>Ga0209492_1000399_pt1 | contig 13541 bp, 11 predicted proteins | sample PPLLak12cMay2015_FD_187253 | JGI IMG/M metagenome (GOLD analysis project Ga0209492, IMG submission 187253) | Freshwater sediment microbial communities from Prairie Pothole Lake near Jamestown, North Dakota, USA - PPLs Lake P7 Core (1) Depth... | ecosystem: Environmental > Aquatic > Freshwater >... | reverse complement strand
CAAAAGAATATGCGAGAGACCAATCATTCCTGACATTATATAAAATTTACAAGGGGAATCCAATATTTTGGAAATACGTTCAGTATTGTGGAGATTGTGGCGGAACGGGTAAAGTGGAGGAAGAAACTTGTACTACTTGTGATGGTCACGGTAAAATGATGGGTAAAAGCGATGTAACAGGAGTTGTTGAGTTACCTATTCCTGACGACAGAGATACTCCTATTATCGCACCAAACATTGCAGGATTTATATCTCCTGATTTAGATGTGTGGAAACAATACTCAGAAGAATTGAATTTACTTGAGGAGAAGATGTACAAAACACATTGGGGAACAAGTTATGGTATTCAGAATATGAGCAATGTAGAGAAAACAGCTACTGAAATTATCTACAACAAACAGCCTTTAGAAAATCAACTTAACAAATATGCTGACTTTATAGAATATGTAGAGTGGAAATTCTGTGAATGGATATTAAATTTTTATGATTTAGGCAAAAATAGAAGCGAAAGTAGAATAACAATTAATTTAGGTCGTAGATATATCGTTGAAAGCTATGATGTTTTATTGGAAAGATACGAAATGTCAGTTAAGGCTGAAGAAAATAGTGTGGTGCTGGATAAGCTGTTTAGTGAGTATTTATCGGCAAAATATAGAAATAATCCAATTGATTTACAAATTAATCTCGTAAAAATGCGGATTGAACCATATTTACACTTACCTTTACAAACAGTTTTAAGTATCTTTGGAAACGAAGAAGCACAAAGAAAAGTATTATATCAAAAATGGTGGCAGACCGTTACAGATTATAGCAAGTCAGAAGAAGTGTTGACTGCTGAATTTAATAGCTGGTTTGAATTAAATAAAAAGGTTGTAGCACCGCCAGTTGCACCAATAACTAAATAAATAAATTATATGAGTCAAGTTGCAGTTTACGTATTACACAAATTAGGCAGAGAGGGAAATGGGTTTAATTCCAACTACAAACTATCAGTAGAAAGACCTCCACATTTAGTACACATTACTTTTGCAGACACAACAAATGACAATTGCAAGATTAATGGATTGTGGTACGAGAAAGATGAGAAACTTACTAAATTACATTTAGAAGGGAAAGACTTCTTAGAAGTTCAAGAAGAAGAAGTACCGAGTAAGGATGAATTAGTTGCAGAATATGAATTGTTATCAGGAGAAAGCGTAAAGCCTATTTGGGGAGTGAAAAAACTAACTGAAGAAATAACCAAAATAAAGTAATATGGCGTTAGAAAACATCGCAGAAATCGAAACCACATTAGGAATTGAAAGTGGAAAGTTAATTGAAATGATAAATAGTGAAGAAGCGTTTTCAGTAGATTTATCAGAAAAGGTGTTCTTGAGTAAAACTGCTTATGAGGAGCGAATTGCAAACATCAAGAAAGATTCAGCTACTATGGCTATTGAAATAGCGGTAAAAGAGCAGAGAAATACACTTGGATTAGATTTTCAAGGCAAGACAATGGATAATTTAGTAAATGCCATTAAAGCAAAATCTGAATCAGAAAACAAAATCGAGCCTGAGGAAAAGTTTAAGACATTGAAGTTAGAGTTTGATGGATTGGTTTCTAAATTAAATGAAAAAGATGCTGAATTTAATTCATTCAAAACGCATATAGAAAAAACAAATCTGTTAAGTGAAATTAAAAACGAGTTTACGAAACATATTCCTGACAATGTATTGGTGTCTAAATCTACAATATTCACTGAAGCAAAAGAAAAAGGATTCTCTTTTGAAAAAGAAGATGGCAATGTAGTAGTAAAAGATTCAAATGGTAACATTTTAAAAGATGCTAACTATTCTCCAATAACCGTAAAAGATTGGGTAACTACATTCTCAACACCATATTTAGCTAAAGTTGAAGGAGGAGCTGGTAAAGGAGATGATACTGGGGAAGGTAAAGCTGGAAGTTTTGAAGCATTTATGAAAGAATCCGAAAGAAACAGTTGGGATGCTTCTAAACAAAATCAAGAGATGGCTAAACGTATTTCTAACGGAACGTTGAAAATATGAGTAGATTAGTAGAATGGTTCTTTTCTCTATTCATAAGTAAATCAAAAATAGATGAAGTTCGTAAAGAAGCGTCTTGCGATTTAAAGAAGGAATATACAAAGTATCAAAATGAAGTTTACTTTAATAAATTAAGAAGAAAATAAATTACACAAAGTTTTGTGTAAAATAAAAAAAATCCCTTACGAATTAAAAACTTGTAGGGGATTTTTTGTAACTTTGTAAAATATTGGCGGGATAGCTGGTAAGAATAGAACGGTAAAGTTCAAAACAAAAAAAATAACTTTATTAATATAAAAAACTTACAAAATGGCTAACAAGACCACCGCCTCGCTTATCAAGGCTCAAGCAAGATTGCTTGGAGCGTTCCAATCTTCTGAATTAAGATTCAGATACCCAGCTACTTATTTAGCACTTAAAGGTAATTCAAACATTATGGTTCCTAACTACGATGAACTTCGTACAAGAGAGGACAGAGCAGTTGAAACCAACTTAATAGCTCGTGCAAAACGTTCATTAGGAACAGGTGGAAGAACTCACAACCACACTGGTTCAAAACAAGATTCAGCAATCGCAACTCCATCTTGGACTGCATATTCTGATAAATTCAATACGTCATTGAAACAAGCTGATGCTTCTTTGTATAATGCAGATGAGCAATTATTCAATGAGATTTCAAATGCAGTATCTAACTTTATGGAAGGATATGAAACTGCGGCTACTTCTTATTTGTTTACAAATAGAACTGCTGTTGTTGCTACAACTCCTGAAGCTACATTTATTACTGCTGGTACAGTAAATGCTTATGAAATTGCTTCTGCTAATGAAGGTAGGGCTATGCAGATTACTAAAATCGCTATGGAAGCTAATAAATATGCAGGTGGAATTACAATTTTCTGCGATTCGGTTTCTTATGCTAAATTTGAATATCAAGCTGCTCAAGGTATTTCTAACTCTGCTAACTTATCATTCCAATTTAATGGAGTAAAATTCGTTCATTCTGTTGAACTTAATGCTCTTGCAATTGCAGTTAAAGCAGGTCACACAAAAGGATATTGGATTGTTGTTCCTGATGGAACAGTAGCTACATTGCCTTGGATTCCAAAACAAAATAGAGTTGGTGTAAACACTCCAGTTGGTAACTACTCTAATATTATCAATCCTATTGATGGTGAATCTTACGCATTGCATACTTATATGACTGCTGCTGATGATAGTGCAAATAATGGTTATACTCAAGATGTTGTTACGCAATATGAAATATCTCAAGATATGTCATTTTTCAAAGCTCCACTTACAGTATCAACTGAAACACCTATCATTGCATTTGCAATTATCTAATAGATGATAAACATCACTAAAATACAAACAGCGTTATCAGGACTTGTAGGGTTTAAACAGCCTTACAATCCTGATTATGCTATTGTAGATTCAACAAATCAACTAAGTTCTTCGGGATATTATGTAACGGATAATCCGTATGCAAAAATCGAGTATATCAAGGACAACCAAGATTATGTTGATATATCTGCAACAGGTTTTAATTTATTGCTTAGTGATATAAAAAATTCCTCAATATCAAGTGTTTGTAATCAAGTATTTAGCGATTACGATTTCATTGATAGAACATTATTATTTAAAAATGCTTCTAATAAAGCAGAAGTTGAAACATTACCCACTGGATTTGTCGGTTATCATATTAGAGTAACACCTAAAGAAAATGTGGCTTTTAAAATAAGTCGTGTGTTACTCGATTTTCAAGGAACAGGAAGTTTTACTTTACTACTTTGGAATACTGCAAAGAAGGCAGCGATACAATCTAAGGTAATAACAATTACAACCGACCATCAAGAAGTTTCACTTGATTGGGTTATAGACAATACAGATACAACTTACAAAGGAGAATACTATATTGGTTACATTGCTAACTCGCTTACGGTAACTCCATACAAAAGAGATTGGAACGCTGGTAATGTCTTATCAAACCCAACATATTTACAAATTGAAAGAGTAAAAGTAGCTAATCATTTGACTGCTACCTTATTCGATTTAGATGATGTTGAAGGTTTGTCTGAAGATTCGGGATTAAACTTTGACATATCGGTATATGAAGATTATACTGATTTCATTATAAATAACAAATCGCTTTTTGCAAGAGCTATTCAGATTGAAGGTATTATAGGTTGTATTCAACTATACGTATCATCGTTAAGAAGTAACTCAAACCAATCTCAATCAGCTCAGTTATATGAGAAATTAATGATTGAATTGAAAGGTACAGGTAGCGAAAGCATTGTTAAAGTAATCGGATTAGAAAATCAGTTGCTAGGAGAGATTGCTTCTATAAGAACAGAAATAGGTAAGTTAAAAAAGGGTTTAGTTAAATCTAATCAAATCTTCGCTTATACATTAAGATAATGGCTAACTATACAAAGACAAATCCAGTAGGATTAGATTTAGTGGTTGACAAAGTACAAAAGAAATTGTACGATAAATTGACTACTTTATGGAATGTAAAGTTAGATGGTTATCCAAGATGTTATGAGATAAAAAGAGATAAGAAAACTACACTTGAGCATTACAAAGGAAAAGGAGAGTACGAGTCGTTAATACATACTGACAAAAACAAATTCTTCTTCACTTGTAAAAAAGATGTTACACAAAATAGCTTTACAACCTATAATGCAGAAATAGAGGTATATTTCATAGTGAATGTAAAAGATTGTAAACCATCGATACAGCATAGAGCTGATGAAGAAGTTAGAATGGATGTAATTAATATTTTATCCACAATTGGATATGTAGAAGTTACAAAAAAGATAACAACTGATATTACCTCAGTATTTAGTGGATATGATTTTAAATTAGTAAATGATTTGCATCCGAATCATTGTTTCAAAGTTACATTTCAAGTTAGTGATTTTAAATTAAAGTAGATGGAGTTTACAGTAATTAAACCATTTACATTTGACAAGTATTACAACAAAGGAGAAGTAATTATCCTCCATACAAAACAATTAATAAAACGTTTAATTAATAACAAATACATTATAAAAAATGCCATTAGCAAATCAAATTATAGTAGTTCCAAGCTCTAAAGCAGACTTATTAGGAACAGGATTGGAAGCAACAGCTTTCGATTGGGATAGAGTAGAAACAATTGAGCTTTCTGCAAGAAGTTATGTTTATCCAACAGCAACAGACCAAACATTGGCATCTGTTCAAGCAGCTCAAGTATCTAACGACTTGATTATTCTTCAAGGAATAAAATCTTTCAAAATTACTGCTGTTGAACCACAAATCAATACAGCTGATGGTTCAGGTTACAAAACAGTAACAGGAGAGCTTCCTTACGAGTATGAAGTAATGTTTGACAACAACGGAGTAAATGTTTGGAAAGCGTTAAGAAAACTTAACTCTAAAGATTCTTACAACTGTGCGTTTTATGACGTTGAAGGAAACAAAATTTTCACAACTAACAAAGCTGGTACAGTTTTCAAAGGATTCCAAACTAAAATGTTGTTCACAGGACAATACAAAGGTAAAGAAGGAAATAACCCAGCTGAGGTTAAAATGAACATTCAATTAGCTGACAACGGTGAAATGGAAAGACAAGTATGGATTTCAGGAGATACTCTTGATTTTGATGCTAAATCTGACTTAGATGGTATCAATGATTTGTATCTTGCTACAACGGGAGTTGCTCCAACTTTAGCTACTACAACTTGGAATGTAACTACTACACTTGCAGACCGTTCTCAGTATGTAGCTGGTATTCCTGCAACACAATTTGCAATTAAAAGAACTGTAATAGCTACTGGTGCTGTTTCTTATGTACTTGTAACTGCTGTAACTGAAAATGCTGTAACTAAAACTTACGCACTAACTCACGTTGCATTGGCGACTGCCGCTTGTACTTACCAAGTGATTACAGCTACTACTCCAACAATCAGTTCAATTGCATCTAATACTATTCAAAACGCAACTACTAAATTACTTTACAAAGGAATTGGTACTGCTGTTTCTTTATAATAAATTAGATTAGATTACTTTATTATACCCGTTGCATATTTGTAGCGGGTTTTATTTTACGCATTAATTAATGCGTAATTTATTGTTTAAAATCGTTACCTTTGTATTATGGCAACAACAGTTAGAGATTATATAGAAAAAGCAAAAAGAGTTCAGTCGCAAATAGGAAATGAGATTGACGATATTGCTCGTACCTATGAAGATGAAATATTAGACTTGAATAGAGAAGAACAAATATTTAAGAGAGGTTTAGATATAAACGGTACGTTGTTAGGAAAATACAAAGACGATTACAAAGGAAATACAAGAGGTTATCCAAAAGAAGGAGGAACTCCATTTAACTTTTTTGACACTGGGGAGTTGTTTAGTAAGTTCAACTTATTATCTAAAGGAAATCAAAACAAAATGACAATAGAAAATACAGATGGCAAATCAAAATTACTTGCTACTAAATATGGAGAATTTGTAGGATTAACAGAAGAAAATAAACGCAAACTAAACTACGAAATAATATATCCTGAGTTAATGAAATTTATAAAACAATATTTATGATTGAATACTATGAAAGCATAGAAGTATTACCGTTATACAACTGGGATAAATATACAACCACAAGGAATAACAATTGGTTAATAGTTGATTTCAATGATAAGCAACCTAAAACATCTAATGATGATTTGACTGCATTAGAAAGCAAATTACAAGAGGAATATTTTAAGGCAGTTGATGATAGGACTTTTGTAAAAAAGTTGCAGAAATGGGCGAAAATCGATAATCTACGCACACGTTATAATGTAATAGCGATGTTATGTCAAAGAATGTGGTTAGGATTCGGAGATATGCAGATGGAGTTAAGGCAACAATACATTGAAATAATAAATAAGTTTGGTTTTAATATGCCTTTAATAAATACAATTGAAGGAGATGCAGAAGAAATTGCTTTGATAACTCAAAGTATGCAGAATATTAAAACACAGATTGAAATGCTTGAATCAGAATTAAAAACTGACGAGAAGAAGCAGACATACAGCTTAAACAAGCAAATGGTATTAGTAAGTTTAGGATTAGGATTAGCTTATAAAATAGATGCTAAACAGACAACTGTAAGCGAATGGATTGAGCTTACAAAATTATTAGAAGAAAAAAACGCTCAACAAGCAAAAGCTAATAAGTAAATAATTTTGTAACTTTGTAATATCTATGGGGATTGCTACGTAATGTGGTTAATCCCCTTTAAATTTTTATATTATGCCAAACGAGATAGATTTAGTAGTTGGAAAAGATGTAAGTACTCAGTTAGATACTTTAATGAAGGAACTTACTGCTATTGATAAAAAAATACTTGAAATAGGAAAAACGGCTGAAACTATGAATAAGGCTTTAGGCGTTAAAGATACCGCAAGTCTTACTAAACTTACTGCTGAAAATGAAAAATTAAATAAAAAGATACAAGAGTTAACAGGTTCATCAACTGTACTTGAAACAAAATTAGCTAATTTAGCAGCGGCACAATCAAAAGCTACAAAAGCAGCGACAGACGCTTCAATTGCTGAAGAAAAATTACTTGCAGCTACAAATAAAAATACTGTTGCAACTGAAAAGAAAACTAAAGCAACATTAGCAGATACTATTGCTCAAAGAGAAGCTACTAATGCTACAACTTTAGAAATAAAAGCTGGACAAGGATTAGCAAAAACCTATGCTGAATTAGATGCTCAACATAAAATAGCAGTTAAAAATGCACAAGATTTAGCAGTACAAACTGGTAGAAGTGGAAAGGCTTATGAAGATGCAAAATTAAAAGCTAATGAATACGGTAAGCAATTAAGAGTTATTGATACTGACATTGGAAAGCACACTCGTAATGTTGGTAACTATTCATCATCTTGGAATGGATTAGGAAACTCGATTAACCAACTTACTCGTGAAGCTCCAGCATTTGCTAATAGCGTTCAAACAGGTTTTATGGCATTATCTAATAACATTCCAATATTAACGGATGAGTTAGGTGTGCTTATACAGAAAAATAAAGACCTTCAAGCAGAAGGAAAGCCAACACAGTCAATCCTTAAAACAGTTGCAGGAGCATTTTTCTCTTGGCAAACAGCTATATCGTTAGGTGTTACACTACTTACAGTTTATGGTGCTAAAATAATAGATACTATATTTGGATTAACAGAACTTGAAAAAAAACAAAAAGCATATAATGATTCGATATTAGAAGCAAATACTCAAACAACAGATGAAATTGCTAAATTACAATCATTAATTTCAATAGTAAATGATAATACAGAATCTCATAAGAATCAAAAATTAGCTTATGATGAAATAAAAAAAACATTACCTGGTTTAAAATCAATGACCGTAGAACAAGCAATTTCTACTGGAGAGCTAAAAGTAGCAACTGATTTATATATAGCATCTTTAATACAAAAAAATTTAGTAGAAATTACCGCTAAAGAAATAGCTCAAGACCAAAGCTCATTAGATAAAAAGAAAACTCAATCTACAAAAGAAAGAATGAATGGGTTTGTTTATTTTATGGAAACTATAACATTTCATCAAGAAGCAGGTCTTGAAATAGCTGAAAAAGCCAATAAAAAAACAGATAAGTTAGAGCAAATAGCAATAAATAATAGAAAGAAAAATTTAAAGACACAATTTGATGAGTATTTGAATACAATGTCTAAATTATCTCAATTTACTACGCCTCCTAAAACTGTAAAAACAGGTGAAGATAAAACAGCAGAAGATGCTGCCAAAGCAGAAGAAGAAAGATTAAAAAAGAATTACGAAACATTAAAATCTAATTTAGAAAGACAAAAAGAAATAGATGAAGATGCTTTAAAATCATTCAACGGAACTATTGAAAAAAAGGCTATGTTGTCAATTCAACTAGCTCAAGACGAAATAAGTATTGCAAATGTAGTATTTGAAGAAAAGAAAAGACTTGCAAAAGGCGATGTTCAATTAATAAAACAAGCTACAAACGAAAAGAAAACAGCAGAAGAAAACGCAAGTGAAGCAAATATTAAAAGAGTAAAAAAATATTATGAAGATGCAAATAAATTAGCTGAAGATTATGCTAAAAAACTATCTGAATTTAATATATTAGATAGTAAAGAATATAAAAAACATTTAGAAGATAAGAAAAAAGAAGATGAAGATAGAAAGAAATATTTAGAAAAAACATTAGATGAGTTAAAGAATTATTCCGAATCTTTTGTTTCTGAATTTGCATCTAATTTAGGGTTTAAAGAAACATTTGATTTCTTTGTAAAAGTAGATTCAGAGGGAAAAACAATGTGGGAGAAATTAGACCAAGATGGAGTTTCAGGTCAAGAAAAATTTAAGGCAAGATTTAATGCTATTGCAGAATCTTCTCAAGAAATGTTTAATATGATAGCTCAAATGAGTGCGACTAATTACGAGCAAGAGTACGCTCGTTTAGATAAACAAAAAGAAACTTCATTAAAATTCGCTGGAGATAGTACTGCCGCTAAAGAAAAGATTGAAGCTGATTATGAGAAAAAGAAAAAGGAAATAGACAAGAGAAAATTTGAAGCTGAAAAGAAAATATCTATGGTTAATATAGCAATAGATACTGCTCAAGCAGTTGTAGCTACATTACCTAATATTCCGCTATCTATTATAATAGGTGCAATGGGGGCTGTTCAATTAGCTATGGTAGCTGCCCAACAATTTCCAGCTTACGCTGAAGGTACTGACAATCACTCAGGAGGTTTGATGCTTGTGAATGATGGAGCAGGAAGTAATTACCAAGAAAAAGTCGTATTACCAAGTGGTAAAGTAATTAGACCTCAAGGTAGAAACGTACTTATGGATGCTCCTAAAGGAACTAAGGTATTGAATCACGAACAACAATTATTTGAAATGTTACAAAGCAACAATATATCAATGTCATCACAACAATCAAGTGGATTAACTTATGACGAGATGAATGAAATATTCCAAAATAATTTTGCAAATATTAAAACACAAAACACTATCTTTGACAAGAACGGATTTCAAACGTATGTTAGAAATGGTAATAGCATCACAAGGTCAAATAGTAATCGTTCTCAAGCAATTGGTATAAGCGTATAATTATGGCAGGAGAAACTTTTCAATTAAGATTTAGAAATAACGAAGATGTAACCGTAAGCATTGATGAACCTATCAACTTTGCTATGGTTGATTTTCAATTAAGCCAAAAGGACAAAGGCTACGGTCGTGATGTATCTTTTAATGGTGGCGAAGTACAATTTGAGTTTGTTAGATATCGTAATGATTATTTAGATAAATTATTAGACTATAATAATACTTATGGTTTTGAATCTATTGTAGAGTTAATCATTACTTGTGGAACAGTTACAACTATAATCGGAGAGTTAGACTTTGCAACTGCTATTACAGACGATTTAGAGTACTTTAAATGCAAAGTTATTCAACAGTCAAGCAAACAGATAGTAAAGCGAAGAAAGTCTGTTAAAGTTGATTTATTGAGCGATAGGGATATAGATGGGAATGAAATTACTCCGTTAGTTCCTCAAAATACACTATTAATAAGCAAACCTATTTATCAAATCAGTAAATGGGAACAACCTGAGGATAAGACTTCTTATTATGGTAATTTTTTAGTCGGAACAAGAAGGTGGGGAGCAAATTATGCACAGCAAATAATACAAAGCGATTTAAAAGATGCTTTAGTGCCTTCTACCAGCAAAAATTTATCATCGTCACCATATTATAGAGATTTGGAATGTGTTACCGCAACTACTGATTTAAAAAATATAAAAATATCAATTCCTTCGTTTTCATTTAGTATATTTATAGATGGCATAAATTCATTTAATCCAAGTGGGTATTTAAAATATTCTTTTAATTATGGAATAACAGATAATCCATCTGATAATTTTCCAACTGTAAATAGATTTATAAGTCCAGTTACCATAACTACTGATGGCGGTTCATATTCATATACAAATTCATTTGAAGTCACAATACCTTCGTTAACAGCGACTCAATCTTTATTTGTATGGCACGAAATAGAAACATATAATCAAACAAATTATAATTTTGTAAATGCAACTGTTTTTTGTAGTGGAATGAAAATGAATATATCAGCAGAAAGCACTACATATAATTCGATAGCCCCTTCATTTAGATTAGTTGATGTAATGCGACAAGTTGTTAAATCTATATCAGGATTAAGTATATCAGCACCAAGATTTGAAATTGGTCAAGATTTTTATGATAATAGATTGTTTAATGGTAATTCATTAAGAGCAATATCTACAAATCCTTTTTATGTTTCATTGGAAGATTTAGAAAAATCACTTGTTGAATTAAATGTTGATTGGGAAATAGATGCTAATGGAGCTATATTCTTTGGAACTGAAGATGATTTTTATGTAGACACTCAAAGCTGGGAGTTTACAAATACTCAATTTTCATCATTTAACAAATCTTTTAATCCACGCTTTTCTATAAATGAATTTAATTACGGATATAAAAACTTTCAGTCATTAAAAGAAAATGAAGAACCTAATTCTGCTGATGTTATTCACGGAGAATCTAAGTGGGTTTTAACTAATAAAATGGTTGAGAATAAAAAAGATATTTCTATTGAATGGGTAAGAGATTCATTTTTAATTGAAACAAATAGAAGAAAATCTTTAGAGGTTAAACCAGATACATCGTCTCAAAATGACGATACTTTATTTGCAATAGACACTATAAATACTGTTTCTGACGTAACTTATTCTGAAAAAATAACATTATTACATTCTTATAATTCAACAAATACTGTACTTACATTAACAAATACTGGTGATGTTAGTTTCTCTACATTGGGAATAGTAAGTGGAAGTTCATTTTCTATAATTTCTCCTACAAGTAATAATATTGGAACTTATGCAGTAATTTTAGCTACAAATAAAAGTTTGCAATTAAAATTAATTAGTGGCTCTACTCCAAGTGGATATACAAGTCCAATTTTAACTTATTTTAACTACACTTTAACAGTATCAACAATTCCATATACAAATTACACTAATAGCGGATTTACAAACATAACTAATTTAGTAGCAGGTGATAAGTATTCAAATTTAAGATATTCAATAAGAAGAAACATAGATAAGTATTGGAAAAAATATATAGCAACTTGTAACTTGTATCATAAGACACAAGGATTATCTACTACTTGGTATAAAAATAATACTAACTTTTCATCTACTTATGATTCATTAACATTAACTGAAAAGGAAGTTATAGATACTTATGCTATTGACCCTATTTTAACTCCATTTATGTATAATGATGTTATATTTTCAAACGTAGAGTTTAGTGATTTTATTGCGTTGCAAATTGCCATCAGGACAGATAGAGGATATATTAAAACTAAAGATAATAATGGAAATACTTTAAAATTATATCCTACTGTAATGAAATATGATAACTTGTCTAAAGAACTTAATATAAAAGCAGAAGAAAAATATACACCTACTACATTAGTTCAAATAGTTCCAATTGTAACAACAAAATCTATATCAAATATAAGTGGTAGTACTGCAACTTCAGGAGGATATATTAAAACAAACGGAGGTTCTGCTATAACAAGTAAAGGTGTAGTTTGGGATATAAATATTAACCCTACAATTGCTCTTGCTACTAAAACAAGTGATGGAAGCGGAAGTGTAGATTATAGTAGTTTAATAACTGGATTGTACCCATCAACAAAATATTATGTAAAATCTTATGCCACAAATGGAATAAACACATCCTATGGTAATGAAGTAAATTTTACAGTAGATTACAATAAAGCAATAATAGGAAATCAAACTTGGGCAGATTCAAATTTAAACGTATCTACTTATAGAGATGGAACGGTAATACCTCAAGTTACAGACCCAACAGCTTGGGCATCACTAACAACAGGTGCTTGGTGTTATTATAGTAATGATTCAAATAATCAAATACCCTATGGGAAACTATATAATTGGTATGCTATTTATGGAGTTTATGATTCAGCTTCGTTGTCAAATCCCGCATTAAGAAAAAATATAGCTCCTAATAATTGGAAAATCCCATCTTCAACAGATTTTAATAATTTATCATCATTTTTAGGAGGAAGTTCAGTAGCTGGAACAGCTTTAAAAATAGAAGGATGGGATTATTGGTATCAAGCAGACCCAACATATAGCGGTACAAATTCTTCTAATTTTTCAGCAGTAGGTGGAGGTCAGAGACAGACTGATGGTACTTTTGTGAATATAAAAGAAATTTCTGCTTATTGGTGTAAAGATACAGGCTCTACAAATGTAAAAAGATTGAGATTTGAAAATGGACTTGTTGAGAATATTGGTTATAGTAATACAAACGGTTTTTCAGTAAGATTAATAAAAGATTAAATATATGAGTGCAATAAATTTATACACGACAAAGGCAGAAGCTCTTTATTTTAA
>Ga0209492_1000398_pt1 | contig 13551 bp, 10 predicted proteins | sample PPLLak12cMay2015_FD_187253 | JGI IMG/M metagenome (GOLD analysis project Ga0209492, IMG submission 187253) | Freshwater sediment microbial communities from Prairie Pothole Lake near Jamestown, North Dakota, USA - PPLs Lake P7 Core (1) Depth... | ecosystem: Environmental > Aquatic > Freshwater >... | reverse complement strand
CGCGGTCGGTCACGACCGTGGTGCCGTTGACGATGGTGGTGTCGGTGCCGTTCGTCTCACCCGTGGTCAGGGACTTCACGGCGTACTCGACCCAGCTGCGCGGGTTGGCGGGGACACCCACGAGGGAGGTCTCCAGCAACTCGACGTGGTCGATGCGGTAGGAGCCACGCTTGTCGCGGCGCGCTCCGCCATCGGGGATCATGGCCCCGATCGAGAGGCCCAGCTTGGTGCCTCCGTCGATGGCCTCCCACGTCTTCACGGCCCGCGGGTTCGACTCGTTGACGACGATGTCGAAGGCGAGGTCATGGATGTCGGGGTCCTGCAACGTGGAGCGGATGGAAGCCGACTCCACCGTCCCAGCAACGTCCTCGGGGACGTTGTAGGAGTGGTTCAGGAAGATGGTCATGTTGCTCGCCGCGCTCCTCTCCATGTCGGAGAGGGCGGAGAGTTCCATGGTGTCCCCGTGGCGGTCCTTGATGGTCGATGAGGCCACGCCGTGGAGGCGCTTCTTGCCATCGATGCCGATGCTGGTCTTGAGGAGCGGGGCGAAGATCTTGAAACGGGTGTCAGGCATTGGGGTCCTCCGATGCTTCAGTAGTCACAGGTGGCTGGAAGTTCGCCAGCTCCGTGACGTACTCATCGAACTTCTGCGCCGCGAAGTCCCAGGTCATGGTCTTCGCGTGTGCAGCCCCGGCCACACCCAGTCGGTGTCGAAGCTCGGGGTCGTCGTAGAGCCGCTGGATGGCGGCGGTGAAGGCCGGGATATCCGGCAACCATGTCTCCTCGCCCGCGGGAGTCGTGAGGGTGTCCCGAGGCTCAAGGAGGATGCCGCCCGGTCCCACCACTTCAGGGATGGCAGAGACGTTCTGGGCGACGATGGGGATGCCGCACGCGGCTGCTTCGAGGAGGGTCAGTCCGAAACCCTCTCCGCGTGAGGTGCTGACGAAGACATCGAAGGCGGAGTAGAGGACGTTGAGGTCCTGCTGTTCCCAGCCCTCGAAGCTGGTGTGGAGCCCCGGGAAGTGGAACCTCTTGGGGTCCACCTTCTCGTTGCGCGAGAGCATGGCTCCGAAGCGGACGCCGACCCCTGGGCCTTCGTCCTCACAGTGGAAGTGGCAGGAGATGTCGTCGTGCTCCTCCATGAGGGGCCAGACGGCTTTGACGAGGGCGGGGTAGTCCTTGCGCCCTGAGTTGGTATCGACACGCCCGATGAGGAAGGAGTCGCGGGGGAAGCCGAACGCTTCCTTGGCGTCCTCCTTGGTCTTGATGACGAGGCCGGTGGTGGTCTCCTTGGGCTTCTCCCAGATGGGCCACCAGAGTTCGGAGTCGATGCCGTGCCAGACGAGCTTACTGGGCTGGTAGTGCTTCTGGCCCCACTTCGCCATGGCGACGACATTGGTCACCTTGGGGAGGAGGGTCGTCCACCGCGGCGGGAGCTGGTCCCCGTCACAGGGGACGTAGTACAGGATCGGTCGGTAGCGGAGCATCATCCGCTCCGGGTCCCACTTGTCGTTGTCGAAGAGGAAGCGAAGCGCGATCTGCGGGTCGGTCAACATCACCACCACGTCCGGTTCGACCTTCGCCAGCATCTCGAGCGCCCTTGAGTAGCCGTGGATGTCGCCATTGACCGCGATGTCGGGTCGATAGAGGTGAAGAGGGGTTGGGTGACTGTGGCCGGGACGTTCGCAGGGCCATGCGTCTCCTCTGAAGTTCACGGCCAGGACGTGGACCTCATGGTCGTAGTCCTCGACCAGACGTTCACCGATGCTGTGCGTGACCCGGCTGAAACCCGTCGTACAGCCTGCGTCACTGAGCCATAGGATCTTCGCCACGGTCCCTCCGTTCAGCGTCTGCGGCGAGGCGTGCATCCACGTAGTGGACGACGGCCTCCGCCAGGTGGTCTGCATCGACCGCCGAAGCAGGCCGCAAAGCCGAATGCACACCTGCATCGGCGGTCATATGTTCGGGCGGGATGCACAGCCAACCGAGCCTCAGCGCAGCCATCGGGGCGTTATCGACACCCAGCCGCCCGTAGAGGCTGGTGAGGTGGTGAACGACGGTGCGCTCGCTGATGCCCAGCCTGTGGGCGGCTTCCTTGCGGCCGAATGCCAGCATGTGGGCCAGCGTCTCCAGCTCCCTGCGAGTCGGCCTGCGGGAGCGATACCACTCACGGCGATGGTTCGCCGCACCCACTACTGCCTGCGGACGGTGACCGTTACCTCCGGGCTCGTGGTCTGTACTCGACCGCCCAGATAAGTGACTTCCCACTGCACCACATAGGTGCCCGGGTCTGACAGGTCGTTAGCCCCCCACGAGTAGCGCACCCTGCCAGCGGCGGCATCCACGACCGTGGCTGCCGCGTTGACGCGATAGCGATGGTCATCAGGCTTCCGCATCTGGAAACGCACCGAGCAGTCGGTCAGGTCCACGATGTCGTCTGGGGAGTCCTCTTCGTGGATGATGCCGTTGATGTCAGGGGCGGTGTCACCCTGGACGAACGTCAGGCTCATGCGACCCTCACGTTGATGCCGAGGAACCAGAGGATGGCAAGGATGATGAGTGCAGCGACGAGGACGAAGAACCAGAACGGCGTGTTTCTCATGTCACCTCCGCGTCAAGAGTGAACATCCCGACCAGCTCCGCATCGATCCTGAAGAGGTTCCTGCGGGGGAAGTACCAGTAGAAGTCGATGGTGGTGGCGCTGTTCACAGATGCGTACGTGACCGCGCCCAGGGTCGCATCCAGCGTCTCTGCTGTGACCGTGGCGGCGCTGGTGTCCGCCCAGAAGGTGCCCTCGATCTCCTGTGGGATGAGTCCGCTGATGGATGCATCGACACCGAAGACGCCAGAGGTTCCGACCGAGACGATGGCATCGAGAGTGAACGCGCCCGTCGGGGCCGCGCTCTGGACGATGGCATCGAGGGAGAAGGCACCGACCGGCACGACACTGACGAAAGCGTCCGTCGTGAACGTGCTGGTGGCGGTGGAGAGGAGGAGGGCGTCGGCGGCGAAGGTCGCTTGGTAGGGCTTGCCAAGGACTGCCTCGAGGGGGAACGAGCCGCCACCGACGCCGAGGACGAGAGTCGCATCGAGTGTGGAGCTGGAAGTCCTGGGGGACAGGAAGACGGCATCTGTGGCTACCCCGCCCGTTCGGGTGACTTCGATGACCGCACTGGCCGCGAAGCTCGCCTGAGTGACCGTCTTCAGTAGCGCGGCCGAAACGAACGCTGAGTCGTTGGTCCGCGATAGGACCGCGCTTGCAGGGATGGTAGCAGATGCTGTATGCGTGATTACCGCATCGAGCGCGATATACCCGCCCGCACCAGACCGGATGGATGCATCAATAGCCCACGAAGAGGTGCGCTGGGCGAGTAGGATGGCGTTCGTCGGCGTGGAGGCACTCTGGGGAGCTTCCACAACGGCACTGACCGGGAGCGACCCTTGGGCCATCCTAAGAACGACGGCCTCTAGAACAAGGCCACCGCTCCCGGTCTTCTTGATGACAGCGGAGGCTAAGAGAGAGCCTTGAGCGACAGACCGTACGACGGCATCCGCCGTCAGATCCTCGACACGTTCGGCATCCACGACGGCGTCGAGGAGATACTGGCCCTGGCCGACCTTCAGGATCAGCGCATCAAGATCAAGCGTGCCCTGCTGCTGGCGCAGCACGATGCCATCGTTGCTGAACTGTCCCGCGCCCTGCGCCATGAGCACGGCATCCGCAGCGAAGGCCGCGACGCCGGATCCGCCGACCCAGGCGTTGGCCGTGAAGGTCTTGGTGTCGGTTCGCTGGAGGAGAGCATCGACAGCGAAGCGCGGCATGATGACCGCGCCAGCTGAGAAGGAGGAGGCCTGATGGACGAGGGCGATGGCATCAAGGCGGAAGAGCCCCGCAAGTACAGCCTGCGCGGTGTACTGCCCCGACATCAGGGCATGAAGATCAGCCTCGACAGTGATGGAGCCGTTCTGCGTGGTCCTGATGACAGCGTCATCGGTCAGATAACCAGCCTGTGGACGCAGGGCAATGGCGTCCACTTCGAGGCTGCCATCGACGCTGGCGCGAAGGACCGCGTCGAGCGTCTCCTGTCCGACATAGACCGCGGCAAGTACAGCTTCGACGCTGAACGCTTCGCTCGTCTGGGTGTGCCTGACCGCATCCGCCGTGAAGGCCCCGGCCTGGGCCCGCTGAAGCGCCGACTGAACCTGGAACGAACCAGCCGCGGCCTTCGCAAGGGTGGCGTTGACGGTGAGGAGACCTGAGCGATGAGCGAGGAGGGCAGCGTTCGCGTACGCCTGGCGGCTGACACTCGCCTGTATCGTCGCTTCTGCGGTAGTGCTCTGCGTGCGATAGCGAAGCAGCGCGGCGTCCACAGTGAGGTCGTGGGTGACGCCCGCTACGACGACGGCGTCTACCGCCAGCTGCGAGGTCTGTTGCTTCTGGAGCGCCGCGTCGAGGAGTACGACCCCGACGTTGTGAGCCAGTACCGCCGCGTCAACGAGGGCCTGTCCCTGGACCTGGGCCCGAAGGGTCGCTTCTACGGCGACCTGACGTACGAGCGTGACGACAAGGACGGCATCGAGGTGCGCTTCTCCGGCCGTCGTGTGGAGCCTGACAGCGTTGACGGGGAAGGACCCGTAGTACGGCCCAGCGACCCAGGCGTTGGCGGAGAAGAAACCGGAGGTGCTGGAGACGACGAAGGCATCGACGCTGAAGCGACCGGCCAGCCACGCGCTGACGGGGAAGGTGCCTGACAGCCAGGCGCTGGCCGCGAATGACCCGACGCGGGATGCGAAGATGGTGGCGTCAGCAGAGAAGGAGGTCGATGTCGTGCGCTGGATGAGGGCGGCAGCGAGGAGGACACCAGACTGGCCGCGCTTCAGGACTGCGGCGGCGCCGAAGGAGCCAGCGCGGCCCTTCAGCAGGACGCTGTTCAGGCTCGCGGACCCGGTGCGCGGGGAGAGGATCGTGGCGGTGACGGTGTACGACTGCGACGACGTGCGCGTCACGATGGCGTCGCTGGAGAACGAACTCGTCAGCGCGGTGCTGAAGGTCGAGGCGACCCCGAAGCTCTGGCTCACGCCTGCCATCACGATGGACTGGACGGAGACTTGACCAGCACGCGGGGCAAGAACGGTGCTGTTTACGTAGACCGAACCGGCCCTCGCCCTGAGGATGACTGCGTCTTCGGTGAACGTGGCTGGAGCCTGCCGGAGGACGACCGCGTCGAGGGCGACTGCCCCTGTATGGGTTGCCAGCAGGAGCGCATCGACCGTGCGGCTGCCGAGCACCGCAGTCTGCCTGACGGCGTTGGCGGTGAACGAGCCGGAGAGGCCCCTGAGGATGACCGCATTCGTTGAGAACGAGCCCAGGATGCTCGCGGAGATGGGGTTGGTGTAGGTCTCCGACCACGGGCCCCACTCGATGGCGACGGCATCCGCGGTGAAGTCCCCGAAGATGACGACGCTGCCCCCGGTGACGATGACCGCGGCACCCGTGCCGTCGTTGTTGCCCAGGTAGAAGACACCCGACTGGGCCTTGGCGAGGATGGCATCAACGGTCGCGGCGGAGGAAGCGCTCCACTGGATGACCGCGTTCGCCGCGAACGTGCCCGACATCCCCTTGAGCAGGGTCGCGGCGGAGGTGAAAGAGTCGGTGACGACGTTCGTCGCGACGACGATGACGGCGGCGCCCGTGCCGTCGTTGTTACCGAGGTAGAAGACGCCCGACTGCGGCTTCTGGATGACGGCATCGGCGGTGATCGCGAGGTCGAACTCAAGGTGGAAACTGATGTCGTGAGTAGCACCACTGAGCACCCAAATCGAGCCGTCGTGGTAATAGGCTTCGCCGTCCTCATATGTGCCCAAAGCAGAGCCATACATCCTCGGGTAGTTGCTCGCATCGAAGGTGCCTGTTCTCTTGAAGACAACCCATGAGCGACCACTGGGGATGACGACCTCCGTGGCATAGGTCTTCTGCTCGGCACTTCCGGTGAGGCCAGTACAAGCGATGGTGGCGAACGTTCCGATGACAGCGCCGGGGACCCCAGATGAGTCCTCACACGCTTGAATGACGATGTTGTCTGTCGGGACGCCCGTCTTGCCGACCCAGACCCCAAGGCTTCGGGCGGTCTTCCTGCCGGAGACCAGAATGCTTTGGGCATATCCCCTAGGATCGGGGTAGGTTACCCCGAAGAAGTACGAGTTTTCTTGGAGCGACACGAGATTGCTGGTCGTTACTGCCTTCAGGATGACTGCGTTCGCCGCGAAGGAGCTGCTGACCGTCGTGACCGGCGTGTAGGTGAGGGTGACCCTGATCCAGTCAACGGCGATGTCAGCGTTGGCGACGTTCGCTGACGCGGACAGGAACACCGCGAAGCTGGATGAGTTCACCTGTGTCGCGGTGAGGCCAGCATTCCAATGGTCTGTCGTGCCGCCGTAGGTCGTCGTCGCGAGGGTCGTCTGCGGCCAGACCGCCCCGGTATTCGCCTTGTTGTCGCCAACGAGATCTGCGAACGTCGTGCCGGTCGCGAGCTGGACGCGGAAGTCGCGACCTGAGTTGGCGCTGGTGTAGCCGCGCTTGCGTATCTCGACCGTGATGCCCGTGATCTGGTCTGCTGCCCCAAGGCTGAAGCCGAAGTTGGAGGCGACGAGGATCTGGCTGATGTCGGGGCTGTCGAAGGTCGCGGCGGTGATCGTGGTGACGGCAGTAGAGGAGCCGACGTTGCCGGGGGTCGCCCATGCGTCCTTGTTCTCAAGCGTGCCCGCGTTGGAGAGCGAGGCACCAGTACCCGGATAGTTGGGTCCGACGCTAGCCATCAGATGACCCCTGCCCGCACCCGACGGTGCCACGTCCCGTTCTCGAGCGGCGTCTGGATGGTGTAGCGGGCCTCGTTTCCGCAGTAGGTGTTGGGCACGCCGTCCTGCGGGATGGGCTGCCATGCGGCGTCATCCCAGTACTCCCAGCCGGTGAGGTCGCTGTGGGAGACGTAGGTGAGCGGGGAACCGAACTCGGCATCCTCATCGATCTCGATGCGGAAGTGCATGTTCCCCGTGGCCGCGATGGGCATGAGGAACACGAGTACCGGCGTGTCCGACATCTGGACGCCGTTGTCGGGCGATACCCAGACGCAGCGGGAGACCCGGTTGAGGAGTGCCGCGGCTGAGAAGGAACCGCCGACAGCAGCGATGATGGTGGCATCGACGGATGCCGCGCCTGTCGCGGCCCGCAGGAGGAGGGCATCAACGTGAGCGGATCCAAGCCTGGTGGCGAAAGTGATGGCGTTGGCCGCGAACGACCCGACGGCCTCACGCTTCAGTACAGCGCTGAGGCTGAACGACTGTTCGGTCGTCCTGACCTTGGTCGCGTTGAGCGTGTAGAGCTGTACACGGTTGATGAGCAGGGTCGCCGCGACCAGGAACTGGCTGCTGGCCCCGCGAGTGATGACTGCGGCTGCGACGAGGCTGCCTACGCCCTCGCGACGAAGGACCGCGCTGGCCCCGAAGGCCCCGGCCTGCGTGCGCTTCAGGACCGCATCGACGGTACGGTTTGCCTGCGCCTGACGAAGGATGGCCGCTGCTACATCGAATGAGCCGGTGCGCGACCTGATGAGGACAGCATTCGACGTGAAGGACGAGGAGGATGTCTTCAGCCGCACCGCGTTCGCGATGAACGAGCCGACCTGAGTCTTCTTGATGACCGCGTTCGCAGACAGTGACCCAAGCTGGGTCCGCAGGACGATGGCATTCGCGGTGGTCGAACCGGCCATCGTCTTCTTGATGGCAGCACTTGCAGTGAACGAGTTGCCGTAAGTCTTCTGGATGGTGGCGTTGGCCGTGGTGGTCCCCGCCCTGGAGCGAAGGAGGACCGCGTTGGCCGTGAACGAGGAAGACTGCGCCTTCCAGATCACCGCGTTCGCGGTGAGGGAGGAAGAGACAGTAGAGACGCCAGACCCTGCGGACCAGTGTTCTTCGATCTGCGATGGGGTCAGCTCTACGTCGTAGATGGCGACTCTTGTCACCCACCCGTCGAAGCAGTTGTAGTTGGGCCACGACCCGATGTACATCGGGTTGGAGCCAGAGACGACGGCAGCCGGAGTGCCGAATGCGAAAGAGGCATTCGTGCCATCGACCCAGATGGCGGCGTTCGTGCTGCCCAGTGTGCCGGTGCCACTCTTCGTGAAGACCAGATGGTGCCAAGAGGTCGTGTCCGCGATGGCCGAGTCGCTGGACCGGATGCCGCCTGCGGCATCACGCGAGTACCACTCAAGGGTGTTGGCTGGTGACTGGCCCGGTGCCATGATGCCGCAGCCTGGGGTCGCGGTCGTGGGCTCGTTGATCAGGGCGATCCACCACGACGGCAGGGAGGCACGCTTGATCCAGATCTCGTAGGTGAGCGGCCCGTTCCCGAGGGAGAAGGCGTTGGCGAGACTGATCTGCGCCCCGACGTTGGTCGCCGTGGCTGTCAGGCGAACGGACTTGCCACCGGCAGGGATACCAGACTGGCCGAACGTGTACGAGCCAGCCCCGACCAAGCCTGGGGTCCCGTCGTGGTTGCCGACGATGTCGGAAAGCGTCGTCCCGCTGGTCTCCGGCATGGGCAGATAGGCGACGACGCCAGTCTCGCCAAGGATAAGGGCGTCGTAGGTGTCGATGACCCACGCGTTCGTGGTGAAGGAGCCAGACTGCGTCTTCTGGATGAACGCGTTCGCGGTGGAGGAGCTGGCCTGGGCTTTCGCGATGACGGCATTCGCCGTGAGCGACTGGCTGGCCGACTTGAGCAGGACAGCGTCAGCCTTCTTGTCCGTGAAGGTGTACGTCGTCGTCGTTGTGGAGATGACCGCGTCTGCGGTGAAGGGAACGACGCTGTACGAGTCACGGATGGCAACGACCGTGTCATGGCTCAGGGCCGTGCCCTTCCAGAAGATGGCCTCATCGACGGTCCCCGTGAGGTAGGCCCATGGCTCATGCGTGGAGCCGACCTGGAACGTGCGGCTGCTGGCGATGTTGACGGCGGACTGGGCGCTTACGTTCTGGGTGCCACCGCGAGCCACACCGTCGATGTAGAGCGTCGCCACAGCGTCGCGGTCCACGGTGATGAGGATGTGGTGAGGGCCCGTCCCCAGGAGCGTAAGGCCATGGTTGAAGTTGTACGCCGTGCCAGCGAGAACGAGGAAGATGCGGCCAGTCTCACCCCAATCCAGGAGGATGCCGTAGTCGCCAGCACCGTAGGCGTTGCCGCGACCGATGAGGAAGCCGTGCCCAGTCGTCCCATCGGGCCATGCGGTGATCGTGGCGATGAGGGACATCGAGAAGTCCGACGTGCCGACATCCCACGCCACGTTGTCGGCCATCGACACGTACTGGGACGTGCCGTTCAGGGTCACGGCCTTGTCGCCGTCAGCCGTCGCCCCATCCACGCCTAGTGTCGGAGAACCGATGTACTGGCCGTTCTGCGTGCCCATGACATCGACGGCGCTCGTGCCTGACAGCTCACCGAGACGCCAGTAGCCCGTTGGGGCCGTGCTGACGGTGACGCTCCTCGGGCTCGCCTTGGAGATGGTCTTCGTGATGACCGCGTTGGCGGCGAAGGAGCCGGTCTGCTCACGCTTGATGACCGCGTTGGCGGTGAAGGAGCCGGAGACCGTGGTCGAGCTGCTCGTCGTGCCGATGAGGGCGAAGCCCACGACGCCCCACGCATCGGAGTCGGTGATGCTAGCCGTGCCGCCGTCGATGGTGCCGGAGCCGATGAGGACGTGGAAACCAAGGTCGCCTCCGACGACGGTCCATGTCCCGCTGGAGCAGGAGGCAGCCGTTCCGGAAGCCCATGCGTACGCCGTGGATACGAGGAAGTAGTTAGTCGTGCTTCTGGAGCCGGTCCTTCGGAGGACGATCCAGTAGGTCGTAGACGCCGAGAGCGTGGCCGAGACAGGCAGGACACGCAGGGTGGCGGTCGTCGTCAGGCTACTAGCGGCGATGCTGGCGGACGAGCCGACGACCGTACCCGAGGGCACGCCACCTGAGTCGGTCTGCAACTCCACGACGAGGTCATCGGTCGGCGCGTTAGCGTTCGACAGCCAGAGGGCTATACCCGTGACAGACCCGCCGCTCCCCGACGGGAAACTCTGGGCTTGTTCCTCGTTGGTCCCGCCGGTCCCTTGGACTCCCGCGCCAGCGCCGATGGGGGTGCCGTTCGCGATACCGGTGTAAGCCCACTGCAACTGCACGGCGCCGTCAGTACCTGACGACTCCGCGTACTCCGCGACCTCTGTCCAGTCGCCGCCCGTCTGCCCAGTGAACCGGGCGATGGCGTTGTCGTCGTTGACGGCGACGAAGTTGAGGGCTAGGCGGTCTGGGCCGAGGGTCTGGACACTATGGTCAGACGCGGTGGCGCTCGTGCCATTCGAGTAACCTCGTCCACCAGACGTGACGTTCTCGATGACCTCGGCCAGCGCCGTGCCAGTCGCGACATCCGCGAACTCGTAGAAGCGCCAGTACAGGTCTTCCGATGTGCTGTTGGTGCCGCTGGCGGTAGGTGCGCTGGTGCCGGTCGAGCGCCCGACCCAGATGTACTGCCACGCCTCTCCCGAACCGCCTACGGGCCAGTTCCCCGACGGCAGGGGTCCGATCTTCGTCCAGGTGTTCGCCGTGCCATCGATGGCATTGATGTTCGTGCCGCTGGTGAGGGCAGAGGCGTTGTTCGTGGTGCCGTCTTGCAGGTAGTGAAAGACGATGAGGTTGCCTGCCTGTGCCGGGGCATGCCCCGTCGCGGTCCAAGCGCCACCAGCGTCGGTGGCACCCGTCGAGGCGGCGACGAAGCGAGGGGCAGCCATCAGTCGCCGTAGCTGATGTCAGAGTCCCAGATGAGGTCGCCGGGGCTGACGGTTCCGTTGGAGGAGGTGTAGACGCGGACGTGTTGTCCGATGTCCTTCTCCTGCCTCGCGGCCACGAACGCTTGCCCGCGCAGGATCTGTGTGTCGGTCAGGTCCGTCACGTCGATGTCGCGGACGATGCGCTCAGAGCCGTTGGGCCGCACCACGACGATGCGGATGAACTCGGCCATCAGGACACACGAAGACCCGCAGAGTAGTGGGCGACTCTGCGGGTCTTGGAGAGGAGGAGCGTGTCCACGGGGTTGCATCCCCAGTCTCCCTGGTTGCATCCAGGGCTTGTCCCTCCGGCCTAGGCCGTCAAGGTTCCCTCACAGGGTACACGACGGTGCAAGGGGGAAACAGAAGACCCCGCCTCTCTAGTTGCCCAGAGTGACGGGGTTCCTGTTCCCGACCCCCGGTGCTGCCGGTTGGGCCAGTTCCGCTGGGGTGCGACCCCTGCGACTTGCGGATACTAGAGCAGCGCGGCGCGAGTTGTCAACCGAGCATCCGCGAGGCGATGATGTCCACGTCGTTCTCGGAGCCGCAGACCATGCCGTTGGGCAGGAACCACAACTCCACGACCCCGCCATCCGCCATCTTCTTGCCGCATCCGTAGGACATCAGGGAGCGACCGGCCATGAGGTTGCCGGTGTGGTGCTTGGTGAAGAAGAACTGGTCTCCGTCGCCCATGACCACCACGAAGAGCGGCTGGCCGCTGGCCTTGTCCACGAGGAACCACGTCCCCACAGAGCGGAAGAGGTCCTTCTGCTCCTCGATCCAGCCGGAGGTATCGATGTCGATGCCGATGGTGCGGCCGTCGGGATGCTCGAAGGCGAGGTGGAAGCGGGAGTCCCCGTTCCAGGCATGCTCCTCGGGCGTCACTCGCTCAAGCATCTTCCTTCCTCCATGGCTCCAGACGAAGCACGGCCTCCTCGCTCGTGAGGGCCTGTTCACCGATGGACTCGAGGACAGCAGCGCGGAACCTGTTGGCCTCAGGGTGGCGGTGGGCGATCTCGCGGAGGAAGGTGTCCTCGTTGATCGCCACGTCACCGATGTGGTCTGGCTTCACGGAGGTGTCCACGAAGATGCGGCTGCCGGAGGAGCGTGCCTCGCGGCAGAAGAGGAAGTCCTCTCCCCACTCCACCTCCCACCGGAAGAAGGGTGCCGGTCGGTACTTGCGGCGGTCCTCGAAGGAGGGGAACTCGATGCCGCCCTGCTTCTGGAGGATGCGGTCGAAGACACGCTGGTGGATGAGGCAGAAGGCCATGCCCGTGGCATCCACCTCAAGGGCGGAGTCCTCGGGCCACTTCTCCAGGAAGGTGTAGGCCCGCGGGTCGTCAGGGGCCAGCTTGTAGAGCGTCGGCTGGTAGGGGGCTGCGCGCTGGAAGCAGAGGGCGCTGACGATGTCGAGGTCCCACTTCTGCTGGGACTCCACGAGCGTCTTGATGGCATTGGGCTGCCAAGCCATGTCGGCGTCGATGAAGAGCAGCCAGTCGCCCTCCATGTCCCAGATGCAGGCGTTGCGCTGGAAGGTGAGGATGTTGCCGACGATGATGTACTTCTTGATGTACTCACCCGGCTTCAGCCAGGTCGTGTCGAGCATCATCATGCTGATGGCTGTGGCGGCAGACACGTTGTCGCGTGTGACCCAGGCGATGGTCCCGACGCACTTGGTCTCGTCTTCCGAGTGGCCGACCTCGTACTTCTGCATGTCGAGGCCATCGATGATCCCGGCCCGCCGTGGCCGACGGGCCTTAGGCTGAAGCATGGTCATGGGCTAGATCACGACCGCGGTAGCGGCGGTGTTGAGGCCAGCGAAGGTCCCGCCAGTCACGTTGTACAGCTGGACGGTCCACGTACCAGCGTGGGGGAAGATGTAGTTGTTGATCTGGAAGGCTCCGTCGGGGGTCACGCCGAAGACCTGGGAGCGGCCGTACTCCGTGCCGTCCTCGACCATAGTCAGGACGTAGCGGAACTCGGGGCTCGTGGGATAGGCGTTGGCGTCGTAGTTGCCTTCGTCGTTGGGGTCGCCCCCAGCGATATCGAAGCGGACGGCATCCTTCTTCGCCTCGATGGCCCCGGAGGCCGGGGTCATGGTGATGGTGACAGCCATGTCTGGTTCCCTTTCGATAGTCGGCGCTGACGCTTACCGAACGTGTCTATGCTACTTGGCCGGTCACCACGCGAGGGACCTGAGCCGACTCAACCGGGGAGCCGTCGTGACGCTGGGGTCGCCACCCTTGTTCCACGGAGAAGAGTACTGCTCGTTCCAAGGTTCGCCACCCCACTTGAGGGCGTGGTAGGCCTTGTTCTCCGGGTACGTGTCGTCATTCCTCGTCCCCGGCTCGCGGATGGTCACGCTCCCGCCACCGACGTGCTTGGTCCCCGTGGGAAGCTCCACGAACTCCACGCCACCGATACGGTCGGCCCTGGCCTTCCAGTCGGAGTCCTCGCAGTAGCAGGGGTGGTAGGACTCGTCCATGAAGCCCACGGTCTCGATGGCCTTGTCGTTCACGGCGAAGGCGGAGAAGCCGCAGGCGAAGGCGACCATCGGCCCAGGTGCCTCCCACATGGCTTTCTCGACCAGCTCCAGGTCTCCGGGTGAGAAGGCGATGTCGGAGTTGACGAAGAGCCACCACTCCGCCTTGAGGTTGGCCTTGATGGTCAGGTTGAGCGCGGCCCC
>Ga0209492_1000397_pt1 | contig 13554 bp, 10 predicted proteins | sample PPLLak12cMay2015_FD_187253 | JGI IMG/M metagenome (GOLD analysis project Ga0209492, IMG submission 187253) | Freshwater sediment microbial communities from Prairie Pothole Lake near Jamestown, North Dakota, USA - PPLs Lake P7 Core (1) Depth... | ecosystem: Environmental > Aquatic > Freshwater >... | reverse complement strand
CAGTTCTTCTACGTGGCACTTCAGGAAAGCGACTTCCTCCCCAGGGCGATCGGCCCGCAGACGCGCTTCGGCATCGCCAAGGGCATGTGGCAGTTCATGCCGGAGACTGCGATCCACTACGGCCTGCGCCCCGGACCCCTGCTCGACGTGCCCGAGTTCGACCCCGCCGACGAGCGCTTCGATGCCGCCGCCGCCACGGGCGCCGCGGCCCGCTACCTGGCCGACCTGTACCGTGGCGAGGCCCAGGCGTCGGGCCTCCTTGTGCTCGCCTCATACAACTGGGGAACGACGCGCGTGCGCAAGCGGATCCAGGCGATGGAAGAGAACCCGCGCGACCGCAATTTCTGGCGCCTCCTCGCACAGACCGACATGCCGGCGGAGACGCGTGACTATGTCTTCAAGATCTTCTCCGCCGCGGTCATCGGCGAAGACCCGAAACTCTTCGGATTCGAGTTCGACCGGCCCTTGGCCGACACGGCTTCCGTGCGCGAGGGCACCTGAAGGAGGGCTTGTCGTCAGACCTTCCAGCCACCCATCCGGTGGGCGTCCAGGCACCGGATGAATGCGTCGATGCCGTGACGCCCTGCCCCCGGCACGTCGTACACCTTGCCGATGTGGCAGCCCCAGCGGCTCACGATGTCGGCGCCCGATCGGAAGTTCATCACGTTTTCCGCGTTGGGGCGACCGAGGTCGAACCCGCCCTCTGCGGACGACTCCACGAACTGCCCGAGCCCGGGCGCGTTGAACGTCACGCCCCGAACCGGCACCCAGCTGACGGCCGCGGCGATGATCGCCGCGAGGCCGCCGCCGAGCGAGTGGCCGACGACGAGGTAGCGACTGCAACCGGTGCGTTCGAGCGCGCGGTGGGCCGAGGCGAAGAAGGCCAGCGCATTGCCAAGCTGTCGCACGGGGATCTGGCGCCGCACGATCTCGAGGTTGGCACCCTTCCAGTCCTCGAGTTCACGCGAGCCGCGGAATGCGATGATGCCGACGCCGTCGCTGCCCGCGTAGGCGCCGCCCGCGAACTCGTGTCCGGCGCAGTAGAGATCCTGGTCCGGCACACGTACTGGTTGGTGCCAGTCAACCGTGGTTGGACGGTCGTGGTAGACGTCCTCGGCGATGCGGGCGCAAATGACGAGCGACGGCATGGGATACTGCGTGACGCCCAGCTTAGCGAATTCGAGTTCCGACAGAGTCGGTCCACGATCTCCTGTTCGCCGTTGCATGTAGTCCGCGACTACAGAGGCTCTGATCGGTTACTCGGCATCTTACAGTTTCGCAACGGCAAGTCGAACAAGGCAGACCGATGCGACCGACGCAGCCGACGCTCGCGCCGAGCGGGTTTGAGCACTGCCGAAAGCGCTTGCGGCGCGATAGTAGCGTACGGCAGATACCTCCCTTCGAATGCCCGCGAGCCGGCCAGCAACCCCCCCTCGCCCTTCATCGGAGTGGCAGGCTAGCCGCGTAGCGAGGCCACGGCCGTAGCGAACAGACCCCTGCTGTCCAGACCTGTGGGTGCAGCCGCACCATCGTCGGCGCAGTCTGCGGAAAGTCGTCGCGGGGTCATCCCGGTTAATCGAACAAGCCGCGCTGCGGCGGCGCCCGGCAGGGCGGGGGCCATCCTGGTGATTCGGTGGTTTTCTGATCCAGGCGGGCGAGGATCTTCTCGATGACCTCCGGATCCTCGATGCAGGCGATCATCCGCACTGTCTCGCCGCAGGCCGCGCAGGTGTGGATATCGATGCCGGTGCCCCTGGGCGGCCACTGGCGGGCCCATTCACGCCCTGGGTGATGGGGTATAGCCCCGCGACCGTCCAGCGCCGCCAACAGCGGCACCAACTCGGCCGTGAGCGCTTCGTCGGCAGCCAGCGTGAGTGGTGCCTCTGCAAGTGGAGCGACGCGCAAGCGTATCGCCTCGACTACCTACGCGGCCTGGGCAGGCGCCATCGCGCGCGCAACCTCCTGTAGCGCGACGCTCAGCACATCGATCCGGGCCGCCAGTGCTTCAGCATTGCCCTCGTTTCGATCTCGATGCCAAACACGCTAAAGCCGCAGTGCCCGGTTCATTGCCACGTGTCGCGGCGTGGGCGGTTTGCCGCAAGAAACCGCCTCGCCGCAGTCTGTCAGAAAGTTCGCCCTGGTCCCCGATCGCTCAGCTCTCCTGCCAGCATCCCCGGCGGCAGGTACTTGCTGTCCGGTGTCGGCGATACATCGCTGCTGGCGACGACGTCTACGATGAACCGGGTCCAGCACTGGGGCCGTCGTTCGCGTAGGTTCCCGGTGCCGCGAGGGAACGTCGGTCTCAGCCCGAGCGCGTTCGCGAACCGCTCGAAGGCCGCCGGCCCTGAATCGGTTCCGATGCTCGCCTCCGGGAGACCCTGATCCGCCGGCCAGGCTGGCTCGACCGCGTCTTTCACACGTTGAACGTGTCCAACGCGCTCATCTTCACGGCGTGTAACAGGCCCTTGTTGCTCTTTGTCTGTTTGATCTGGGCCTGGCTGGTCAAGCCTTTCTTCGCCGCGGTGGTGACCTGGTAGATCTCGTTGAAGGGCAGGCCCGCCTTGCCGCGCCGGTTCATCTCCGCATTGTTCATGCCGATCTCCCGCGTTTCGGAAGTGGCTGCGAAGGTCGCAGTGAAGTCGGCCGGAGCGGTCATCTTGGACATGCGCTTGTAGTAGATGCCCAAGCCTGCCCCTCCGAGCACGAACTCGACATAGGTGGCTTCGTCGGCCTTGATGCCCGTCCGTTTCGCGGTGTCGAAGCCACTGACGGGTCCGTGAAAGCTCAGCGTGTCCGCAATTCCTGTCATTTCCTGGGTCCAGCCGCGAACCTGCGCGGACTGATCGGTCGAACCGTAGCGGCGCGACCGGTAACAGACTCCATAGAGGTGGGTCGCCCCCGCGACGCGGGCGGTGAAGAATTTCTGGAACTCCCCAGCTCGCACGGCAGCACCCGGCATGACGTGAAACCCGAGCATGCCGCCGGGTACGGCTAGCACCAGCCCCATGCAATCGCCGAGGTTGGGGAAGCCGACCGTGGTCGTGTCGAAGCCGATCTGGTGCTCGTTCAGGAAGATGGCCATGCATTGACTCCCGGTGCGAAATGCGCGCCCTGCGGCGGCTCACACGGCCGGCGGGATCGGCAGGTAGTAGCAGACCAGCCCGTCCAGGTCCGGGTCGGGCAGCAGCCGGCCGATCTTCGTGACGTTGCCCGTCCCACTGTACTTGGTGCCCTGTATGTCTTGCGCTTCCGACTTGATGTTCAACACCTTCGGAGCGGCATGCTTGCGACTGAGTGTGACCTTGTAGTCGCCCGGCTGGTTCATCTCGAACAGGGCCGTCTGCGACCTGCCTCCAGGAAGTGACAGCGTGAATTTTTTGAGGTTCTGTTGACCGCTGCGCTCGACCCCTGTCGCCTTCAATGTGGTCTTCTTCCCGAACCCGGCCAGTGCGTCGATTTCCGCTGTCGGGCCGGTGCCGGTATTGGGTGCGAGCGGGATCGCAATCATGAGGTTGGCGCCGTCCAGATCGGTGAAGGTGTAAACGTCCTTGCCCTCGTCGCGCCCGTGCATGCCCTTGCCGCGACTCAGAGCCCAGACGCCGTTCCTGAATTCGGATTCCGTGGGCTTGCTGCTGTCGCACTGCACGAAGGCGCCACCGTCGCGCACTGCGATCTTGTGAATCTGGGAGTTCCCGAAATGGTGCGCCATGGTCGCTGAGATCACGACCATCACGTCCACATGCTGCCCGCCGAGCGTCAGGTGCAACTGTCCCGCGTTCAGGTCGCCGCAGACGTCCAGGCCGAAGCGCAGGCCCTCCGCCCTGAAGTCCTGCCTCGCGTGGTCGCCGCCGCGCCCGCCCGAGACAAACTCGGCGACACCGCCAGGCGCCTTGTCGACTTCGCCGTCGTTGTACTTCTTGTCGTAGTCGAGGAGCAGGTGTCCGGTCTGGTAGACCGGCGCGGAGTTGTACCCGTCGAACGCCTTGTTCCCCGCGACCTGCTTCGGAACCTGCCAGTTCACCGTGCCCGGGAACATGATGAGGCCGTTGAAGTTGCTGCTGAGGCTCTGGCACCAGGTATAGATGTCGTTCTTCTCGGTCGGGTCGTACAGCTTGAACTGCGGCTTGACCCAGTAATACTCAGGCGCCGCGAACACGTAGACCGGCTTCGCCGCGTTCATCCGTTTGCTCGCAGCGCGCAGGAACATGTACGCCTTGACGACGGCCCGGTTGAGCCGCGCCTGCTTCTCGATCAACGTAAGGCTGTGGATTGTCGAGACGTTGACCTTCCAGATCGCCGCGTAGAGGTCGTGCATCATCTGCTCCTCGGTTATCCGAATTGGAAGCCCGGTCATCGGGCGCCGTCCGGCGCCGACGCATCGCTTCACACGCTCTGACGATCCTCGCGCGCTCCTTCCGTCTCGCCATCCGGCCGCGGCGGGAACCCAGAGGCCGGGACGAGCCGGGCCCGATAATTCCCGGGTCGCGCGTCTTCTCCATCGCCGTGCGGGAGTATAGACCGTAAAAAGCACCATTTTGCTAGCCGGTGCCCGCTCCTCGCCGACGCCGATACCTGCGTGCAGCGTTCGCCTCCGCGCACTGATCGTCACTCAGTCGTGTCACGGCACCCGCATGCGCCGCTGCGACAGGCTCGTCTGCGCCACGCCCAGCCCTGCCACCCGCCCAGCGGGCATCTTGACCGCACCATCGTCGGCGCAGTCTGCGGAAAGTCGTCGCGGGGACGGCAGGCCGACGCGAAGAAGGCCAGCGCGCTGCCGAGCTGACGCTCGGCAATCAGGCGGCGAATGATCTCCAGGTTGGCACCCATCCAGTCTTCCATCTCGCGCGAACCGCGGAAGGCGATGACACCGACGCCGTCGTTGCCCGCTTGGGCACCACCCGCAAACTCATGTCCGGCGCAGTACACGTCCTGGTCCGGCACGCGGACCGGCTGGTGCCAGTCAACCGCGGTCGGACGGTCGTGGTAGAGGTCCTCGGCGATGCCTGCACAGGTGAGCAGCGACGGCATACGGGCATTCTCGATCGACGGCACAGGCCTCGGTCAATGGGTGTCGAGCTGGCCCTCCCGTTGCGCGGTGATCAACCAGTCTTGGACGGGCAGACCGGCTTCGGTGCGCAGCGTCAGGTATTCGGCATCGACGGGGGCAAAGCCAGCGTCGCGCAACACGGCTTCGACGTAGCCGCGGTTGTGGCTGTAGCGGCCATGCGGGTTGAGCCGGAAGTCTTCGGCCGACTCTCCATCGACGATGGACTCCAGGGTGAACACGAGCCAGCCCTGCGGGCGCAATGCGTCGTGCGCCGCCTTGGAAACCGCCTCGAGCTTGCCGAAGTAGCACAACGTGTCGGTGGATATCACCAGGTCGAATTGCTCAGTCACGGATTCCAGGTACGCCGTCAGCTCGGCCGGAACCGGTGCTTGCCTTTTTTTAGTCGAAATATTCGATGGCAACGGAATACTTGTCCTCGAATTTCCTGACGTTCTTGCGGATCTCCTGGCTCACAATCTCTCCATTGCAGACCCGGATCTTCTTCAAGTCGCGCGCGAAATAGACCTCGGCGTGGACGTGACCTTCTATGTAGGCGGTGCTGCCAAGTGCGTACTTCTTCTTGAACGTATCGAAGGTCTCGCCGGGCGGCAGCGCTTTGGTGGTCACGTCAAAGAGCGCCTCGTACATCGACGGCGTCATGTTCGCAAGGAGTCGGTACATGTGGTGATAGTTCGCGACGAAGCCCTGCCCTGCGGTCGTGGTGACCTTGTCGCTGCCGACGACGTCGAAAGAGTCGCTGTGGATGAAGGTCATGTTCGGCTTCAGATGCTCGGCAAGCACCAGGTGCGAGCGACCCCATTGCGCTCCCATGCCGTCGATCAGGGCCGGGAAATTGAGGCTGCAATACTTGGGCCGGATTGCCCCGACGAAGTTCTTGCCGGCAAGCACACCGTAGTCCTCGGCCCGCAACGCCGCGGCCTTTTCGCCTGTGCCTGCGGTCGCAGGGTCCACGCCGACGCCTTCCGAATACCGAAACATCTTCTCCTCGGCCTGGTCGCGCGTATTGCCCATGGGTGCGCCGGCCTTGCGCATCACTTCGAACTTCGTGGCGTACTTCGGCGTCGCACTGACGGTGGCGAAGAAATCCTTCGCGCTGAAGTTGATGTTCAACTCAGCCTGGCGCAACACAGCCACCATCTCGTCGGCATGACTGGTCACTGTCTTCAGCCAGCCCTTGTCGGCAACCAGCCGGGCAGGATCGACACCATAGAACCTGCAGATGCGCTCGTAAACGCGCCGCCGGTCGGCCGGAAGTGTCATCTCGATGCTGCGGTTCATCAGGCCCGCAACGTCGGACGCCGCCAGCCGGGCCAGGGTCCGCTTGCGCTCCTCAAGTAGTTTCTTGGATTTCGACACGTCACACTCCGAAGTCGTAGGCGAAACCGCTATCGTCGAGAGTTCGGTCCTATCCCGTTCTTTTGCCGGTCTGCATCCTGTCGCGGGTGTGAGTCACGGCGCTTGTAGTCCGTCATGATCTGGAACCCGGTCGAATGTCGTGCTGAGGCCTTTTCAGGCGTGCAGCGGAAAGTACTGCGAGCTCACGGGCCAGCTGCGGTTGAGCTGATTCGAATATCGGCCCGCACCGAGCCCCATCAGCAGACTGCCGTCGCCGGTGCCAGCCAACAGTCCCTTGGCCAATAGTGAATTGCGCAGTGGCGCATTGCCGTGCACAGCCTGGAAGAACGTCGCGAAACGCGAACTGGCGGTCAACTTGATGTCGCCGCTGCCCCTGCTTTCGAAGATGGCGTCATACGCATCTGGGAACGCCTCGGCGAAACACGCCCGGTGGTGTTCGTTGATCCAGTAGCTTTCCTTGCCGCCACGCGTGTACGTATCCATCTTCGAGTGCGTTGCGAAGTCGCGGCGGCGAAGGCTTATCGTACCGCCTCCCTTCCGACCTTTGAAGCTCTCGGTCTCATAGTCCTTGTGCTCGGACAAGCTCAGTACCAGGCGCGCGTAGGCAACGCTCATGGCCCGCGGGCTGCTGAGGTCGGCGAACGGCGTGTCGGTAACCGGCGTACCCCACGCCTGCAGCAGGCCGCACGCCAGGTTGCGCGTGATGGTTGCGGATTCAGGCGGATTACCAACTATCACCTGGGCGTTGTGAACGCCGGGCATCGGCAGAAAGATGCACTTGGTGGCCGGGGCTTTGACGCGGCTCCAGTCCTGGGGCTTGAACGTGCTGCGCATCTCGTGCATTGCCAGAATGCCGACGTAGCGTGCGACGTTCGAATGCAGCACCTGGGTGTCGTCCATCTTCTTGCCGGCGTCGGCACCCGCAACCGGATCGACGGCAAAGATGTTGCATTCGATTTCGGTCTTGAAGACCTCGTACATGAGATTCGCGATGCGCATGCACGTCACCGCACCCCGGCTCCAGCCGACGAGGTTCACGGTGGCTATGGCCTGGCCTTTGTCGAACTTCAGATCCTGGATGATGTTCACCGTGCGCTGGGTGTTCTCGTCCCAACCCTGGCCGCTGATATTGCCGCGCAACTTGGCTGCAACCTTTTGCTGCCCGCCGGTCTTGCCTGCGGCATGGTCGGCAAAGGTCGGCCGAGTAACCACTTTCTTCAGTGACAAGTTGGTCTTGGCGTTGCCAGTCATCGGGTTCACCTGCTGCGGCAGGTCGACACCCCGTCCTTCGCTACTGTGCCCCGGCCCGTCGTTGATGAGATAACCGCCAATGCCCACCGCCCCTCCGGTCAGGCTGGCTTCGACACCGCCGTTGTGACTGTGGAACCAGCCAACAAGCTCATTTGACTCCACGCCTTTGATCCGGTCGAAGCCGGTGCCGTGGCAATAGACGGTGAAGACACTCATGGCTGGATCCTCTGCAGCAGCGCGGCGGTGTGTTCAGGCGCCGAACTCATAGTTGAACGCGCCGTCGCTGACGCCCACGCGAACGCCAGTGATCGGCTGGCCGAGCATCATTCGGTTGAGAAACTCCCGGCTGACATCCGGCAACATCGTGTTGGTCAGGATCGCATCGATCATGCGCCCTCCCGACTCGCTCTCGGTGCAGCGTGACACGACGAGCTTGATCACCTCGTCGTTGTACCCGAACGGAATCTTGTAGCGCGCCTCGACCCGCTTCTTGATGCGGTTCAGCTGCAGCTTGACGATCTTGCCCAGCATCTCGTCGCTGAGCGGGTAGTAGGGAATGGCCACCAGCCGCCCCAGCAGCGCCGGCGGAAAGATCTTCAGCAGCGGTTCGCGCAAGGCCTTGGCCATGCCTTCGGGGTCAGGCATCAATTCGGGGTCCTTGCAGAGGCCTGCGATCAACTCGGTACCGGCATTGGTGGTCAGCAGGATCAGGGTGTTCTTGAAGTCGATCGTGCGGCCTTCGCCGTCCTCCATGTAACCCTTGTCGAAGACCTGAAAGAACATCTCGTGCACGTCGGGATGGGCCTTTTCGACCTCGTCGAGCAGCACCACGCTGTAGGGCTTGCGGCGCACGGCCTCGGTCAGAACGCCGCCCTCACCGTAACCGACATAGCCCGGAGGAGCGCCCTTCAGCGTGGAAACCGTGTGCGCCTCCTGGTATTCGCTCATGTTGATGGTGATCAGGTTCTGCTCGCCGCCGTACAAGGCCTCGGCCAGTGCGAGCGCGGTCTCGGTCTTGCCGACGCCCGACGTGCCGGCCAGCATGAACACGCCGATCGGCTTGCTCGGGTTGTCGAGCCCCGCGCGCGAGGTCTGGATCCGCTTCGCGATCATGTGCATCGCGTGGTCCTGGCCGATCACTCGCTGCGCGAGGCTGTCGGCGACCTTCAGGATGGTCTCGATCTCGTTGCGCGCCATGCGACCGACCGGGATGCCGGTCCAGTCGCCGACCACCGCCGCCACGGCCTGGTAGTCGACCGTCGGCAGGATCAGCGGCGTTTCGCCCTGTAACGCTGTCAATTTATCCTGCACATGCTTCAATTGCGCAAGACTGGCCGCGCGCTCGGTCTCGCCATCGCCCTCCGGCGCGCCCGCCAGTACCGCCACCGCCTCCGCATCGGCTTCGAGCTTGCTGCCGGTTCCCTCGACCGGCTTGACGCCGTCACGCAGCTTGGCGCGCAGGCCCAGCAACTCGTCGACCAGGGCTTTCTCGTCGGCCCACCTCACGTTCAATGCTTCGAGGCGTGCACGCTCGGTCGCCAGCAGTTCGTTCGCTTCGGCCTCGCGCTTGCCAATGTCGATGCCGATGGCCTTTTCGCGCCCGATGATGCCGAGCTCGGTCTCCAGGGCTTCGATCCGCTTGCGGCTGTCGTCGACTTCCGCGGGTGTCGCATGCAAGCTCACGGCGACCCGCGCACACGCGGTGTCGAGCAGGCTCACGCTCTTGTCGGGCAACTGGCGCGCCGGGATGTATCGATGGCTGAGCTTCACCGCGGCCTCGAGCGCCTCGTCGAGGATCTGCACCTTGTGGTGCTTCTCCATCGTGCTGGCCACGCCGCGCATCATCAGGATAGCCTTGGCCTCGTCGGGCTCGTCCACCTGCACGGACTGGAAGCGACGGGTCAGCGCCGGGTCCTTCTCAATGTGCTTCTTATACTCGGCAAACGTCGTGGCGCCGACCGTGCGCAGCGTGCCGCGCGCCAGTGCGGGCTTCAGCAGGTTGGCCGCATCGCCCGTGCCGGCTGCCCCGCCCGCGCCCACCAGCGTGTGGGTCTCGTCGATGAACAGGATGATCGGCTTCGGGCTCGCCTGCACCTCGTCGATGACCGAGCGCAGCCGCTGCTCGAACTCGCCCTTCATGCTGGCGCCGGCCTGCAGCAGGCCGACGTCGAGCGCACGCAGTTCCACGTCCTTCAGGCTCGGCGGCACGTCGCCCCGTGCGATGCGCTGCGCGAAACCCTCGACCACCGCGGTCTTGCCCACGCCCGCCTCGCCGATCAGGATCGGATTGTTCTGCCGTCGGCGCATCAGGATGTCGACCACCTGGCGGATCTCGTCGTCGCGGCCCACGATCGGGTCCATCTTGCCGCTGCGCGCCTGCTCGGTGAGGTCGACCGTGAATTTCTTCAGCGCTTCCTGCTTGCCCATCGCCGCCGGCGCGATGGCGCCGCTCGCCTCTCCCGGCGCCGCCTGGCCGCCAAACTGCGTGCCGTCGCTTGCACCCATGCTCGACTCGGGGGAGCCGGCGCAGATTTTCTCGTAGTTGTCGGCGAGCTGGTCGGCCTTGATCTTCTCGAACTCGCGCGAAATGCCGCCGAGCAGGTTGCGCAGGGCGGGCGTCTTCAGCATGGCGATCACGAGATAGCCCGTGCGCACCTGCGTATCGCCGTACTTGAGCGTCGCCCACACCCACGCGCGCTCGACGGAATCCTCGATGTGCGGCGAGAGATCCGAGATCGAGGTCGCCCCGCGAGGCAGGCGATCAAGGGTCTCGGTAATGTCGCGCGCCAGCTTGCCCGGATCGAGCGCAAACGCCTTGACGATGCAATGCAGATCCGAGTTCTGCAGCTGCAGCATCTGGTGCAGCCAGTGCACCACCTCGACGTACGGGTTGCCGCGCAGCTTGCAGAAGACGGTGGCGCCCTCGATCGCCTTGTAGCCGACGTTGTTGAGCTTGCCGAACAACGCGACCCGGCTGATGTCACTCATTCTTGATCTCCACCTTTGTCTGTCGAATTACTGTCAGGTCCGCATCGATTGCGCGGAAATCGTCGTCACGCCGCCGCCGCCTGCGCGTCACGCAGCACGACGTCGGCCGCAACGTCGGCCTTGCGCCCGAGCCAGCTTGTCCAGCCCAGGCGACCGACCTGGCTGAGCGCGACACCGGGCGCGTCGCCCTTCTCCACCAGCAGGCGCACCTGCCAGGCCCACTCTCCGCTGGTATAGAACCGGATGAGGTCTGCGAGCGATCGCAGCGCCCGCGATCCGGGCAGGAACCGGAGGAAGGCTTCGAAAGGCATGGGCCCGATCACGACTTCGATCGTGCCCTGTCGCTGCCACGACTCGGCGCCCAGCGTCGCCGCCCGTCCCAGCACGGCCGAGTCTTCCGTTCCTCCGAGTCGCGTGCGCAACTCTTCGGGGATGCGAAGCCAGCTCCCGACGAACTCCCGCACCTCGATCTTCTGGCGAAAATAGTCCGACAGGATCGCCTCGAGACCGTCGGCGGACCTGGAACCGGCGCCGATCTGCCCGGCCCGGCACAGCTTGGCATAGTCCGGAACCGAGTCGCGGTTCCGTGCCGACTCGTCGAAGACGCCGATCAGCGCGCCGAGAAAGGCGGCGAAATCGTCGTCTTCGGGCCGTGAGTGGCAGGCGACGGGATCGGAGTCGGCCCACGCCCGGTAGAAAAGCGCCGTCAGCCGATGCTGGAACAGGTTGACGAAATCGCTGATGGACGCATCTTCGTGGTGCCGGCGCCGTTCGAAGACGAATTCCGTGAGGTGGAACGGCAGCGCCCCGTTGGGACCGAACATGCCGAACCCGTATTGCGCGAGCCGGAGCCGGCCGTGAGATCCCGCCTCGACCGTGGCGACGTCGCTCGGCGCGAACGTGAGGTGCGGGGGTTGCTCGAGCCGAACCGACTCGTCAGCGGGCCGACGCGCCTCGCCCAGCCGCGGCCGGGCCGGCTCCAGCTGCTCGAGCAATCGCAACGCCGCGAACAGGCTGAACCGGTGGGGTTCCTGCCTGAGGCGCTGCAGGGCCGTCAGAGGCTGTGACGCGTACCCGTCCGCACTGGCCATTGCTTGATCTCACCGCGCGCCGCAGAGTGCAGCCGGGTCTCGACGAACGAGTTGATGGAGACGTGACGGGCAAAGAATCGCTCCAGCACGGCGCCGAGCCGCAACGTGCCGAGGCCCTCGAAGGCCGAGTCGTCCAGTGTCACGCCGATCTGGACTCCCCTGCCGTAGGTGATCGGCCCGCCGCCGGGGATGCGCCGAACGACGGTCTTGTGACTGACCCGGCGCACGCCGTCGACCTGTCGCTGCGCCACCGGGTCGTTCGGGTCCGCATGGAGCGCAAGCAGGTGCCGCAGCATTTCGGCGCCCTTGTCGGGATCGGTGTCGCTCAGGGACAGGTAGTTGAGCGAAAGCTGCCCGATCAGGCGCCAGGCCGTGTCGCCGAACGCCGGCGACGGTCGAGGCGTCGTGGGCCCCGCCAGGCAGCGAACCGTCTGCACCGGCGCGCCACCCTGCAGCTCGAACTCCAGGCCGGACTTGCTGAAACCGAGGCCGATCGGCAGATCGCGATTGGTGCAGCGCGCCGTGACGTCCAGCTGCCGGATCTCGCCCGTGAGCTCCCGCTGCCGTGCGTCCACGATCGAGACGAAGCACTCGCTGCCGAGATAGTTCGTCCTCACGCCGGTGCGCTGCTGGCGTGGCGAAGGCAGCCTTGCGCGACGCTGCACCGAGTAATAGGCCTGGGTTTCGCTTTCCATGCTGCGATGGTCCGTCGAGTACATCGGCAGGATTTCCACCAGCGACTCCCCGCCCGCGCCGATGCCGAGAATTCGGTCGATGGCGTAGACCTCGAAATCCATCGGCCGGCTCAGGTCGGGCACGACGTGATGTTCCGTGTCGTGCGGCGAGAGATGGATGCGGTCCAGCGAGCGCGGGAAGATGTTGACGACGGGCGTGCAGTTGAGCCGGAACTGCGACGCATCGAGTGCGTTCTCGAGGTCCGGCAGGTTGCGATCGACCAGGAACAGCAGCTCCGCTTCCTCGCCGCCGATCTCGGTGAGCGCCTTGCGCAGGCCGTCCACCGCGAAAAACAGGAAGCGATCCGGGAACGCAAAGTACTCCTGGACGAGGCGGTAGCCTTGGAACCCCCGCGGAGAGACCGGCAGCATCGACTCGTCGTCCTCGAAGCCGACGGCACGCACCGAGCCCGCCGGCAGCAGCACCGCGCGATTGCCCCCGGGCGAACGGACCACGACGCCCGTGCAATTGGCGACCAGCTGTTCGAAGATCTTTCCCGCCAGGTCGGCGGTGGCAGAAATGAAGAACGTCAGTGAATCGATGGGCAGCTCGCGAAAAGGAACTCCGCCGTCGGTCCGCAGGCCCAGGCGGATGGCGCCGCGGCTGCGGCTGTCGAACTGGAGACCAGGCGTGGCGAACGCGCTCGTGCCGACGACATACCTCGCCTCGGAGACCCGCAGGGGCCAGAGGACGACGTCGTGGGCGCTTCGGAACTGGCAGGACGTGCGGTCGGTGGCCCCGCCCTGGGCGTTCATCGTGCTGCCTCGCGGCACGGTGTAGCCCTCCTTCAGGCTGCTTTCCGAGAGCGTGGGGACCAGTTCCGCGATCGCACAGGACGGCACCGGCGCCAGGAAGGTCGGATAGACCATTTCCATGAGGTGCTGGGTGAAATCCGGGTGGCGCGCATCGAGCTTGAGCTGCACGCGCGCCGCAAGAAACGCGACGGATTCGATCAGGCGCTCGACGTACGGATCGGCGCAATCCAGCCCATCCATCCCGAGCCGCGCCGCGATGCGCGGATAGGCTTCCGCAAACTCCGCGCCCATGCCGCGCAGGTACTGGAGC
>Ga0209492_1000394_pt1 | contig 13591 bp, 18 predicted proteins | sample PPLLak12cMay2015_FD_187253 | JGI IMG/M metagenome (GOLD analysis project Ga0209492, IMG submission 187253) | Freshwater sediment microbial communities from Prairie Pothole Lake near Jamestown, North Dakota, USA - PPLs Lake P7 Core (1) Depth... | ecosystem: Environmental > Aquatic > Freshwater >... | reverse complement strand
TGAGCTTGATGGGGCAACCGAAGAATTCTTCAAAGCCCTTAGAGCTGTGATGGAGAGGTATTCTCAGACATCAAGATTTATAGCATCCTGCAATTATATCCAGAAGATACCAGAGCCCATAAGGGAATCCAGATTTCATTCTATTTCCTATGATCCTATAAATAAGGAGGAAGAGGAATATTTGGTTAAAGAATATGCTAAGAGAACCGCTGCAATACTCCAAGCTGCAAAGATTGAATATAAGCCGGACGTTCTCCTTAAATTTGTCAAAAATGATTTTCCGGATCTAAGAGCTCTTATGAATAAGGTTCAGTCCTTATATTTAAGAGGTATCAAAACTCTTGACGAGACCAATTTTAATACTAACTTTGATTTTAAGGATCTTTTTGATCTATGCCTGAATTCATCATCAAAAGCCTATGATAATTATAAATTTATAATTAATCAGTATGGATCCAGAATTGATGATTCGCTTTCTGCTCTGGCAAATGACTTTCCTGAATATCTAAAGAATGTTGCTCCTTCAAAGGAGGAAAAGATTCCGATGGTACTTATAGCCGTTGCTGATTATCAATATCAGAAGCCTTTTGTTATAGATCCATTGATTACATTATTGGCCTGCGTATTTAAAATCCAAACTCTATTAAAATGAGAAATGTAAAAGTATTTTCAAATTCCTATCCTGAAGATGTTCAAGAAAGTATTGATGAATGGATGAAAGATAATAAAGTCCGTATACTTTCTGTTTCCGGATCAATGAATGATAAAAAGGATGTTATTACTTATATCCTTTATGATGACGGGGAAGGAATAGATCTTTTGAATTCTTAACAAGAATTTAACAAGTAATATTTTTTATATTCCATTTTTTTGTTTACTTTTAACTCAAATAATTCATTATGACAAACGCCATATTTGATCTTTCCAATATGTTCTTTCGCTCTATGTTTATTGTGGGCGGATATGGAAAGAAGCAATACACCTTTGACTCCCAGAGGGAGCAAGACCAGCTTATGCGTAAAGTCGCTACTGATGTTACTTCTATTATCAGAACTATAAATCCTTCACGTGTTATCTTTGCTCTAGATTCTAAATCCTGGAGGAAGGGTATTTCTATTGATGAGAATGAAGGATACAAAGGGCATCGTAAGAAATCCGAAGTTATTAACTGGGACAATATCTATAAGATAATGTCCGAATTAGCTGAAATTCTGAAGACCAATGGTTTCATAGTCTCCCAGATTGATAATGCGGAAGCGGATGACCTAATGGCCTTATGGAGGGATCAATTACTCTATTCTGAGAATCAGCATGTAATTTTGGTATCAGCGGACGAGGATGTTCGCCAGCTTGTTGACTCGACCTCTTCTAATAAGAAGGCCTTTTCCGTTGTCTACAATCCATTTACAATGGGAAAGAATTCTACCAAAAGACTTTTTGTTCCTGAGGGATTCAAGAATTGGCTTAATGATGATGAGGATATAGGTGATATTTTTAATCGCTCTATCGATGTTGATAAAGAGGACTTCAAGAGGATCCTTAATGAGAAAGTAAACTTGGAAGAGATAAGCGGTAAAGAAATAGCTCTCAGAAAGATCTTCTGCGGGGATGATGGCGATAATGTCCCTGCTATTTATACCTGGCTAAATGACAAAGGTAAAGAGGTCCGTATTACAAATAGGCACTACGAAAAAATAGTCGATTATATTGGAGCTAAGAATTGGAAAGATCTCTTGGCAAAATCCGAAATTATCTTGGATCAGCTTATAGAGATATCCGGTACTCGTCCTCCTTTTGATATTAATAAGAGATTGGATCGTCAATCCAAACTTGTTGTTTTGGATAGATCCCTATTCCCTCCTGTTATCGTGGAGAGCTTTATGAAAGATGTTAAAGAGAATTATTCGGGAAATCACATTAGCCCGCAAACTTGGAATATGCTTTCAATGCTGGAAGGAACCAGATATGTAAATGCTAAAGGACAGGTCTCCTCTGGTAATGAGGCCTCAATATTTGGACAGATCGATCGTATTTCTAATAAAGAACTATTCTAATGGCATCGATGAATCCATATCAAGAGAAATTAGAGCAATGGGCTAAAGTTACTATGGACACTCTATATGATGAAAAACAGGAACAAAAACAAAAGCAAATGGAAAAACAATACAAAGTAGTTAAATTAAATGAGCTTGCTTCTTCTCTGAAGCTTCCTCCCAATAGTGGGATGAAGTCGAATGAATATCTGGAGCTTCTTATTTCTGAAATTGAGAGAAGGGGATATAGGTTTGTCCAGTTTCTTCAATTAGTTGATGTTCTCTATGTCATTATAGATGTAGCAGGGCTTGTTACCCATGTAACTCTTCCGCCTGAGAAATTTAGGCCAGAAGAAGAGATAGCAGCTCACTATAATCCTTCTAAAAAGGAAAGGGGAAAAAAAGCAGAGCCCCCAATGGAGAAAAAAGAAAAATTCGAAGAGGCTTTGGAAGCTGTTAAGAGCAGAGACCACTTAGACAAGAATATGTCCGGGGTTAAATTGCCTTGGAAGAAATAATTTTTTTATAACTAAATACAAATAACAATGGTTAAAATCTATTTTGTTTTCCTAATTATCGGATTTCTCGGACTCTTATCCTCTATGATTTTCGGAGGTGATGAAGGGGATCTTTCCGATGGGTCTTTAGATTCGGGCGATACTTTTGATGATAGTCCGAAGGTATTTTCTTTTAGAGTTATATTCTCTTTTCTACTAGCATTTGCTATTGGAGGAGGGGGAACATATTACTCTGGAGGATCTATTCTGACACAAATTCTTGTAGGAATGGGTGCAGGTCTTGCAACTGGAGCTTTTACATGGTGGCTAACAAGTATTCTTTATAAATTACAGGGAGCCAGCAACGTAGACTCTGATTCCTTCATAGGAATGTCCGGGGATATTGTTATAGGAACTACTGATTCAGGAAAGGCTAAGGTGCGTCTGAATACAACCTCTGGTCCTATGGAATTTCTCTGCAAAGAGACCACAGACAAGACTCTTAAATCCGGAGATGTTGTAAAGGTCTCCGATAAAGCGGGGACCCTTCTTATTGTATCGAAGAAGTAATTATCTACATTTATAAACATTTTAAACAATTAAAATTATGGATTTTATTTTATTAGGATTAATCGTTGTAGGCGGTATCGTTCTTCTAGGCTCAATTCTGGCCTTTGTTTCTAAGAACTATATTAAGATCCCGCCAAATACTGCAGCCGTTATATTCGGTCGCAAGAAAAATGTGTCTATCAAGAATAGTGATGGCACAGAAACTAAGGTAGCTAAGGGCTATCGTGTAATCGCTGGCGGTGGGGTATTTAAGATACCACTTATTGAGGATGTCAAATTTATGAATCTATCCAACCGTTCGCTCGAGGTTAGAGTCAACAAAGCTCCAAACAAAGATGGTGTTATGACAACCATCGAGGGAGTAGCTAACGTTAAGTTCTCCTCTGAAACCAATCTTCTTCGTGTAGCTGTTGAGAGATTTCTTGGCCGTCCGGATGATGAGGTTAACAGGATCATTCTTCAGAACCTCGAGGGCCACTTACGTGCCGTTGTAGGAAAAATGACCATGGAACAGCTAATCGGTGACAAAACCGCTCTAAATGCTGCAGTTCTTGATGAAGCTAACGAGGACTTTAATAAAATGGGTATCGAAATTGACTTTGTCAATATTCAGGATATTCGTGACGATGATAACTATATCATCAATCTCGGTAGGAAAAGAGCAGCTGAAATATCCAGAGATGCTGATATTGGTGAGGCCGAAGCTAAAAGGGACGCTCTTAAAAGGACTTCTATAGCTGAAAAAGAGGGTATTGAGGTAGCTAACTCCAACCAGGAGAAGATCTACGAATCTAATAAGGCTAGGGACGTTAAGAATGCTGAAATGAAAGCTCTTACGGATACCCAGAAGGAAATCGCAAATCAGGCAGGACCTCTTTCCCAGGCACAGGCTCTCCGTCAGGTAGTTGAAGCTCAGGCTGCAACTGAAGCTGCACAGGAAAAAGCTCTCGTCGAAGTGGAAATAAACCGTGCTTTGAAAGAAGAAAAGAAATACATTGCTGAAGTCGTTGTGCCAGCTGAAGCTAGAAAGAAGGAGAAGGTTATCCAGGCCCAAGCTCAGCAGGAGGCTATTATTATTGAGGCAGAAGGTATTCAGCAATCTACTGTTAAGAAAGCAACCGGTAATGCTGATGCAGTTCTTTTAGCTAAGAAAGCAGAAGCAGAAGGTGAAGCTGCTGTTATCAGGGAACGTGGTAGAGCAGAAGGCGATGCTATTAAGGCTAAGTTATTGGCTGAAGCAGAAGGTATTAAGGAAAAGGCTAAAGCTTATGCAGCTCTTGACCAGACAGGTAAATTCCTTGAAGTACTTAACGCTCTTCAGACCCTCGGACCTAATGTTATTAAGGAATTCGCAGGTGTTATGTCAGCTGCTACCGCTCACCTTGGAAACATCAAGGACGTCAAAGTCATCGACTTCGGTGGCAATGGCTCCGGTGGATCAAGTGTTGGCAAGTTCGGTACGATTCCGGTGGAAGTTCTTACGAAGATGTTTGAAGGACTTGGCGGTGCCGGTTTTGACGCATCTAAATTGTTTAGCTTCCTTGGAATTAAACCGGAGGATCTGCTAACAAAGAAGACTGAGGAAGAACCTAAGACTAAGGAAACTCCTAAGAAGTAAATATCTCCCTATTCGTTTCTAAAAGCTCCGGATCTAATTCGGAGCTTTTTTTAACGTTTATTTAACAAATGGAATACAAAAGATACCGCTTTTTTGATTAAATTAGAACTTCTATCCTAGATAGTGATATAATAAAATATGGAATTATTCGATCTTATAAAAAAGATATTCGAAGATCCAGAAGGATATAAAGAAGCTTCGAAAACTGACAAGAGAAAGAACTTCTTTATGATCAATCGCAGATTTGCCATTGGCCATCCGATGCAGGCTAATGCTCTTAATGGATTAAAGATAAATCAAGAGGGAGCAGTTGATATCTGGCAAAGATTTATGGTGAAGCAATACAACAAAACTCCCTTCTGGATGTATACCAAGGGGGTTAAAAAAGCAAAAGAGGATAATGAAAAGAAGATAAATATATCTACCGAGACTATTAATGAATACTCTCGCAGGTATAATTATGACAGAAAAACGGTTTTAGATGCTCTGCATCTTTTTCCTGAAGAGATGATCAAGGAATTACAGACATTTGAAAAACTAGAAAAATAATATAAAAATGGAAGAAAAAACATTCGAACAGATATCCCAAGTAAAAGACCTTAATATTAAGGATCTTCTCCCTATCGATATTGATGGAGTAACGATCGAGGTCAGGGATAACAAAAGACAGATCTATTTACCTGCTATAATGAATGGGGAAAGATTTGTTACATGGAAGAAAAAAAGAGGCGGTATCTTTTATAAAGACGTCTTTTTATATCTTAACGGACATCCTACCGGAAAATATGTTGAAGCATCCGGTGAAAATATCCTTTTAGTTCTCCGAATTATTGAGGATGATGAACTTGAATTATTTCAACTGAAAAGATTAGTTCATGGAAAAGTAAAGGACCAACATGTTATGGTTCTAAAGAATCTTCTTGAAACTGGAAAACAAGAAGAGGATTATGAATACAATAAAGAAATCAATTTGGATGAGGCCGAAGAAGAAACTGAAGGCCCAATACCAATCCAAAATCCAGATATACCTCTTGAAGACGAAGAAGAGGCCAATTCCAGTCGGAGCTTATCGCTTTTCGATTAAGGAATTCTAAATCCAATTAAAATAAATATCCTTCCTTTTACATAGGAATTCTATTGTTAATTGTCGGGATATATTTTGAAACTAAAAGATTGATTATGAGAGACTTAATTAAACAAACTAAGAACAAAATTTCAAAAGAAATTTTGGGATTTTTCAGTAGCTTGCCTAGTTATGTTAAAATGTTCAAAGCCAAGTCTTTATCAATTAAGATTTTGCTCGTTATGTTTCTCTTTTTCTTCAACATTTCCGGATCTGATTTTGGATCCAGAATTAAGGGAGAAGAGGGAGATATTTCAATAGAGAAAAGCCTAGACCCAAAAGAAGTATATGCAAGTCAGGTTAAGGAGAAAGTTTATGATAAACTCTATTGGGAAGTGAGAACTTATATGGATAAGACGGCTCCTGATTCTAAGTTAGATCCAGACTATCTTATAAAAAAATGTTTGGAATATGATATGGATATTATATTCGTATTAGCTCAAGCAATATTGGAGTCTCATCTTGGAACAAAGGGAAAGGCTGCAATAACAAATTCCGTTTGGAACGTGGGAACTTATGATAACGGACAAATTCTTTATACGTATTCAAATCCCAATGAATCCGTGGAGCCTTATATGGAACTGTTAAAGAAGAAATATCTTATACATGTTACAGCTAAGGGCGACACTATCTATAAAGACCTTCATCACTTAGTTGAAGACCGGGGCTATATTAATTACAAAGGCGACCGGTTTGCTTCTGCTTGGGGGTATGAGAATTCCATGAGAAAGCTTATTATTAAGATTGACATGGAAACATCTATAGGATTTTACCAGGATATTCTGTCAATTTCCTCTGATGAAATGATTGCTTATTTTGTTCCTGAAGAAAATTTGGAAATCAATTATTCCTTATTACAGGCAATGAGATAATATTTTTAGGCAAGCTATGTAAGGGGCAGATTCTTAATCTGCCCTTTTTTTTGCAGAACCTTTATATGCTCTATTTGTAAAAAAGAGATAAATATAATAAAAGATTATGGAATCCAAGAAACTTTTTGGCCTCTGGCATTCTACCAGTAAAATGGCTTCCCCAACTGAAGAAATGATGAAATCTATTTATAATTCAGACATTTTTAATTGGGAATCTGAAGACACTTATTATTTTGTTGATCAAGAAAACAAAATGATGCTGTGTAAAAATGCTGTCTGGAATCCCGGAGGTGATAACGGCAAAGGAGATGCTATTGGAAGATCATTCTTAGCCTATTTTTGCTATGGAGATGATAGATTCCTGGAGGGCATATCTAATTGCTGGAAAAAGGTTGAGAGAAAGGGATGGCTTAAAAGATTCCTATTCGGAAAATATTATTATCAGGGATATAGATATCCAACTTATGCAAATGGTGAGGAAGAGCAACCAGTCGGCCTAAGCAGGGACCATCTAAATTATACTATCTTTGCATTTAAATATGCAGGCTATTCCGATGAATTTTTACAGGATTTTGTTAAGCATCTGAGATTTAGAATAAGCGATAGATTTATCATGACTATCAACCTTTGGCTATGGTTGCGCGTAGTAGCTAATATAAAGCCGTATGCGGCACTTTACTACCCTCTTGAATGGATAGTATCAGCAATAAATTCGGTGTGGAATAAGGCTCTATACAGATGTTCTGGCTTTGGTGAGGAAAGTCACCAGGATGATTTTATTAAAGTCCCAAATTCTATGAAGCCAAAAAGTATGAGAAAATTATCCAGTCTATTCTTTCCCGTCTATGCTCTTCACCAGAATGCATGGCAAATAAGGGTTCTTCCCGAATCTAAATGGAAAAAGAGATTGCAAAAAAAGGCATTGACTATATGTCCTAAACATAATTATGTAATTCAGCTATTACTTGACACTCCTAACAGACCATCGCAGGAGAATATCGATTCATATAAGGCGATGTCCAGTATGAGGTGGACTGGCATTCTTAATACCTGGATGAATGATCGAGATATGAATATAATAGAGGATCCTAAACTTTTACAATATAATGTTCTGGATGTTGATTATCTTAAAAAGCTATCTAATACAATAGTTTGTCAAAGATGTAAATCTTAACGTTTTTTTAACGGTTTAAATCGTTTAAATAAGATTTTTTATTCTATATTAGCCTAAAGAAATTTCCATGAAGAAATACAGAATTAAGTATAGGGTGATTCTAGAAGGAGCATCCCCTCTGGAAAATAAAGAGATAAAAATTGATAAATGCATGAGCTCAGTTCATGCTCAGGTTCGTCTGGAAGATTATCTCAAAAAGAAGTATATTAACTTTAAACAGTTGGTAGTTTCTGAATGCAAAGAGGATCTGGATTTCGATAAGATTTTTACTCAATTTGGAGATATCTTTAATGGGAATACAGATTTTAAGAAATTTTTCGGAGGTATATAATGCAACGGAGACAAAGGATAGTTTTTGGAAATATGGGGGGAATTCCTAGAGAGGATCCCAAACCACTTTCAATAGAGGAACAAAACTATAAATTTAATACTCTGGTTTTTGAAATAGCTGCTAATTGGGAATTCGTATTGGTTCTTATGTCCCGCATGTCTTCGGGAAATTTGAAATCAGTGGATCCAATGGAAAGAGACTGGCTTAATTTCATTTTAGAAAATCAGGTAGATTTTAATAAGTGTGAAAATTCGGACCAGTTTATTGAAACCTGGTTTAAAAAAATAAAAGAATAGATCATGGAAGAAACTTTGAGCTTAGCTCCAATAACTCGAGTATTTAGTATTATAGATTCATGCACTAATTCTAATCAGCTTAAAACATGTGAAAAACTAGCTGATGCATATACAAAACTCGCAAAGGAAAAAGGAGTGGTTAACTTCAAAGAGGTAAGACATGTTTTGGACATTAAGATAAAAGAGAGAGAAGAAGAATTAAGATATATTGAAACTTTTGCATAATTTTCGCAGTAAGTAATAAAACTTTTCTAATTCTCGATCATATATAAAAAGCAGAAACAATTAAAGGATTTTGGAAATGATGACTTATTTAACATATTGCCCCCAAACATTACTCGAGCAACTACCAGAAGGCTATCGAGGAGGCAGTATAGACGGATAAGGAAAACCCAATAAATCCCTATATAATTTACCCCAACCCTCCTCAGCCTAGCTCAGGAGGGTTTTTTAATGGATTTTTAACGATTAAATTCGACTGTTCTTTGAAATTTTTTATTATATTGGCCTTACATTTAAAATAAAGTGTTATGGCTAAGAATCAAGAATTACTAGAGATTATTGATCTCGTTGGACAGGCGTTACATGAAGCTGCCGAATATGGACTTCAAATTGAAGTAATGGCTTCGGCAATGCAACAGCTACAGAAGAATCCAGGAATGGATATATCAGTAGCTCTTCAGAATGCAATGCTTGAATGGGATCTTTAAAAAAATTAGCAGTAGTAACGTAAAGAGATACTTCGACTTAGAATCGGGTGTCTGTAAAGACGTGGGGGTTCGAGTCCCTCTTATCACTTCGGTGGTAATGGCGAAATTGGTAGACGCGCATAAATCTCTCTTTACAAAATTTCTCTGCAAATGGTCAAGTGGCTGAGTGGACAAAAGCGCCGGTCTGCAAAACCGGACAATCGTCGGTTCGAATCCGACCTTGACCTCTAACTGTAGTAATGATAGAGATACTTCGACTGGGAGCTGGAATCATAGGTGAAAGCCCTTTTGCCCCGAACAGATTAATACCGGGGCATAGTGTAGGATAACACGCCAGCATAGAAAACACTCTTTCAGAATTTCTCAGTTAATTTGCCTCCTTAGCTCAGTTGGTAGAGCGACGCACTTGTAATGCGTAGGTCATCGGTTCGACCCCGGTAGGAGGCTCAATATAATAAAAAGCGATCTTTGACATGCTGGATATTTTGTCCTCTGGTGTAACGGTAGCACACAGCCCTTTGGAGGCTAGAGCTAGGGTTCGAATCCCTAGGGGACAACATATGGGGGAGCAATAAAATGCTCTTTCGATTTTCTTGGGTTAAACCATAGTAATGAATAGAGTTACTTCGATAACTAGACAGTAAATCTACCTTAAGTCTGTGCAATTCAGACCTCCCCCACCAATACAAGTTGTAGTAAGAAAAGGGTTACTTCGTTTGGGAAAAAACACTCTTTTCAAATTTCTCAACTTAAATTGTCCTATAGTGTAATTGGCAACACGCCTGACTCTGGATCAGGAAACTCTAGGTTCGACCCCTAGTAGGACAACGATAAGCGACTCCGGGTTAAAGGGAAAATGACAGCCTGGCGGGATTCAAAAAACCTTGAACGAAAGTTCTAAAGTCCACGGGAGGACGTCGCTGCCTCTCCATTTCGGGTAGTTCCTGCAGATGGCTACACGGACCTGGTCTGGAGCCAGGTGTTCGGGGGTTCGAATCCCTCCTGCCCGACAAAGAGCTATTTGACATATTGAGATTTTCGGGGTGTGGCGCAGTTGGTAGCGCGCCTGGTTTGGGACCAGGAGGCCGTCGGTTCGAGCCCGGCCACCCCGACAAAATGCCCTTATGGTGGAATTGGCATACACACGTGGTTGAGGGCCACGCTCCATAAGGAGTTCTGGGTTCGAGTCCCAGTAAGGGCACAAAATTTATCGCCGATTCGTCTAGCAGGTTGCGTATGCTTAGGACGTCACCCTTTCAAGGTGGAAACATGGGTTCGATCCCCATATCGGTGACAAAGAGAGGCGGGTTTTGCTATCCCGCAGGTATTGGGCCTAGAGAAAAAAGGTGAAAACAAATCCCCCAATACCATAGCAACTCTCTTATTTCGGGGTGTGGCGCAGTTGGCTAGCGCACTTGCATGGGGTGCAAGGGGTCGGAGGTTCGAGTCCTCTTACCCCGACATAATGGAAAAAATTATCATAGTTCTTTATCTTATTGGAAAGTTTTCTAAAAAAAGTGATAAAAAGTTTTTTTATATGGAAAATTTTATTATATTTGGGATATGAACATTGGAGATAGAATATTAAAGGGTAATCCGGAAGACCTAATGAGTTTAAGGGTTTTTGAACTTAACGATGTTTATGAGGTTGGCCCGTCTGAAACGTATTATGAAGTTATGGAATATCGATTATTGCCGACGATCCAGGGAGACGACAGGTCTGTAAAACCTCAGCGTGAAGGTTCGAATCCTTCCGGCGGCACATGAAGGATTTTGGGTAGGTAGCAAAGTGGCTAAATGCGGCGGACTGTAAATCCGTTCCTTCGGGTTCGGAGGTTCGAATCCTCCCCTACCCACAAAGTTCTTTAAAATTCGAGAAACCTGATAAAGCTCTCCAACTAAGAGTCAAAACAGGTTATGAGGTAGTTGGACCTCATGTGGTAGATCAACCGTTGCAGGTTCTGCAGCTGAGATTGGTTTCACGGTGTCTCCTTCCTGGAGATTCTGAAATAACAATGCGGTCGTGGCGGAATGGTAGACGCGCCAGTCTTAGGAACTGGTGTCCTCAGGACGTGGGAGTTCGAGTCTCCCCGACCGCACTAATAAGATTGAGATGGAGGACAGACTTTGGATTACCAAAGGAGCCCGGCTGAAAGCCCCGAAAGGGAGGTATAAGGTAGCAATCTTATTTTCTTTGAAATACTGGGCTCTTCCTTATAGGATGAGGTTTCGTTAGCTTATGCGCAACTAACCGACATGGTGAAAGCTCTCTTTAGCGGGAGAGGGGAAACCGCAAACGGGTGCAAGTCCCGTTACTAGGGTTCGAATCCCTAAGGGTCCACAAAAAGAGTTCTTTGAATTCGGCCGGGTGGTGGAATTGGTAGACACGCTGGACTTAAAATCCAGTGGGCAGTAATGTCCGTGTGGGTTCGAGTCCCATCCCGGCTACAAATGGTCTCAGTGGTGAAATATAAACACGATGGCTTTGGACGCAAAGTCATGCACGAAGTGCTTGTAGGTAAGTCTGAGTATATTCGCGATAACTCTCAGTAAATCCTGCCTGAGACCCCATGGTCCGCTCGTCTAGGGGTTAGGACGCCAGGTTTTCATCCTGGTAACAGGGGTTCGATTCCCCTGCGGACTACAAAAAATTACAATATGGGAAGATCACCTGGAAGTACATTACCGGTTAGAGTAAAATCTATAAGGATCAAGAGGAATACGAGTCCTCTAACCTCTAATAAACCAATAGAGTATATCATAGAGAGGTATAGGCCTAAGTCCCCTTAAATTTTACACTAAATTGCATTTTTTGTTTACGAATAGTTTTTTTATCTCGGCAGGATTGATTATATTTGAATGTCAAAATTTCTAAACTATTAAAAATCTAAAAATGGAACCATTAAGGATCGAAGGAACTAACAACACTCCCAAAGTATTACTTGATTATCCCGAAAGAAAAATCATGATTTTGGGCAGAGCTTTTCCTGAGTATTCAGCTCCTTTCTTTGAGCGTCTTTCTATAGCTTTATCTAATTTTGAAGGACCTCTGGAAATTACCATTAATTTGGAATATGTTAATACATCTTCTTCTAAGTGTATTCTCGGTCTTCTAAAAGAAATAGAAAATAGATTTGAAGGATCTAGCGTTATATGGATCAGCGATGAAGATGATGAGGATACAGAAGAATTAGGAAAGACCTTTGAGTATTGCCTCAATATGCCTTTCGAATATAGAGTAACAGTATGGAGATAAAGAGAAATACATTTTCGTCAGAATTTGGCTTTATTGATTATCATTATTCAGTAGAACCAGAATATCCAGCAGGAATCCTTATTTTCTTGGGAAGCTTAGTCTATAAGGAATATAGGGGTATGGGAGTATTTAAGAAAATGGTATTAGACCTCTTTGATAAGTTTCCTCCGGGAACAGAGGTTCATGTATCATTAGCAACTCACTATCTCGTAGATTTTTTCGAGAGAATGGATTTCAAAAGAGTAAAGAGTATTGAATATTGGGGAAGCCCAAATAACACTATAAATTTAAAAGGAAAATTACAATGAAAGCCACGGAATTGCACATCGCTATTATGAACAAGGAAGATATGACCTTGGAAGAAGCTGATGAGCTGGTTCAGGAGATGAAGGAGTTGGTTGCAGATGGAGAAATGCCAGACGATGTTCTTTATCAATATGGTTATGATATGGATTATTTTATGGATCTTTTCTAATTAGAAGATCTTTTGGTTCCGTAGTTCATAATAAATATAATAAAAAAGACTATGGAAAGAATTAGAATAGGGGCTACCCCTAAAACACCTGAAGTTCTTTTAGATTCTGATAAAGGCCTATTGAGAATAAGTGGAAGATCTATTCCAGAAAATCCAGAAGATTTTTTCAAAGAAGTCTTGGAAGGTATAGATAAGTACTTTGAAGAAACTGATTCCTTTTTAGATGTTGAAATAGATCTGGAATATTTTAATACAGCTTCTGCAAAAAAGATTATGGATCTGTTTAAGGCATTGGAAGGGCATCCTTCAAAAGTTTATTGGATCTTTGAAGAGGGCGATTTAGATATGGAAGAGGCTGGAATGGATTACCAGTCATTATTCTCTAAATTGGCAATTGAATTGAAAGAAAGACCGGAATAAATTCTTAACGAATTTTTAACGGAAAACATCGTTGGAATAAATTTTTTTATATTATATTAGCATTCCTTTCAATAAGGAAATACGTTCTTTGAAGATATTGAAAATTTTAGCTATGCGTGAATAGCTATCACAAGAAGAGTTGGTTCGCCCATACTTCACGTGAGGAGATAATGATCCGCAAGGGTCAAAAGGGGTAGGTCCTCAGCCTGCCCGCCA
>Ga0209492_1000393_pt1 | contig 13627 bp, 9 predicted proteins | sample PPLLak12cMay2015_FD_187253 | JGI IMG/M metagenome (GOLD analysis project Ga0209492, IMG submission 187253) | Freshwater sediment microbial communities from Prairie Pothole Lake near Jamestown, North Dakota, USA - PPLs Lake P7 Core (1) Depth... | ecosystem: Environmental > Aquatic > Freshwater >... | reverse complement strand
TTCGTCAGAGTGAAGAGGTTCCCATTAAGCGTCAGAGTGAAGAGGTTCCCGTTAAGCGTCAGGTTCGTCAGAGTGAAGAGGTTCCCGTTAAGCGTCAGGTTCGTCAGAGTGAAGAGGTTCCCATTAAGCGTCAGGTTCGTCAGAGTGAAGAGGTTCCCATTAAGCGTCAGACTCGTCAAACAGTTGAGGTCCCCAGTAAGCGTCAGGTTCGTCAGAGTGAAGAGGTTCCCGTTAAGCGTCAGACTCGTCAAACAGTTGAGGTCCCCAGTAAGCGTCAGACGGAGCAAATGGTGGAATATTTAAGTAAATCTTTGGAATCTGATGTTGTAATAAATGATCAAGAAAAGATTCAATCAGAGGTATATAAATCATTAGATAATATACCGATGTGGAAGTTAATAACAAGATCATCTGATAATTCCAAACAAGTGGGTGGATCTGTACAAAATAGCGGTAAAATAGAAATGTTAAAAGAAGCATACGAAATCTATAACAGTTCAATAATGTTGAAAATATTAGGTCTAATGTCTGATAAAGAATTGTTTACTAAAATGTATGAACGGTGTTTCGCGAAAAGCGGTGATATACATAAATTTATAAGTATTTTCTTTATTGATATGAGTGATAAGCAATATGTCCTTACGGTATTGAGTGAGAAATTTGACTCAATACCAGAAAAGATGAAGAGAGATAGTGCGATCTACAACATATATTCACCATCAGCAAATAATAATATGATATTATCATACACGTTAGTGGATCTATTATCTAAAGTATCACAGGATGAATTTTTTGCGAATAAAAATATTGCTCTCAATATGTTCAGTATTCTTAGTTATGCCGTTGAAACATATTCAATACTTGTTAAATATTATAACACTCTAAGATCACAATACATTGTTATTTCTAAAATATATGATCAGTTAATAACTAAAAAGAAGAGAGTGTTTGGTTATATTAAGGAACGGTGTGATACTAATACAAGAAACCCGCGATATATTATTGGGAAGACAGATGATAATTATCTGTTAATGGAGTATCATAACATTGATACTGTTGCTGGAACGGATATAGTTAAGCTGAATAATCAACAGGATTATTTAGATAGATACCATAAAATAGAGGCAGCCTCAAAGGATAGTACAGAATACTATTACATGGGTCGTTTTGATGGTATCTATTTGAAAACCGATATGGATTTTCAGAGTAATAATACGATAGCATTAGATGTTTCAAATAAAGTTTTGAATAAATTGATTGATCAAGATCAGGATATATGTATTATCGGGTATGGTCAATCGGGTAGTGGTAAGACTAGTTCCCTAATATATTTCGCAAGAAATAAGGAGGATGGTATATTGATGGAACTTTGTAAATTGAAAAAATTCACCTATAATTTTAACAAGATAACCGTATCAATGATGAATATTTATGTGTATTTAGGTACTGGTAAAAATGGAATGAATCAAATAACTAGAAATGATTATAAATTAGAACCGATAAAAACTGATAGTGATTCCAGTGGTGATCCTGTTTTTATCTATCAGTTTCCAATTGGTTGGATACGTGAGGAAGATAAAGATTTACCTAACCCGAATGATAAGAGAAGGTTAGGTGAGGCAATTAATCAGGCGTTTGAAATGAGGCAAGTCGAACCTACACCTAACAATCCTAACAGTTCCAGAAGTCATGTTGTTGTGTGTATGAGCCTATATAAAACAGGAAGCTCTTCAATTAGGAAAATGGTTATATGTGATTTGGCAGGTGTTGAAAATGTTTTTAAATGTGATAACCATGCAGAGATCATGAAGTTTGATCAGAGATATAATGACAGTGATAAATATAAGACCACACCGATTAAGTATGATCGTTATTTCTGTAATCAAAAGGAAACAGAAACGGCTGTTGTTGTAGATAAAGATAAATTTAAGCATGAATACAATGTTAAAATAGACCAATTATTGATGTCTAATAAAGACATTGATGCCTATGTCAAACAGTTTAAAGATGTAGATAAGTCTATTTTACCTAACTTCAAGATCAATACAACTACAACAACCGATGTCACAAATCATAATGGATGTGTAGAACCAGTTGATTTGTTACAACCATCAGCGTGTCAGAGGGGTGTATTGGGGTCAAATTTTGAAGAGTTTAGTGATCAAAAAGATGGGGAAAAAGTCCTTGCTTTATTATTTGAAAAAATCAAAAAGCAAAAAAATACATTAGATTCTTTAAAAACTGATTTTGAAATATCGCAATTTTTCATGAGGGCAACTTCAGATGAATTCAAAACACTTGTTGAACCAGTGGCGCCAGTAGGTGTCAAACCAGTATTAACTAAAAAGACTCCTTCACAAACACAGACTAAGGTGCAAGTAAAGAAGAAATACTCTTTGAGTGAGGCTGTTAACTGGAATAAAATAGTGTTATATATAAAACAGATTAACGTCCCAGCTAAACTAGATTTAAAGATTGATAAAAATTTTAGATATTCACAGATTACGTCAAAGAAATATATTGAAATTCAAAAATATGTGAAAGATAGTCAATACCCGATTATCAAGAAGATCATTGAAGAAAATCTAATGTTGTTAGTCAATCTGCTATGCCAATATTTCAGATACGATAAGCTGATGTATAATTGTAATTTGCGTAAATATGAAGGTTATATGATTAACCGTTCTCTGACTGATATGAGGAAAGATATTAAGGATTTAATTCTCATGACATTGAAAGATGAAAATGGTCTATCTCCTATCTACTATGATAAGGATATATTTCCGTACTGTTTGAATATCAACCGAGATGATAACTATCTATCTAAATACTATGATATTAAATCTGATAATAGTTTATCCAGTATTATCATAGAAATTATGAAGGATAAATTCGCGATTGAATTAAGTAAACTAAATTTTGTTGTATTCACAGTCATTAATACATCAGATAATGGTCGTACAAACAATCCACCAAATCCTCCATATATTAATATAAATAACCTGATTTATTACTCCAAAATAAATTTAAATACTCGTAAATTATACCATGAAAATGAGAAAATATATCAGTTGTTATTCAGTTATAATTTTTATAAAGATGATATTTCTGAGATCGGTGATCAGAGTACAATTAATCCGAAAGATACCGCAGGAGTTCAAGCGTATGCAAATAAACTAATCAAGCTTATTCAATCAAATAATCCAGCGACACTAATAGGTAGTCTTGAATCAACTGAAATATTACAAAACATTACATATGATCAGTTAGTGTGTTCTTACAATGAGGAACTAAGTGATGAACTCGAAGAATATGAGAAATATGGGTTCCAAAAGCTCCCTGTATATGTCGGTCCTAACGGTACAGTTTATAATGATATTCATGTGTTTAATTCTGATAAGTTTCTAACAGTCTCTTAGTAATCCTGCTTCTGTTTTAGTGTAGGAATGGTTTGGGATGATACGTATCATTTTTTTAGATTACGATATTATATACAATATCGTAATGTCATTAAAAACAATCCCTATTGGTCAATCTATTGGGATAATGGACATCTCAATGAGAGGATCCAAACCACTTACACCAGGTCCTATGGACATCTCAATGAGAGAGTCCAAACCACTTACATCAGGTCCTATGGATATATCCCAGAACAATGGTCGACGAACACCACTTGAGCGTCAACAACTCGTGCGTCAACCACTCGTGCGTCAACCAGTCAAAGTCTCACAAGATGTGGAAAAATTTAAACATGTTTCAGATAAAATAAGATTGAATCAAGTCACTAGTCTATGTTTAGATCCAGATTACTGTATTATGTTGGGTATCCATACTAATTCGATTAAGAATATCTTTAATGATTATCATAGTTTTGATTATGCGACAAAAATTCGCCCGTTAGGTGTTCCATCAGTCAATGGTTTTATAAGGCAAATATTTTACAATAGATCAGTAGATGGTAAACAATATACATCAACAGCGATTCTCAAGTCGGCACGTGACAATCCCAATGTCGATAATTTATACTATGAATATCAAGTTGGTATATTTATCAATTACATATCCAAACTGTTTCCGATTTTTGTTGATACTTATGGTTTATTGGTTTATAAAAATGAGGCGGCCTATAACAATATCCTAGGTGAGAAATGGTATCCACCATTGAATAAGTATTTATCAGAGCGGTTACATTTTATTGCATCCAATGATCAGAGTATGTCTTATTCATGTCAACATGCGAATTATATTGCCTTATTAGTAGAAACGGTTAAAGATTCAGTTACTTTAGATAAACTGATACCTAATCAACTGTTTCAACAATATGATTTATTTCCAACATGTTTTCTAATTTATAGTATTTTGAGTATTCTTAAGAATAAATTTACCCATTATGATTTACATCATCAGAATGTCATGATGATTCCTTGTCTTGATCAGAAGGGGTATTTTCAATATAACCTTCATCTGATGAGCGGGATTGTAGTGGTCATCAAGAGTCGGTATCTCCCCAAAATCATTGATTATGGTCGTTGTTTCTACTATATGGATCAGACCACGAATTCAATGGTATTTAGTCAACAAGTGTGTCAGAATTGTCAGAACTGTGGAAAAAGTAGTGGTTTTGGTTGGTTAAACTCTATAAATAATTCATATATTAATTCGAGTGTCAGGAACATCAGTCATGATTTGAGACTTATTAAAATGATTAGTAGTCTTGTAAAGAATAATGTATTTATGAAAGATATTTCTGAAAAAATAGTCTATGATAATCAGTATGGTACTGCTGAAAATACCATGTCAATTGGTGATAACAACCGTATTAATAATGTCACTGATATGGCTTTTTATTTATATGATTTATGGAAGAACCATAAGAGTAATTGTTTTCCTGAGTTTCCATCAGATTTTAAAATGTACGCTAAATTTGATATATATTTAGATGATGTTAAGCCATCTGCTTACACTATTATGAGTTCCAAAGGTGAGATTGGTCTGCCTAGTGATCGAATCTAAAAAATGGTTTCATGTGCATCAGAAAAAATTGATTTCATTTCTTTGGCTCTTACTTAGTTCTATAAGTAAGAACAATGGTTCATATTATTGGTATTAACGGAGCAAGTGGATCAGGTAAGTCTAGTTTTACAACAAAGATTGTTGAGAAACTTCAGAATGATAATTTTAAGGTTTGTTTTATCTCGAGTGATTGGTTCTATAGAACTCAATCAGTTGTTGAGGAGAATCACAATTATGATACTCCTACAGCATTTGATTTCAAGCCGTTGATTGATGCAATCAGTGGTGGAGTTATGGTTAAACTTCCAGGTTATGATTATGTTAATCACTGTAGTATTGAAGGGTGTCACACATATGATCCAAATGCGGATTTTATCATCATTGAAGGGATTATGTTGTATAATGATGTGACCTTGTGTCAGTTGATTGATACGAAAGTGTTTGTCCATACCGATTTGGATGCGTGTTTAGCTCGTCGGATATTACGTGATATTAAAGACCGTGGTAGAACAGTTGATAGTGTTATTAAACAGTGGTTTGAAACAGTTAAGCCTGGTTATGAGTCATTTATATTTCCAACCATGAAATATGCTGATTACATTTTTAATAATACGAAAGAGAATATTGACCATAATATTCATCAAGATGTCAAACTGGTTAGGTTGTTTGATAACTTGAAAAATTGTAGTTCATCTCCAAAGCCAGTTGCCATATAAATTATTTCATTGAAGAAAACATCAAAAACAATTTCTGGAAGAAAATATCAAAAACGATTTCTTCACAAAAACACCAAAAATAATTTCTGGAAGAAAATATCAAAACGATTTCTTCACAAAAACACCAAAAATAATTTCCAAACACCCTTTGTGTAAACACATAACAATTTTTGTCTTATTGAAGATAACCACCTACCACTATAAGAGAATCGTCGTAAATAGCCCCGATTTGTCCTGATGTAGAGGCATAAACTGGAACCGCTGTTTCTACTGTGATGCTTTGTTGTGACCATGATATAATCTGACATTCAATTGGATCAGCATTATAACGAATCATAATGAGATATGTCTTGGTTGGATTAAACGTTTGTATATCTGTGTGCCAATTCAATTGGTAGATCGTAACACGTGATTGATACAGTTTATCACGTGTTACTAGTGAAATATCACCGTTTTCTAATTTATGGTCGACATAATAGCCCTTATTATTAATATTGACTTTCTGTCCACGGGTATACAGTTGTTGCCCTTGATGCGAAGACATTATGTTTTCGCATTTAAAATTACCATTCATTAATGGATATTTAGTTTTATGTGAATAAAATTGGTTAAAAGGTAGTTGGGTAAAACATAGCCCATGTGATTCCTTTTGTATGAATGGTAAACCTATTTTCAGAGCGTGTTCACGGATCTCTTTTTTTAGAAGACCACCCAACGGTGTTATAGCGTGACGTAATTGGATATTAGGGATCACGGAAAAACCATATGATTGGTCACGTGTCTCATCAACCGCCATATTGACTTGAATTGGTCCCGTTTCATTCTCAGTGATTTTAACATAATGTCCAGTTGCGAGATAATCAAATCCATGTGAGAGTGCATAATTTAAGACATAACCGAATTTAATATCTTTGGCGCACATCACACAGATATTTGGTGTTTTTCGGTGACACATTTCAATATCCACTTTCTCTAAGAGCGATTCAAATTGGTCCTTGAGATTAAGATGAAGTAGAGGAATTTTGAGGAATTCGGCAACTAAGTCAACGGTTGGCCTGGAGGTATCTTCCTTTAAGCCGTTTTCGAAGTGAATACCCGTGACATCATATCCTTGCTCTTTTAAGATGTATGCGGTATAAGATGAATCTAATCCACCACTTATTCCGACTAGCACACGCTTTGTATTCATTCGTTAGTTGTCTAAATTGATACGGTTAGATTCATCTAACCATATCAATTTTTGTTATACATAAAACGAAAGTTAGTTATAACTTTTATAGAATATATATTCTTAATGAGCATTACCGATTTGATTACAGAGCGAATATTAGTACTTGATGGGGCAATGGGGACACTTATCCAGAGAGAGCATTTAACTGAGGAAGATTTTCGAGGTCAGAGATTTGCTAATCATAGTAGGAATTTGAAGGGTAATAATGATCTCTTATCAATTACGAAACCCGATATTATTACAAATATTCATCGTCAGTATTGTGAAGCGGGTACGGATATTATATCAACGAATACTTTTAACGCTAATCGAATTTCTCAAGCAGATTATGGATTGGAGGATCTATGTTATGAATTATGTTTTACATCAGCCCAAATAGCTAGGTCTGTGGCAGATCAATATAGTGATAAGAGGTATTTTGTTGCGGGTTCTATTGGCCCAACGAATAGAACCGCTTCAATGTCACCTGATGTCAATGACCCAAGTTTTAGAAACGTAACTTTTGATGAATTAGTTGAGGCATATACTGAGCAGATTCGGGGATTAATTGATGGTGGTGTGGATATTTTGTTGATTGAGACGGTATTTGATACCATCAATTGTAAATCTGCGTTATTTGTTGCTCAAGAATATTTTGATAAGATAGGTAAGCGGTACCCTTTACTTGTTTCATGTACTATTGAGAAAAGTGGTCGTACTTTATCGGGTCAGACATTAGAGGCATTTTATAATTCAATAGAGCAATCTGGCATATTAAGTGTTGGTTTGAACTGTGCTATGGGTGCGGAGCAATTGCGTCCTTATTTACAGAGATTATCACATGTAGCTAATTGCTTTGTCAGTGCTCATCCGAATGCTGGTTTACCGAATCAGTTTGGTGACTATGATCAGAGTCCAGACAAGTTTGTGGCTGCGATTGAGGATATTTTGAGCGATGGAACCGTTAATATTATTGGTGGTTGTTGTGGTACAACACCCAAACATATTCGTGAAATAGTGTCAATTATATCAAAGTATGAACCGCGTCAGATTCCTCATTTGGCAGTTTTACCATGTTTTAGTGGTCTTGAGTCATTAATTATTTTTCCTAAAAGTAATCTTGTTCATGTTGGTGAGCGAACTAATTTTGCTGGTTCGGCGATTTTTAAGAAGATGATTATTGAGCAGCGATATAATGATGCTTTAAAAATTGCTCGTCAACAGATTGAGAACGGGGCAAATATTATTGATATTAATATGGATGATGCCATGATTAATTCTGAGAAGGAGATGGTTCATTTTTTGAATTTGGTTGGTTCAGAACCAGAGATTGCTAAAGTACCAATTATGATAGATTCTTCTAATTGGTCGGTGGTGGAATCAAGTTTGAAATGTTTGCAGGGAAAAGGAATAGTTAACTCTATTAGTTTGAAGGATGGTGTAGATATGTTTAAGCAAAAAGCTATGAAAATCAAAAAGTATGGTGCATCAATGGTTGTTATGGCTTTTGATGAGTTGGGTCAGGCCGATACATTTGAGAGGAGAATTGCTGTTTGTCAGCGATCTTATCATATATTGACAGATGAGGTGGGTATTTTACCTCACAATATCATATTTGACCCGAATGTATTAGCGATAGCAACAGGAATAGAAGAGCATAATACGTATGCGTTAGATTTTATTAAAACGGTTCAATGGATTAAGGAGAATCTACCCCATGCTAGTGTTAGTGGCGGTATTAGTAATTTATCATTTTCTTTTAGGGGTAATAATGAGATACGTGAGATTTTACATGTTGTATTTTTACACCATGCCGTTAAGGTAGGGTTAGATATGGCTATCTTAAATGTAGGAATGAGTAAAACGTATAATGATATTCCAGATGATTTATTGGAGGTTGTAGAGGATGTTTTACTGTATCGGAATGGGGATCAAACGGATAAATTGATTGATTTTGTTGGGAAACTAAAAACAAACCAGTCAAAAATCAAGGAAGTAGACACTTGGAGAACATATTCACTGGACAAGCGTATTGATCATGCATTAATTAAAGGGATAAGTGATTTTATTGAGGAGGATATGATTCAAGCACTCCAAGAGTATGAGAGCCCGATTCAGATCATAGAAGGTCCGTTAATGAATACCATGAATACCATAGGTGAATTATTTGGTGCAGGTAAGATGTTTTTGCCTCAGATTGTCAAGAGTGCAAGAGTTATGAAAGTGGCTGTTAGTGTGCTTCAACCGTACATAGATATTGAAAAAGGTTGTAAATCAAGTGGTGTGCGTGGTAAAATTCTAATGTTAACGGTTAAGGGTGATGTTCATGATATTGGTAAGAATATCGTCAGTGTGGTGTTGGGTTGTAATAATTATGAAATAGTTGATTTGGGCGTTATGACACCGTGTGATAAAATTATTGATTATGTGAAAACACATAGTGTTGATATTATTGGATTAAGTGGATTAATAACGCCATCACTAGAGGAGATGATCTATGTTATCAAAGAACTTGAGAAAAACGGTATTAATATTCCTGTATTGATAGGTGGTGCGACCACGTCATTGGTTCATACCGCAGTGAAGATGGCGCCCCTTTATAGTGGACCCGTTATTCATGTCTTAGATGCTTCCAGGTGTGTATCTATTTGTAATAGTTTGCTCAATCCAGAGACGAGGGACAGTTACGTAACTCAATTAGTGTCACAATACACTCATATTAGACAGCAATATGTTAGTCATTTAAAGAAGACCTATATCTCCTTATCAGAAGCAAGGAGAAATAAACCGCGGACAAATTGGTTGGATTTTAAGATAACGAAACCGTTGTTTTTAGGGAATAAAGTTTTTCAAGATTATCCTATTTCAGAGATAGTCCAGTATATTGATTGGAGTCTATTATTTTTACAGCTGGGTATTTGGGGAAGGTATCCAGAGATACTTGAGAATCAAGAAGCTAAGAAAATATATGAAACCGCTCAGTGTTTGTTGAAAGATATTTGTGAGCAACACTTATTGACGGCTAATGGTGTGATTGGTTTTTATCCCGTTAATTCAAATGATAATGATGATATTGAAGTTTATCACCCTGCGAATGAGCGTGAAATCTTAACAGTTATTCATACACTTCGTCAACAAGAGGATATAGGTACTAACTTGTCATTATCTGATTTTATTGCCCCTAAAGGTGGTAACCGTGTTGATTATCTGGGTTTATTTGCTGTTACATGTGGTTTAAATCTTGAAGAAGCTATTAAACAGTATGAGAGCGATGAGTGTAATGTTTTACTTATTAAAACATTATCTTGTCGTTTAGCGGAAGCTTTTGTAGAATTACTTCATGAGAGGGTTCGTAAAACCTATTGGGGATATTCGCCAGTAGAAAAATCAACGGTTTCAGAATTACTGAAGAAACAGTATGTTGGTATTCGTCCCGCTCCAGGTTATCCGATGTCACCAGACCATACTGAAAAAGGTATAATTTTTGATTTATTGGATGTTGAGAAGAATACGGGTATTAGATTAACAGAGAGTTACGCGATGAGCCCTTTGGCTTCAATTTGCGGTTATTATTTTAGCCACCCATTTTCAAAGTATTTTTCATTGGGTCAAATTAGTAGAGATCAGATAGGAGATTACTCAAAGAGGAAAGGGATGACTGTTACAGAAGTAGAGAAGTGGCTTAATATGAGCCTGAATTCAAACTCCAGTGACTCAAAGGATAATTAGAGGGTTACCCTCTAAAAGAATCTTTGTTCTCAAGGGAAAAATTGATGTCTCTTTATCTTTAGTGTTCAAAGATATATACTAGACTTAAAAATGGCAGATGACCGTTTCAGTTCTTTTTGTGAAGACCTTAAAGGTGCTCTGTTAGAGTTAGACCAAGAAAATAAGGAAATTTTTCAACATGGGTTGACTAAAGTTTATGAAAATCAAGAGGTTAAAACGTCTCCAGAAGCGACTCAAGAAGCAACTCCAGAAGCGACTCCAGAAGCAACTCAAGTCAAGAAACGTGTGACTATAAAGAAACGTGTGACTATAAAGAAGCCTATTCCTAGTGATAAGGTATCAACATGTAATTATAATTGCAATGATGAATGGACGCATATCATTAAGACGCTCCAAATTGATGTGTCTGATGATCAATTGTCATATGTAGTGACAGCCGAGTCTTTAAAAGAATGTAATAGAACATACACTGGCTGCTCACAATTTGAACCGCGTTTGTTATGCTACCAAACTACTATTGATCAGCGTCCAGAAATATTCAAAACGAACAACATTTGTCTATTACCGATTAAAAATGGTACATATGTTCTTACAAAGGCGGTGGGTCTAGATAAACGAAATCATCCTTGGTGACGGTACTGAGTGAGTTTTCAAAATCGGCACAAATGAAGTCCACGTTTTTGATTAGTTGACTAACCCTAGTCAAATGTTCTAGTGTAACGATGGCAGGGTTTTTGTAGTTACCATAAGGTACATTATAACCGTTTGGTCCTAATCGGAACATTCCTCGGAAGCAAGTTTTATTGAGGAAAATGAATATACTTGAACCTTTAACCGTTTTTTTCTCTGTATCAGAGAGTTGATTATATTGTTTACGTATCCAATAATAATATGATTCGCGACAAGATTGTGCTTCTTCTATTGTATTAGGGTCGCGATTAACGGGTCCATTTTCTTTACATTTGAGAAGTGTATCAATATATACGGTGATAGTATTATATAGCTCAATATGATTACTTTGGATGTTTTTATACATATAAATGAGCGGTTCATTAATGTCATACGCGTATATTTTATTTTTCACCTGAATTGAACCGTTTTCAATATGAGTCAGTAACATAAACAATACACTACCACCACCGAGGAATATTTCGTGATAATTATTCATTTTATTGGGGATGTGTTGTATAATTTTATCTAAAATTTGTGTTTTTCCCCCAATCCATTTTAATATTGGTTTGGGTGTATCTGATTGAATAGGTTCAGTGGTCGTAGGTGGGTGTGTTTTTTTAAGTGTGATTTTTAGTTTCTGATTCATTATTATAATTATAATTCAATAACATTTATAATTATAATTCAAATTTCTGATTTGTTAATTTAAGAGATTTATAAGGTTCAAAGTATGTATAAAACTACTGTGTTTGTGGAAGACTTAGAAAAGACAGTATACTCCGTAGGATGCTCCTAATACCGCACCACCGAGTGCAAATGTTGGTGCAACCGCTAACACTGGTGCCATAGCAAACGCTTGTAATGTTGCTGCTAAACCGCCTGCACTATGTATTGTACCAACACCTGTGATGATTGTCCCTGTATAAGACATGATAAGTGGAATTGTTGAACTTGCTAGTGCTTGACTAGCGACACTTGTAACCGTACCAGCAAGCGTTCCTAATCCAAGTGTTTGAATAATGTTCATTTATTTTATGTACTTATAAATGTGTGATTGTAGATAATCAATTTTTCAGTGTTACTTTAAATACCAAAATAATTTCTAAGATTAACTAATATGTCTTTCTTCTAAGAGTAACTGGCTTAAAATTACTGGAGTTAATTGATGAATACCATGAATCAGATTGTATCTGCGTTTCCGTTTGTATATTTTATGATAAATATTATAAACTAGATGGTGAACGGGTTTGATTTCTGTATAGTCTTTTTTATATGCAGTGAAACCAACTTCTTCTTCAGTGTACCAATCTCTCTGTGAAGATCCAGCCCATGTATCTTCTGTAGGATTAATTAAAACGAATAATTCACCATCTATTTGGTCTAATGTGTAATAGTTACGACCAGTTTTGAATTGATTGATCAATCGATGAAAATAATGTGGATACGTATTAATCCAATCATATGATGGATTATAGTTGTTGATGGCATCATATAATCCTTCGATCCAATATCTTCCCTGCCTCGATGTCTGAGATTTGGTATTAAACTCGTCTAATACTATATTAAATAGGGATTTGTAAATATAGTTAATCGTGTATTCATCTAACAGGTTAAAATATGTCTTATTCATTGACTTTAATGAGTCGAGAGAGAATTACATTACGGATCAATTTTTTGTTTATTTTAAAAAAATATTTAATTTTGTAATGTTGAGACATTGATACTAGTAATCATGAACCGTGTATAATATACACATGGTACACTAGTTGTGAATATGAGAACACCACCACCGTTTTTCATTAGTGTGACAGAAAGGCCAGATGGGACTTGGATAGACATAATTGGATCAAGTGATCCAAATTCAGCAATTTTGTGAAACCCGAGTGCCACGGGAACACGTGTCCCAATGTAGTTACATTGAGAGAAAAGAGTAACAGTTGGTGCCGTACTAGAAACTTGGTGAATGTTATACCGCTTGCGTAAATATAGTGTTATGACAACGATACCGATTAATAATGTGAGTGCGATTAAAAGCATTTGATATGATTAATCATATCAAAAAAACTTTATAATAATCAAATTTTATTATATAATAGATGACAATTAGTGTAGCGACTGATTCTTTTTGGGATGATATTGCTGGTATTATCTACTTGATGACATTTGACACTACTGTTCGTGTGTTTCCGACATCAATTGGTTATGCTAGCAAGAAGACTACAAAGGATGTTTGTGGTGGTCTATTGAAATGGGTAAAAAAGATGAAAAGTAATATCCAATTGGGTCG
>Ga0209492_1000392_pt1 | contig 13643 bp, 10 predicted proteins | sample PPLLak12cMay2015_FD_187253 | JGI IMG/M metagenome (GOLD analysis project Ga0209492, IMG submission 187253) | Freshwater sediment microbial communities from Prairie Pothole Lake near Jamestown, North Dakota, USA - PPLs Lake P7 Core (1) Depth... | ecosystem: Environmental > Aquatic > Freshwater >... | reverse complement strand
TCTGAACAAATTCTTCAAGAACTTGAAATGTATAGAGAATTAAATAGACAATTAGACAACAAATTTAATTGAAATCAATTGATAATTTTTTATAACTCATCGAGTTATAAAAATATTAGTAAAAAATATTAGTAAAAAAATTAATTAGCTCGTCCTGAACATCTGATACAAATAGCTGATCTGACTTGTTGAGTTAATTCTCTATTTTCATTTGTAAGTATTTCGCATCTTTTTTGAAATTCAAGTTTTTCAGAATTCAAACTTTCATTACTTCTTTGTTGGTTTGTAATTGTTGTTTGAGATGATCTTAGTGTCTGAGTTAGTTGTTGATTTTCTTGAGTTAATGCTTGAATTCTTTGAATTAATGATTGATTCTGTTGAATTAATGATTGATTTTCTCGTTCGCGTAATTATTCATGTTTGTTTGTGTTTAACTTTATTTTTAATCTAAAAAAATCATTTTTTATTCATCCTTTAAATTTGTTTGTTGTCTAATTGCCTATTTAATTCTCTATACATTTCAAGTTCTTGAAGAATTTGTTCAGATTTAATTTGTTGTTGTTTATTAAAAGTTTCAATTTGTTGACGCAATAGTCGTGTTTGTTCAATTTGTTGATCTAGTTCTTTAATTTGTTGATCATTTAGTTTAATTTGTTGATCATTTAGTTTTGATTGTTCGCTTGTAATAATGTCAATTTCTTTTTTTAAATTTTCAGGTAAATTTCTATAAATATAAATACAATCAGAATCATGATTGATTTGATTGAAATAATCAAAAATCTGTTGTGATGACATGTTTTGATAATTTTTCAAAATACGAGTTGTCTCTTCAGGATGTAGTAATGTCATTTTCTAAATAAATAAAAATGTTAATAAATCAAAAATTTAAAGAAAAATTAATGTTTTAATAATAAACTTGATCTGGTCCGTTGTCGTCTGTTTTATTTTCGTCTTCTTTATTTTTCATAAGTTTTTCATAATCAATTAATAATCCCATAAATCCAGTTCCGACTTTTGGTTGGTTTCCTGAAATTATAGCAGCACTTACTCCTGCATTATTTTCAATTTCAGTTTTCATTGCAGCATTCAATAAAATGTCAGTACTTTCTTCAAATGTAGCTTTGCTTAATGGTCCGACATCATTGCTTCGCATCGTGTATCTGGTAATTGAACAAGGTTTTCCTTTAAAAGTCATCTTATCAACAAGCAATTGAATGTGTAATGTATTAACACCGCATACAGCTTTTTTTAAATCTTTCAATAACATTTTTCGAACTGCAGCTATTCCTAAACATTCATAAACTTCCCAAAAATCATTACAATATAATCGTTTATTGTCAATTAAAGGATGAGCTAACATTTTCTTTAAATTTGACCCTTCTGTAACTATCAACCATTCTTTTCCATCATGATCTAAATGAGAAGCGGTAACTCCTTTCATTCCACACACCATAATTTTGTCAAGAGATGCTTGATATTCATCAAATTGGGAAGAGGGGGATCCGACTTCTTGAAGAAATTTAATAACGAGTCCTGTTGGTTTTATACTGCATTGACAGTCTGTTGAGTCCATTTCATTTAAAACAGCAGTAGCGATTTTAAAAGTATTGAGATGGTTATTGTACAATATTTTTGCATCAAAATTAAAATCAAATACAACATTTTGTTCGTCGTCATGATATATTTCAGGTTCTTCGGAATATAAATCTGAAAAACGTAATCCTGTAATTGTAGAATTAATTGCTGTTCGAAGATCGTCTGATGTTTTGTAATGTTCTTTGAAATAAAGAATACATGTTTTATTTTTTAATTTTTTGGTCATATTTAAAATTTCTTCCAAACGACCAACTCCCGATTGCTGAAGTTTACCTGCTGTATGAAATGTGTTTAAAGTTGTTTGTGTTTGTCGTTCTCCAATACTTTGAGCGCCAATAATTCCAACACATTCACCAGGTGAAGCTTGAGCAGAATGATATTTTGCAATAATAAAATTTTTAAATTCTTCATATTTTTTTGGCAATAATTTTACTTTTTCTAATTCATTTTTCAATACAATATCTTGTTTGCTTTGAATTTGATCAAGAATTTCTTGTGGTAGTTTTTTAGACGAAACTCTTTTACATTCTTTTATTATGTTTTCTATTTCAATCGGTTTTAACAATTTTTGAACTTCAATTTTTTGACCTACCCTTGCTTGATTTTTATTAAGTGATTCAAAACATCCTTTATTTAATCGATTACTCAATCTTTCAATGTTTACTGGTTGACTGATATTTTTTTTCTCATTAATATTTACTTTACATGGATCGAATCCATGGTTGCCAAATGCAAATTGATATATATTTTTTCTCGCATCTCTCACAGTCCCGTCATATTCAATCTTCAGATCTTCATTCAATTTAACTATTGATCGTTGAATATAACCCGACGTTGCTGTTCCCATTGCGGTTTTTGTAATTCCTTCTCGACCAGTCATTGCGTGAAAAAACATCTCGTCAGGTTTCATTCCTTGAATAAAAGAAGATGCGACAAATCCTCTACTTCTATATTTTCGTGCTGGATCATTTACAATAACTCTTGGATAATGAATTAATGTTCTCTTTCTATTATCAATAGTAGGAACTGGCCTCTTTCCTTCAAGATTTTGCTGTCCAAGCAATCCTGTGATTTGAGCTATATTGAAATAATCTCCTTTACTTCCAGATGTAACTGTACTTATAAAATTATTATTAGGTTTGAGTGAATTTTTTGCTATTTTAAGACCAATATCTTTAGCTTTATTGAGTGAACAATTAATTCTTGATTCACGTATTTGAAAATGATCTGTCGATGTTGATACTTTATTAGCTTCCAAAAAATATTTATAAACAGTGTCTTTGATTTGTTTAAGTTTTAATTCATCACCTATTAAACAATCTTGAATTCCAATTGAAAATGGGTTCATAGTTAACCATGAATTTGTGAGAAATTGAATATTGTCAATAAATTTTGATGTAATATCTTCATTATATTCCATGCATAAGAGTCTAATTAATGAATTACTTTCACTCTTCAAACTTGATTTGTCAAAATATCCTGAAACTACAACTCCATTAACTATTTTCAAACCAGAGTCGTTATCATAATTAATATGAAAATCAGAAGGAAAAATGAAACCAAATAATGCATGAGTAAAGTATTCAGCTTTTTTATTCGGATTAAATTTACGCCACACATACTTAATTACTTCTAATCGATCATGGTAATTATAATCATGATCTATACTCATCATACACTGCATAAAATCACCTTTTGACATTGGTTGATATTTGTACGTCATTTTGTATGCACCTAATAACGAATCCTGAACAATTACCATTTCAGATTTATTTGTTTGAGCAGATAAGATGTTATATTTCGCATTTGACAGATACTCAAGTTCTGCCCGCGATTCCATTGTTTCTTCGATAAATATGTTGCCTTCATCCAGAGGCTCCCATGGCTTTCACCATAGGCCAGACTATACCTTAAGCAGAATCAGAGTGGCTAGCTCATCATTTTCCACCGACACCCGTGGCACACATAAAGCCCATATTTATCTTTAGCTTTATGTATACGCGTAGTCGTTGAGGGACCACCATATTCTAACCGTAACGAACTTAGGCGATTCTCCCGCGGATTGCCGATTTCAAAACACGATATTAGTGTTTATCATCCTTATCGTTATTACCATGCCCTAGGTCATTACCCCGGGTATCATTTAGAGTTTCCAAAGCCTAAACGGTAAGGAAAGCCATGCATTAATTAAAAAACATGTTTGCTTTCGTTACCGCTTAGGCGGCTAAATGAGTGGTAGACCATTGCCACAGGCAATGGGGATCGTAATTAGTCGATCCTAAGGCTTTACGGGTTTCCCGAACATTGTGAGGTGTCTTGCAAATGTGATAAATAGATTTCAATATTGGCATCAATTATTTTATTCATTCTTGTATACTTCATCAAAAGAGCATGATGAGTTAAAATTGTATCGACGTCTTTGTGTTTGTTTTTCACCAAATTAGCATTACTTTCCATAGGTGAGATGTTGTACCAGTTTGATACGATATGCCATTGTGTAGGGTCGTGGAGGCCAATGTGCAATGGAATAACGTGATCTGGTACGACAGCAGCAGTTTGAAAGCGATCATAATCGATGTTCATGTTTTCGCAACAAAAGAGCAACCAGGATTTCAAGGTTGAAGCAGTAAACAGACAATTTTTAGATGTTTTTTGATTTGTTTTTATAAATGATCTTAAAGACGCTTTGTAATCTCTGTATTTTTTGAAATTTTTATCTTCTCCGTATCTTTCTTTGTATTTTTTATTGATATCTTCTTTATTTTTTTCATACCATTGCTTCTGTAACAAATGATAACAGTCCATACATTGATTGGTTGTTTTATATCTGTTTTCAGTTCTTAACACCACTTCACATTTGAAGCAGTTACTCAAACGTTCTTTTTCAACATCTACGGTTGATGGTCTTGATCTTCTTGCTTTTTGATATTCTCTTTGATATTTGCGATAGCAGAGAATACATTGGTTGCTTGGAATATGCCATTGTTCAGCGCTTTCAATTGGTGTTTCGCATTTTGAACAACTATCAGGGATAACTGGTTCTTTTTGTTCTTCTTTTGCTTTTTGTCGTCTTTTTTGAGCATATTCTCTGGCATATTTGTTACGACAATCGATACATTCATTATAACGTTTTGTTTTGGTTTTGTATCTATTTTCGTCAGTGAAAATAGCATTACATTTATTACAATTAGGTTGTGACATTTTTTTTATTTTTTGAATGAATTTATCGACAAAAATTCAATTTTTATTTGAAATCCAATTATTTTTATTTATCATCATTTACTAGGGGTAGCGTTTATCCTGACAGGTGCTTCATTTATCCTTTTTAGGCACTCCCCTATGGGAAAATATGGACAGATATATTTTTCTAGAAGTCCATGATGGACCGTCAAAATCCATATTATATCCGGTGACAATAGAAAGGTTAAGTCGAATGGTTCTTCCGGGTTTAACGACAACTTTCATGCCTTGCATAGAGTTTCTGTGAAGAGTAGGTTGTCGATTGAGAAGTATATAATCACCGTCTTTTAAATATCTTTCGACTTTATCACCAATTTCAAGTTTAAGAATTTTTTTTTCAGGAAGGATGAGTGGAAGTATTTTAAAAGATTCTCCATTGTTAGTGGGTCGAATTACAATATCGTCTTTTTTAAGTTCCATTTTACAATTTGTTACAACATGTTTCATAACAATTTCTTTGGACTGCGACCCTTCGGGCGGGCAGCTTCGCTGCCAAGCAGCCCCGCCGGCGAAGCCGGTGTTTTTTTTTCTTTCAATAATATCACCATGATTTAAAAGAGTTCCTCGTTTAATTGTTGCCGTTGCTATTGATATTCGCATTCCATTTTTTTTTATAACTACAGACGCTTTTCCTGGTGTATTTACCAACTCTGACAACAATTCAATATTAAAAGGAGTCACATATTCAGGAATTGTTAAAATATTTGCCATTTCTTCTGGAATAGCAACTTCATTTAACCTCAAAGTTGTATCTGGACCAACAACTGTTCTGCCTGTTTTATCACCCCGCTTTCCCATTAAATTTTGTCGTACATGTCCTGTTTTTTTTGTTATACGTTCTTTGATACCTGTCATTGGTTTGTGATTTGTATTATGGATTGCTTTACCTCTTGAATTGTCACAGTATGTAAGAGCTCTTAATTTAATATCAGAGCATGTTTTTTCATATTTTTCTTTAGACAAATACCCCTTTTCCAAAATTTTATTATTTTTTATTATATCAACTAAACTTATACTCAAATCATCATCGCTTACATTATCTGGTGTTATCATTCTAGGTCTACAACATGTTGGAATTACTGGAAAATTGTATAGTACAAGATTTCTAGGATGAAACATTGTAGGATCGACTCCTAAAATTGCAACATCTTCATCAGGTATGTTATCAAAAATTTGTTTTATTTTAACTGGCGTTAACTGACGAGTTGTCTTATCATTTTTTAATTTGTGCTGTGCTATTATTTTATATTCAGTTATATCAAATCTAATTTCAGGATGAGGTGACATGCATCTTCCACAAAAAGATATTTTATTTGACAAATATTCTAGTATTTTCTCATAACCATGCATATTTTGAAGACGAAGTTCTTCCTCTGTGCACAATAATCTACTGCAATTGAAACAAAAAATCTTCAACATATTTACTGTCTGTTTAAAAAATAATATTATTGGAATTTGTAACTTTATATGCCCGAAATGACCTGTGCACTTCCATATATTTTCATTACATGTTTCGCATAAACTTTCATTATCTACACATCCCAATCTTGGATCGTAAACACTCCCTTCTTCAACAGCCAAAGTTGGTTTATTAATTTCACAAACAGACATTTTTTCAATATCATCACTTGACAAAATGCCAAATTGAATATTATTTACATTAGTAGTTGTTATTTGTGACATTATTTTATATACTTACCTTTTTTCTTAAATTAAGTTTCCAAAAAATCAATTATTATTAATAAATTAATTTAAACGACAACTCGAACCCTGAGTGGTCAATTCCTTCTAAAACAATTGAAAAATTCTATAAATATTACTTTGAATTGCTTTTAAGCCGAGTCGAAAGACAAAAACATTTGGCGGGGCAGCAAAGCGGACATAATTTAAAACACTTGTTCTATAAATTTTTCATTCATAAATACAAACTTCTTAATATTCACACATTGCTTCTTCAACACATCAGCTAAATATTTTTTTATTTCATCATAATCAAAATCAAAGTGTGGATTATCAAATAAAATCAAAGTCATTTCTTCAATACTTGGAAATCTTAAATTAGGATCTTTAATCAACTTCTTCATCAACGGATCATCTTTATCAATCCAAGTAAAATATTTAAATTTTTTAAGTTTTGGTAGCAATAAAATTGGTTCAATATCAATTTCCCAACAATCTAATATTAATTCTTCTAATTCAAACATTTGATCCAGCTTCAAATCTTTTAAATCATAAGGTGTTGATCTCGCGTAGTGAAGAACTAAAAATTTAACGTTTGTGTGAGTCGGTAAATTCTGTGCATAAATAGCTTTAATTTTTTTAGAGTTGATTTCATTTTCTGGTATTTTGTAAGCGTCAGACACCCTACAGTCTTTACACATCACACAATCTAATTCGAGATGTTTAATGTTACTCGGCCCTGGCGGAAAATAAGGCAAATCTATCAAGTTCATATACACTTTCTCTAAAGTAGGGATCTTAAATAAGGCATCAAGAGCTTCTTCTTTCTTGTCAAATTCAAAATCGTCATTAATCTCGCCATGATCATAAGTTCCTGAAAAGCGTATCTCTTTAAGATGTTTCGAATTATTGGCAAATTTAATCCATAGATCAGTCGATAACTTTAAATCTTCAGCTACCAACGTTTCAAGATTATAAAAATTGGTAATATCAGAACATAAAGTATCAGTATATTTGTAGAACCAACTTTTATCAAGTTGTTTGTCTATACTGTTGCAGTTGTAAAAATCTTCATCATTTAAAAATCCCAAAATAATGATCAGATGCTTCACTTCGTTCGGATGAGCAACATCTTCAGCTAGAAAGCGTTCAGGATGCATTGAACATATTGTTAAGACTGATCTATCTTCTCTGTTCTTAACAGCGTCTAAATCATTTAATGATTGGTATGTGTAACCAGAATGTTTCATTTATTAATAAGTTTCATCCTTCTTAAATTTATTTAAGGATAAAAAGTCATAATTAAAAATGAAACTACTTATATTACTTTTGGTGTACTTCACCACTTTCAATAAAGCAGATTTTGCTTTGACTAAAGAAGAAATATTGGACGATGCTGCATGGCTTTATGCCCAATTTTCATTGACATTTAATCCTGATGAGATTACAGATTCCGCGCGAAGCGCGGCGGGCACCTTCGGTGTCACGTCAACAGCAACCACATCAACACAACACCCTACGGGAGGGGCCCTTCGGGCCCAACTCGATGCTTCAGAATCACTTATACCTTTATACCGATATTACAAAAACCATAAAAACGTATTTGATAACTACAAAAGCGTCATAAAATTCTTTAATACTGACTTACTCGAACTAATTCCACAGTACAGTAACTCTGATGAGTTGGATTCCCGTTTTGCTGAACGAATTCATTTCTATCAAAACGAAATTATGAAACAAGATTTTATTCCTTTACCATTCAATGCGTTTTTCGAAATGTTCCAAAAGTTCAAAATAGTAATCGGAAAAGAGAGGTTAGCAACCATCCCGCAAAATAATGACGAGTTTTGTCATTACAGACTTTTAAACAGGAAGACAATAATTGAATCTCTGAAACGGTTTAAATTGAGATCGTACCGTTCCGGAAACAAAAAGGACCTCAACTATTTAAAAGTATCAAGTAAATTTGTTGAACACTTGGAAGGTTCCAAAGAACCGAAACCAGAAAAATGGTCAATTCATCATATGATTCCTTCAAGCACTATTGTTGATTTTTACAAATATTACTTTGAAATGCTTTCTCAACAGTCTGGTGATCTACTTCAAACTAAAAAAACTGGAGGCGATACAAATATTGAAATTGATTCAATCAAGATACTAGAAATTCAAGCACAAAAGATGTTTTTGGCTTATGCTGATGAAATATGGAAAAATTATGGAAAAGAAGACGAAGAACGACCAGTTGACAACTTTAAATACAATCCGAATAGCGCACAAGAAGATTTTGTTAGGTTCTGGCATAGATTCCCTCTTGGTCTCTTATTCTATGGGCCTGAAGGATCCATTAGAAAAGACGATCCATCTGATCCGGACGAGGAAAATAAAAGAGAATACATCAATTTCTCTAACGATTTTGAAGAAAGAGTAATAAATATTGTTGGAAAAGAATATTATGATAAAGTTGCTAAACTTAACACCGACATTTTAGATTTCAACGCTTCTTACAAAACCAAGACCGAAAATGTTGATGAACTGAAGAAAATGGCAATGAAGATAAATAATCGATTGCGCACAATCCATAGAGAAGCGCCGTGGGCTAACAAAATTATAGCTCCGTTTGATACAAATGAATGGAATAAAGAACCTAACCCAAGAAGACCTAAAAGGATATGGGAAATTGTCAAAACCCGCGACCGAGCTCCGCTCGGCGGGGAGCTTCGCTCCCAAGCGGGCGGCCCGAAGGGCATGATTGGGCTGAAAAAGCAATAGCTCAACAATCTGATTGGGCTGAACAATTTGACTTTGCTCAACAACTCAGTTTTTTGTCTGTAGGACTTTTAACAAATGAAGTAAGACATGCAGCATCTTCTCATGGTGGAGAATTTAAAAGAAAGAAAAGGATGCATTTTACAGATGAGCGTCTTTCTTATGTTCAAAAGCTTGATATGAAATGTGCCGCGCGACCCTCCGGGCGGGGTGCTCCGCACCCAAGCGCGGCCGGCGTCGAAGACGCTAAAGCAGATCGTAGCGCCGGAGGCGCCGACCCGAAGGCTAAACCATTATTAACAACAACTGAGAAACCCTTAGGATTTTGGTGCAGCCCTTTTTATTTGAGAATTAACCCAATGAATTATTTTTATTGTAAGCTAACAGGGCGAAGTAATTTGCATTTTTTTTAGCGAGGCGGATAAAAACATTTATAACAACGCGATTGTTATAAATTATCGGCGAGAACTAACTTTATTTTTATATTTGATTGCAAAATATTAGAAAATTTTGATTCTCGAACAAAATCAACAAATGACTTTAGTTCAATTGCTATTTATCTTATCACGTTCTCTTGAATAGAATAATATGCTCATAAGAGTAGTTTTAATTTCAAGGGCTATTTAAATAGCCGTATGCTTTATATTGAAATATATTGAAGCACAACTTCGCTCACAAATTAATGCTTTAGTGTTGTTTCTGTTCAATTGTCGCATTATATATTTTATTATTATTTATAATCGATAAAAATTTCCTAATCGTGTACCCTTCAAAAGATGAAGAGTACCATTTCTATACATTGTATTTTTTATATTTTTCAACATTTGAACTGCTATTCTTGGATTGTCAAGGATTTTATGCATAACCGGATCCGAATCAATTGTATACGGATCTACTGAATATTCAGGAATGCAGTTTTGACCAATATAATAAGCAATATAAGGTGATGTTGGATTTAAATGATCAAATGGTTCGACTTTTAATTCACAGTTGAGCATTTTTGATCTAAATTTTTCTTGTGCTGTATTTCTAACTAAAATATCTCCTGGTGATAATCCAATAAGTTCTCTATTTCCTGCAAACATTGTATCTGCCTTTTGACTGTATTCGCTATTAGCCGCTCTTGATGCAGCGTATTCACATACACCGTCCCAATTTTGAGCACATCGTTGAGCTAAATATACTTGACACGGGTTACTGTTTTGTCCAAAAGTGACTGCGTTGCTGCCGTGATTAAACGCCTGAGATGCGTTACTACCTATACAATAAGTTAATGGGTCATTATTATAAACTGGAAGAGTGTTTACTGCAGAATTTCCAAAATACGATAATTGAGCATATGACATTTTTAAATATGAGTAATTTTTATAATCCTTGAACATCTGATTAAAAATTGATTTTTTGTTGTCAAATTCATTCAAAAAAAATTAAAAATGTCAAAGCAAATAATTAATAAACAAACTTCTTTTATGGGTGTATCCATCAATGACGACGGCCCTCAAAATTTAATAATTTTGAAAGCGCTCGCTCATCCAAGTCCGACGGTGCTTGGTATCGACAAATTTATCGAAGTAACAGACTTTAAATTAAACATGGTAATGTTTGATTATTTTTGGCAAGTGATGGTTGGAAACAAGCCTGTTCATTTGGCCAGGCTTGCACTTGAATGGTTTGGATATGAAGGAGAATATTCAGAACAAAAAAGAAAATTTACATCATTATTGAAACGTAATGCAATTATTTATGATGAAATATCTCACGATAACAAACATGTTAATGACTTTCCATCTATTAAAGAAGAATTGTTAACACTCCCTAAAAAAGCCTTAGTAAATTCAAAATTTCTAATCATGCATCCAAAAGATATTAAAATGGCTATTATGCAACTCAAAACAAAAAATGGTCACATCATCAGACAATATTACATTGATCTTGAAGAATTAATGAAACTTTACGTCGAATACACTCTCTACTTCAATAAACGAACAGCGGAGTATGAGTTAGATAGAGCAAAAGATAAAATATCAAACTTGGAACAAATGATGGCAGATATGTCTTTGTTATTGAAAAAACAAGAAATAAATAGACAAGAAGACAAGCAAATATTGTTAGAAGTCAGAGACCAAAATAATTTATTGCTTGATCAGAACGATGAAATACAAGGCGAATTAGCTGTCGTTCAAGACAAGTTAGACACTTCTCTTGAAGATAGATGTCCCAAAGTTTTGACAAAGAACAGATTGGAACAGTTTGTCTTAATAAAGAAAAACAAACCATCTGATCAATATCCTTATTATGTCATTTGTGGGCAACAAGTGTATGTGACGTCCAGAATAACATCTTTAGCACGTCGATACCCGAGAATGACAATTATCTTGAAATTACAGTATCAACCAAATACTAAAAATTTATTTGGTAGATTTAAAGAAACGCATAAGGATGATGTAGTTGTGAAAATGAATGATATTCAATTGGTTACACTGAATGAAAGTGAATTGATAGAAGCGTTCGAAGAATTGGATGATGAAAAGTTAAATATTTAAACACATTTTTAAATTTATTTTTTACATTACCATTCGGTAAACGAGTATGAGAGAAATCAAAACCACTGCAATAATGATATATATAAAAGATTCGCTTTTTAATAAATTTTCAATCTGAGTTGTCAAATCGTTTGCCATATACTGAGCTGCTGTCGCCTTATAAAGAGCATCGTCGGCTTTATCTCCAATAATTTTTTCATTTGTCATGAAATTATTTGCATTCCAATAATTATTTCGATTTTGCATATTATACAATTGAGTTTCTGCGGCTCCAGCAGTCATTGGAACTATATAAGATAATCGAGGCATTTTAGTTACATTTTGCGGCACAACTGTCCAAGACATTTTTACTTCTTTTTTTTAGTGCAGATAATTTTTGAACTACTGTTTTTTGCGAGATTTCCGAAGGTGATTGCCGGACTTGAGTTGGGCTAAAATGTTCTTTCAAAATTTCGAGTTCCATTCTTTTTTTGAATAAAAAATATAAACACGATGGTATCATTTTTTTATTATAAAGAAATATGGAAATTGATTTTTTATTGCAAAACACGCAATGCGAAGCTAAAGCAAAAATTAAACAATGGAACCTAATTCAAATATATGAATAAAAATGTATTGAGTTGGATGATTTAATAAAGTATGATCAATTGTATTTTTATGGGTGCTTAAAATACAAACGTGAAGCTATTATTAAGAAACAAATTTCTGAAGAGCATTATTTTTATGCAAAAAATAAAGATGGTTGTTGGAAAATATAAACATGATAATCACTCTAAAAATAAAAAATTGAAATTTACTACTCAAAATTATTAAAAAAAAATAAAGAGCAATGGAAAAATGTTTAATCACGAATCTTGCTTCTCAATTAAGCATTCGTTTTAATTTAAATTTAAATGAAGTCGAACAAGAAATCAAACTATTTTGTGAGGCTTCTAGGCAACATGAAAAAAAAAATTCGGATCAGTTGTCAAAATTAACAATACCTCAATTAAGAGAGTTGGCAATCGCAAGACATATCAAAATTCCTCAAAAGATCAGAAAAAATGAAATTATACAAATAATTGTAGACGCTGCTGAGAATGATAAAGCCGAAAAAAAAAAAGCCGATGATGTCGTCACAGTTATTGTCGATGATAATATCCCAAAACCTAACGTAAGTGATAAAAACTTTACTGGACAAACATTTACAAGCAAGTCTGGACAACAATGGACAATAGGCAATTGTATTGGATCAGGCGGGTTTGGAATTATTTACGATATTTTCTTGAATAGTGAAAAAAAAGAAGAGGATTATGTAATTAAATTAGAGAAAAATAAACCAGGTATTGGGTTATATTTTGAAACAAGTGTTTATCGTAAACTTAAAACAGATGGTGCTTTAAAAATGATTGATTCAGGAAAGTTAACTCGTTTGACTTTATCTTTGTTAGAAAAAGATGAAGAATATTATTACTTGGTATTGCCTAAATTTGAGATAACACTATCTGAAAAAATAAAGCAAGGAATGACTTTGAATGAAAAAAACAATGCAATAAATAACATCTTGAATAGATTAAAATTTATTAATAGCAAAGGATATATTCATTTGGACATTAAACCAGACAATATCATGTTTCTCAAAAATGAATGGTATTTAATTGATTTTGGTATATCATATAATTACGTGGATAAAGAAATTTTAAATAAAAAGCAAGCTGGAAATGGAACACCGTTATACATGTCTCGTGATATGCATGTTGGATTAGTGAGTAGAAAAGCAGATCTTGAATCACTTATTTATGTTTTGATCGCAATGAATAACATTAAATTTCCATGGAT
>Ga0209492_1000390_pt1 | contig 13682 bp, 17 predicted proteins | sample PPLLak12cMay2015_FD_187253 | JGI IMG/M metagenome (GOLD analysis project Ga0209492, IMG submission 187253) | Freshwater sediment microbial communities from Prairie Pothole Lake near Jamestown, North Dakota, USA - PPLs Lake P7 Core (1) Depth... | ecosystem: Environmental > Aquatic > Freshwater >... | reverse complement strand
ATGTGATTTTATATTAGATGATGGTAGCCATATTGCAGAACATCAATTAAACTGTTTTTATTACTTATTTGTTAATTTATTAAAACCAGGTGGTGTTTATATAATAGAAGATATTGAATGTAGTTATTGGGATCCTAATCGTAAATTATACGGATATGACACTGGACATTTAAACATTGTTGACCACTTTACTAAATTAAATCATCAAGTAAATACAAAACACAATTCTACAAATAATGAATTAGGTATATTAAGTATAACATATGGTCCTAACTGTATAGTAATAAAGAAAATAGAATAAAATAGATAAAAACCGAGACTTCTCGGTTTTTTTATTTTACACTAATGAAAAATAATATATAGTATTATGATAAAAAGATATTTAGAATTTATTAAAGAATCTAGTGAGAATGAATATCATTCATTAGGTGAATGGATAGAATCATTATATGAAGATGACTATATAAAAAATATAGTAAATCGATATATTGGTGATATTACACCAGATATTATATTATCTAATGCTATTAATATATTAGATGAGAAAACTAAATCAGAAATAAAATCTCAAATTGAAGAATATCAAAAGAATGGAATCCTAGATAAAGAAACTAAAGTAGTTGTGTCAACTGATACTGAAAAACTTCTCGAATCTACAGAAATAACCATTGCAGGTAAAGGTATATTCACATCATTCTTAAAATCATTAACCGCATTAGGTCAAAAAGATACAAATCCAAGTAAGGATAAATGTCCTGATAATTTCTTATTATTTTATCACTACTCAAATTTAAATGCAGAAGATGTTAAAACTATATTTATTAGGTTTAAATCTTTAACAAGATATATTGAAATGGTTGACTATGGTAAAAATGAAGTTAATTTATATTTTGGTATTAAATGTGATGGTACATTTGAATATGGTATTTTATATGATGAATTTCTACCAATTGGTCGATTTAAATTATCACAATCTATTATTAAATGGATAGTTCAGTTAGATTCAAAATCAGCATCTTCTTTGAAAAAAGAGTTAGTTAATCTAAATTATACTGATATACTTTTATTAGGTAAGATTAAAACTGATATGAAAGATTTTAATCCTGGGTATAACGAACAAAAATCAAAACCTACAATTATTGATAAAGTAATTTCATTTGGATACTATGGTATTGGAAAGTGGGATAATGGAAAATTAGATGAAGGCGAATTATTAAATATCAAAACAAACTTTATTACTTGGGTAATGAATAAAAAATGGGGAGATAAAGTACTGATAAGTGTTAAACCTAAATCATTTTGGTTATTTATACATATAAAATTAAAATAGTATGAGAAAATTTACAGAAAGTATTTCAAATGATATATTTGAAGATGAGAATAAATTAAAATTTTTATTGACTGAATTTGGTGATTATAACCTTACTTATACTATAAGTTACCATTTACAAAGGCACTGGAATTTAGAAGATGAGACCGGAGAATTATATGCAATAAGAACTTCTGATAAAAGTTTTGATGATTTATATGGAGATCTTGTAGGTTTACGTTCTGAAGAATTTGCAACCCCCGAAAGTATCAGAAATAATAAATGTTATTACAAAGCATATATTATAAGATTTAAAGAAACCTATGATATATTAACATCAGACCAACAAAGAAATGGTAGAGTATTTGGAATCCCTACACAAAAAACTTATGGTTTTATGAAGGTCGCACAAGATGTTCAATATAAAGTAGAAGGATTAGGTCACACATTTGCATTAGCTATGAGAGATAGTGAATTCGATATAATGATATTAGAAGGAAAACATAAATAAAAAATAATACTATGAGATATTTAAAAAAATTTGAATCTGCTAATTTTGATATAGAGTTAGCAATCACAAAAATAAAAGAAGAATTTTCTGATATGGATGTTACCACTATGTTTGATGAAGAGATACTTAACTGGATCGACTCTGATTGGCAAGAAGATGGTGAGTATGAATCAGAATATGATTGGTATATTGACCACAATAATGATGAGGCACAAGATGTTGTAATATCTTCTATAATATCTTGGTATAAAAATACATTTAATAAAGATATATCAGATGATGACTATTCGGAATTATTTGATACGATAAAATCAGAATACGGAATATGAATAAAATAAAAGAAATAATTGAATCTTGGAAAATTGCATATAATCCAGATAATAGACAGTCAGAACTTGCAAGTGAAAGAATACTAATATGTAATCAATGTGAGTTTAAGGCAGATAATCCTATAAAACATTGTATGGCATGTGGATGTCCATTGGCGGGTAAAGTATATTCTCCTTCTAAAAATTCTTGTCCAAAACAAAAATGGGTAAGTGTAGATAACAAATTTATAAAAGAGTAGTTTATCTACTCTTTTTTATTATAAAACATTTCATATTTTTTAAGTATAAAAAAGAAAACTTAAATGTGGAAAGTTAGTAAAGAAGATACTTTAAAGAAATGGGATTCAATACTTGATAATACAGTATGTTCACAAGATTTTGGTAGTTTATTACCAATTGCAATGAAAGTTACTGGACAAACAATTGCACAAGATTTAGTTCCGGTCCAACCTATGGGTGGTGGTAATTCTCGTAAAGAAATGGAAAAAATCAGAAGTGATATTAAAATTGAAAATAGAGATAGAAAAATTGATTCACTTGTTGAGGGTAAAGATTTTGAAGAAATGAAAAAAGAAGATCACCCAGATTATATTAAACCAAAAGGTCCATCAAGTCAGTTATTTTATATAGATTTTGTTTATGGTGCCACAAATTCAACAATTTAAATGAATCCATATATAAAACTAAAACAAGAGACACTAGTCTTTCGTAAAAGAGTTAGAAAGTATCATCGTAAAATAAAGATAAGAAAAATATTAGGATTACCTCATAAAAATGAGTATATAAGTCCGGGAGTATATACAAGAGAGTTTGACTAACTAAAAAAGAGGTACATGTAGTTATAATATATATCATATGAATATATATTTAGTATGTGCTGAAATTAATGGTCAAAGACTACATAAAATAGGATACACGAAAAGAAGTATAGAGGAAAGAGTTAAAGAATTTAAGACTGGAAATGCATCCGATTTCTATATAATAGACTCATTTAAGTCGATATGGTATACAAAAATAGAAGCTAGTCTTCACAGAGTATTTAAAAATAAAAAAATAAAGGGAGAATGGTTTAATTTAACAGACGAAGACTTAATATCATTTCAAGAACGTTGTCAAATATTACATGATAACTACGAATTAATAACAAAAAATAATACTTACTATTTAGATAGAGGTAGTTTTTAATAAAAATAATATAATAAAATGGATTTAAAAGAACACTCAATTAGACAATACATATCTAATATAGATTTTAAAAATGATGACTGGAAAGTATCAAAAATACAAGAAGATATGAGAAGACTTTTAGGTGAAGAACCAGGTATTGACATAGTTTATAAAAAAGATGTTATGATTAATGAAGTAACAGGTGACGCGAAAGAATTTGTTGATATTGATAAGATACAAATAATTTTCACTGGTACTGATGATAAATTTAAGAAAATTGAATTTATTGTTGGAGAAAAAATATAATTAAATTATGAACATAGAAGATTACTACTTAGACCTTAAAAAGATAAGTAAATTAGAAAATGAAGATGAAAGAAAAGTAATACATGACTATTATCGTGATATGTTATCATATAATGGTGAAAAAGGTAGAGAAGATATGGCCAAATCTATTATGAATACTTTAGTAAATGGTGGTTATTTACTTTCCAATAGAGAAGAAAAAATTGAAAAAGTATTATCATAATGAAATTTGATATAATTGAATATCTAGGTAAACTAGAAGATGGTGTTATAGTAATAATCTCATTGAATTATGAAGATGAATACTATGATTCAACCTTCTACTATAAAAATCAATTTGTGACTTTAACAGTTGATGAAAAGTTAGAAGAAATTTTAGGAACAACAATTGAAGAATGGTCAGGATATAACAAACTAGTTTTAGAAATTGTCGAAAAGACAATACCTTATGATGAGATTATAACAAGACTAGATGAAATCGACCTACTAGACTACTTTGAAGAAGAAAATACAGAAGAATAAAAAAAGACTATAAACATTATAGTCTTTTTTTATATAAATTAAAAAGTAAACTAAATAAATGTTAATAAGTGAAATAGGAATTAGAGGTTATAAATCATTTGGAAACAATGAACAAGTACTTAAATTAAATACAGAAAAAGGAGAATTGGTTCTTCTTGTTGGTAATAACGGAAATGGTAAATCCTCATTACTTGAATCTTTTGAGTATTCTTTATATGGAAAAGTAAAATCAGGCAAAGCAAAAAAATGGCATAAACTATCATCATTACCAAATAGAATTAACGGTGAGTTGTTAAACCGAATTAAATTTATTTCAAATGGAACTGATGTTGAAATACAAAGAGGTATTTCACCAAGTGTATTAAATTTAATTGAGAATGGAATTATTAATGAGAGAGCAGGTAAGGCAAATATTGATGATAAAATTGAAAAGTATATTGGATTAGATATTGAAACATTCAAATCATTCATATCTATGTCTATTAATGATTTCAAAAACTTTATATCTTTAACAAATGAAGAAAAACAATTACTTTTAGATAAACTATTTAATTTAGAAGTAATTAATATTTTAAATGGCATTCTTAAAGATATTAATAAAAATAATAAAACAAGACTAGCTTCACTAGATTCTGAGATAAGAACTTTAGAAGACTCTATTGATTCTATTAAAAAGTCTATTGAGAAAGCAATTGAGAAAGAGAAAGAGAATCTTCAACAAGAGATTGATACTTTAATAGATGAGATGAATTCTAAAAAAGATGATTATAAACTTTTAAAAGAAAAAGTAGATAAGATAAAAGAAAAAGAAATTATTCTTACTAATGAAATGGATTCTGAAAAAAGACAATTGAGTAGTACTCAAAATGATATTAGAAATGTACAAAAAGAAATAGACCTTTATGATTGTGGAAAATGTCCAACCTGTAGTACTGATTTTCTTTCGGACCATTTTGTTACTTTGAGAAATTCTTTGGTCGAGAAGAAGAAGGCACACGAAGCAATTCTTTTGGAGATACAAGGTAATATAACATCAATTAGAAATAAACAAACTAAGTTAAAGGAAATTGGTGAAAGTACAACTCAATCATTTAATGATTTAAACTATTTATTAAAAAATTATAAAAGTCAAATTGATAATTTAAATAGAAAGAAAGGTAATGAAATCAATGAATCTGTTAATACACAAGAATTTCAAAATACTATTACTGAATTAGAAAGTAAAAAAGATTTAAGTCACAATAATATTACAATTAGTAAGGAGAAAGAATTGTTTTACAAAGAACTTAATAGAATTTTAAGTGAAGAAGGTGCAAAGAAATCAATTATTGCAGGTATTATAAAGCCTATTAATCATTTCATAGCAGAGAATATTAAAAAAATGGGATTACCATTTGAAGTAAAATTAGATGAAACATTCAGTTCAGAAATAAAAAGTCTTGGTTCGCTTGTAGAACACGATTCATTATCAACTGGTGAGTCCAAAAAGGTAAATATTGCCATATTAATTGCCTATTTGAAATTAATAAGAACTAAGAAACATATAAATATTTTGTTCTTAGATGAAGTATTTTCATCAATTGACATCGAAGGTATAGATTCTATATTATTACTTCTTAAATCATTCGCAAATGATTATAATATCAATATATTCGTTGTACATCATGCCATATTGAACCAGGAAATGTTTGATAGAATAATTAAGATAAACAAAGACGTTTTTTCTTATATAGAAGAAGTAGAATATGAACATTAAACTTTTCAATTAATAAAATATATACATGATAATCGTATTTTTGAAAGAGTAAATTTAATATATAATAAAATGGAAGATTGGCAGAGTGGTCGATCGCGGCAGTCTTGAAAACTGTTGTACTGCAAGGTACCGTAGGTTCGAATCCTACATCTTCCGCTAAAATATTCCAATGAACCTTACAGAATTAAAATTACCTCAATCACATAGTACTATGAATTGTCCGCAATGCTATTCTAATAATATTACAAGACATTTTTTTGTATCTACTATACCTGGAGTAATAACAGAAAAACCATATGACTCATGTAAAAGTTGTGGATTCATATCGAAAGAGTATAGTTTCAGTCTATTAAATGAAATAAATAAAAGAGAAAGTAAAATAAATAAAATTTTAGATAAATAAATATAAATATGGGGTTTAACAAACGTTTTTTGAGTAGAGAGAAAATTATGACTGTTTATAGTCAGGGGTTACCAAAATTAGTACAATTCATTGAAAATACTGATTGTTTAATATTTGAAGATGATTTTTCAGAAGAAATTTCAGATATTATATTAAATTATGATTATCCAATAATGGGTGAAAAAATAAATGAATTAATACAAGATGAATCTAAATAAAAATTATTAAAACAGCATATTACAAATAATCATTTTATATATTTAATATATAGATTATGAAAAAGTTAACAAATAATGAGTTTATAGAAAGAGCAAATATTATACATAATAAAAAATACTTATATGATAATGTTGAATATATTTCATCTTCTAAAAAGGTAAAAATTATATGTAAGGAACATGGTGAATTTGAACAAGAGGCTAATAGTCATCTTAGTGGTAAAGGTTGTTCTACTTGTGCTGGCAATATTAAATCAAATATAAAAGATTTTATTAAAAAATCAAATTTAGTACATAAAAATAAATATGATTATTCATTAGTTAATTATAATAATGCCAAAGATAAGGTCATTATAATTTGTAAAGAACATGGTCCATTTGAACAGATTCCAAACAATCATCTAAACTCACACGGTTGTAATAAGTGTGGATGTATAGAAACCAATAAAAAAAATACCAATAATATAGAATTTTTTATTGAAAAATCAAATATAATACATCAATATAAATATGATTATTCTTTAGTTGAATATACAGGTGCAAAAAATAAAGTTAAAATAATTTGTAAAGAACATGGTGAATTCAATCAGTCTCCGAGCAGTCATATAAATGGACATGGATGTAGAAAATGTTTCAATGAAAAGAATATGAAAAGAATGACTAAAACATTGGAAGAATTTCTAATAGATGCCATAAAAATACATGGTGATAAATATGATTATTCTTTAGTTGAATATAAAGGAACTGATAATAAAGTAAAAATAGTCTGTAAAGAACACGGTATTTTTAATCAAAAATGTAGTAAACACTTACAAAATCAAGGCTGTCCAACATGTGTGGAGAGTAAACTTGAAAAAGAGATAAGATTATTACTAATATCAAATAATATAGAATATAAACAACAATATGGTAATAAGTATGACGATTTTTATCTACAAGGACAAAGATTAGACTTTTATTTACCGGATTATAATTTAGGTATAGAATGTCAAGGTGAACAACACTTTAGTCCAGTAGATTTTGGTAATAAAGGAGAAGAATATACTCTGAATGCTTTTAAGAATAATATATCAAGAGATTTAAAAAAATATTTAAAATGTAAGAAGAATGGGGTTGAAATTGTTTATTATTGTAATAAATCTAATTTAGTTAATGGTGAATATATTGGTGAAATATATTGTGAATTTGATGACATATTGAAAAAAATGAAAAAAATAAATGAAAAATAAAAATCTATATAGTATCCTTGGTGTTGATAAAAATTCAACTGATAATGAAATAAAATATAGTTATAGGAAATTATCTTTTAAATATCACCCTGATAAAAACAAAGATAAAGAAGCAGAACAAATATTCAAAAATATAGCAGAGGCATATGGCATTTTATCTAATATTGAATTGAAAAAAGATTATGATATTAAAAGTAGATTTGGTAATAACTACAATGAGTATTATGAATTATTTGAAACCAATTTTGATTTTTCATTTGATGATACAAAAGATAAATTAGAAAAGTTCAAGAAAAATGAAGTATTTAATATTCATTTAGTTGTAGATGATACTTTTGATGGTAAATTAGAATACGAAAGATGGGTTCGTTGTAAAACTTGTGATGGTTCTGGTAAAGACCTTTCATCTAAAATCGTAATTAGAGATGTTGATGGTAATATTTTAAAAACATTTGATTCTGATGATGGATGTGACTTTTGTGAAGGAACTGGTAAAGATTATAATGATAAAGAATGTTCTTTTTGTTCTGGACATGGTAGAATTGGTCTAACACCTTGTAAAGTTTGTAAAGGAGAAAAAAGAATATTAGGATCACAAAAACTGTCAGGTATTAAACTGACAGGAGATGAAACTAAAATTGATGCAATGGGTCATTGTTCAAAAGATGAAGTTGGAAAAGTTGGTTATTTACTATTAATTAAGCATAAGGAGTCTCAATCTTCTGAATAAATAAAGTAACTATATAAGGTTGCATATTGTCGTGTGACTGACCACCACCAGTATTATTATAAGTAAGTGGATTATTACCTATATTAGGTAATGTTCTAGAACCCAAACCATCTCTTCTTCTATAATAAAACCCATTATCACTATCCATACCACCATTGGATCCAATAGTAGAACCACCCGGTTTATGACCATCAGATTCAGAATAATACGCATCCACATACTCATGATTATGTGAAGGAATTTGAGCAGATGATAATGTAACTGTTGATACACCACCACTACCACCCATTTGATAAGTAGAACCATCATATCCAACCCCAACTTTACCTCTCTTATCTATAGTACCGTTATTTCCATTACAGATTGCCCAACCATAACGTTCAGATCCTGATTTTCCTCTACCAGGTAGTATTCCAAGACCACCAATCATATCAAAATTATCATTTATATATTGTAAATTACAAGCAACTTCTTTAATATCACCAAGTGGTGTGTAAAATATAGCATCCGCTAATGCATTTTCAACATCTCTATGTTCTGTTGCAGTAATTGTACTTGAATCACCCAACTTATTTAGTATTAGATTTTTTATATCTGTTTCAGAATTCGGTAGTGGTTTAATTGCCATTTTATTTATTTATTTATTTTTATTTATATATTAAATTTATATAGTAGAATAATCAGTTGGTGAATAATCACCAATTAAATAATCTGGTGGTGTTTTAACAGTAGTAAATGAATATGTTATACCATACGTGGTGGTATTATTTACAGTTGCATATGCTGCATAATAATATAATGTGTTATTTGTTAATCCAGTTAAGGTCGAGCCAAATGGTCCAATGAAAGAACCCTCATAAGTTGCAAAGTTTCCAGAAGATCCTAAACTTAGTGGTAATGTTTTACTCCAACAAATACCTTTTTGTTGTAAAGATAGATTTCCTTCTATTGTGACATCACCACCACAAGTTGCAGTTGTTTCTGTTATAGAAGTAATATCAACTTCATATGTGAATACTATAACTTTATCAGTATTAACTGTAATTACATTTGGTATACAATCAATAGCATTATCAATGATGGTTTTATTTATTGAATCTAATCCAATAGTAATATTATCCACAAATACAAAGTCTGATTTTAGGTAATCAATATTTGGTGCCAATCCTTCATAAGGTATTTGTATACCTTTATAAATATTAGAATCTTCAAAATATTTAAAAAATGGTATCATATCAACTTCATACATTTTAATATTATCCAAAACAATCATTGATTGACTACCACCTGTTGCACCACTACCACTAAAGTTTAACATTAAGTCAGTTTTGTTATAAAAGTATTCATATTTTTTAGTATTTTGGTTTTGTCCAAATCCATTATATCTATCAGGTGAGGTTTTTTCAACAGTGTCTAATCTAAATGAATTAGTTTTAACTAAATGGTTTAGATTATTTATTATTGGTAAGTGTGACATTTTTTTATAAATTGGTTGTAAATCACCATCTAATGTTTGATTACTAATATCAGAGTTAAAATTAGAAAAATTTAAAACAGGAAATGATAATACTGCATCATTATTTAAGGAAACTAATTCTTTATACCTAATATTTATTGACCAGTTTGATAAATCTACACTATCAACAATATCAAATTTTACATATAAAGTCCAAATACCATATATATTTGTTATTAAATCACTAAGAGTTATAGTATCTGAAATATATGGTGTAAGACCTTGTCCTATTTCTCGGTCCATAAGATATGTATCACCATATGCAAAATCATTATTTATATTATATGGTGTATCACTAAATTTAATATACTTTTCATTTAGTGAGAATTTTGTATTTATCATTCTACCACCATATCCGAAATTTTTATTTTTAAGATTTATAATTTTACCATTAGGTGCTATTAAATTTATAATAGTTGTATTGATTGGTCCAAATAAATTAACACTAACAATTATATCATATACATCAAGTGTGCCTAATGTGTTAATAATAGAATGTGTTGCTATAATCTCTGTTGATGATGGTGCACTTTCTATAAATGAATCGGTATTACCGATCATTTTAATAGTATAATTATCCGGATTTTCATAAAGGTAATCATAAGTAGCTACACTATGAGTTATAACATCTAATTCTATTATAGAATATCTTGAGTTGTCTATATTTATATTTGTATTATTTAATATTAAACCTGATGATGTCGCTGATATCCAAAGTTCTTTACCTGTAACACCCGAGTCAATATATTTAATTGCATTACTATCATTAACAGATATGATATTATCACTTCTCTTTAAACTTACATTACTTGATGCAATTGATGAATAAGTCCAACCGTTATCGTAAAATGGTGTAAAATTAGTTTCATTAAACGGTTCATTAAATGCAGATCCATCTCCAATAAAATCTGTAAATATTTTATATTTAGTTCCTAATTTATATAACTCATAATTCAAATCATAGCTATTTCTAAAACGAGCAGAACTTGATAGAATATCATAAGTTGGATAACCATAAAGATTATTCTTATTTATAGATTTACCAGTTATTGGCTCATATGATTTAAAACTTCTACCTAATGTAACTGCTCTAGTATTGTCATAATTTGTATCTATCCAAGAATTGAAACTAAATACACTTGATGATATTGAGCTCTCACTAGATTTCAACTTTGATCTATTTGTATCATAAAATTTAAAGTTTTGAATAACACTAGATGCCGTATATCTTACTACACTACCGGTTTCTTTTATAGGATTACCAAGATTATCTGTCAATTTAAAACCATAGAACTTATCTATTGTTATGTTAGGCAGAAATTCACCAAGTGTATTTTTTATACTAGTATCATTTATATTTAAAACTTTAGTTATACCATTATAACTACTATTATTTGTATCTGTTTTAGTAACAATTACATAATCACCTGGTAAAAAATAATGACCATAATCAAAAATTAAAGTAACTTTAGAATCACCACAACTATCAACTCCTAATATATCGGTAAAATTATATGTTGGATAAACTGAATTAAAGTGACCTCCATTAAAAAATCCATCTATCCAATGTGTATTAAACATTTCAGTTATTTTAGGATAACCTTTAAATAGACCATTATTCCAAACTCCAGAAAAATATCCATTAAAAAAACCACCAGATAACCAAACATTTTTAGTTATTTTTATTTTATGGTTAGGTGAATCTTTTTCTATTCTTCTATAAGGAAAAGTAGTATCTAGACTAACTTCTATCCAGGTATTATTTAATATATCTTTATCAATTATTCTATAATAATCTCTAATTAATTTTCTATTTTCATTTATATCAATTGCAACTATATTTCCAATTGCAACTTTATCACCAATTTCAAATGATGAACATGAATATGTAGATCCACTAATTTTAATTTTCCAAGAAATATCATATGAGTAAAGTACTGATGAAGAAATATCATCAAAATCTTTAACAGTAGTATCATCTCGCCATCCATTGTTCCAAACACCATTTTCCCATATACCCATTTGAAATGAACCATTACCAATTTTAGAAGATATACTATATGTGAAATTATTAACAGTTGTTTGAAAATTATACGAAGCATCAGTTATTGTAGAAGATATATCATAACTATTAGATAGTAAAATAGGTAATATTTGAGTATTATTAAATGTATTATTATATCCACCATAAATGTTAATATTTGAAATTTTTGAACTAAAATGAAAGTTAGAATACACTGCAGAGAATACCAAATAATTTTTAGTACCATCCAAATTTGTTGCTTTTAGATTATAACAACTCTGAGTTCCGGTTGATGTTGATGTTAATATTAATTTTTTACTACCCCATGAACTAACACCGTCTTTTAATTTACTTTCTTCAACTAAATATAAATCAATACCATTTGTCGATGAAGTACCATAATAAAAATTTTGCTCATAAGTAAAATCTAAATTAAAAGTATCATAGTCTATAATTTTAGCAATATAATTTGTTTCCAATATTATATCTAAACCAGATCCAAATATAGAATATGTTGGTGATACCGAAGATGTTGGTGAATAATACCAAACATATGAATTATTATCATAAGACCATCCATTAGGTTGTGAAGAATGTGTAAATCCTAATAAACTATACTTAAATTCTCTATATCCATTTATTAAAAAATCTATTTCATTTAATGTAGAACTTTTAATAACACTTGACGTAAATGCCTCTGTCGCACCATATTGTATTAAATTTTTAGAATACTCATTTGAAATTGGATTTGCATATGTATAATACTCAACATTACCGGAACTAATATTATTATCTGTAATAACACGTGTTATTGAGGCAACAGTAGATTTAAAAGGACTAGAAAATTTTATATAAATAGATGTATTTATATAACCTAATAATTCTGTTATGTATTGATAATTTTTATTTTGTTTATAATTATTTATTTTAGGATCTAATGTCAAATCATACACATATTTCAATCCCACATTACTACTATATAATCTTCGATTAATACCAGTATTACTAATACTATTATCAACACTCCATGCTTGTTCTAAATTCTTATCTATAAATGCCATTAACTATATATTAATTTTCTATATGTCTTAGATTATTGTTGTATCGCTAATTCTTGTTTAGTATTATGTGAAATAAGTCCTGCAGAAACATATGTATGTGCATCATTTATTTCAAATTTAATAACTGAACCAATACCAATTTTTTCTATAGATTTTACTATTTTATTCACTTCAATACCTTTAATAATATCACCTATAACCAATTTATATGCTTGTAACCATTGTTTATTATACATTAGAAATTTATGTGAATCGGATATTTTTATTTCACTATCATCATCAAATATTATTAAAAGTTTTTCCTGTTCAACTAATTCGGCTCCAATAACTTCAAATTCACCAAATTCGCCAGTTATCTCATGCATAGTATATACAAAGTCTCCTACTTTGACATTTCCTGCTTTAACTTTTATACCACCTACCATACTTATCAATGTTTCAGGATCAGGACATCCGCCTCCACCACCTCCACCAGTACCACCACTAGTGACAGGACAAGCAGTAGAATATGAACTAAGACTTAAAACTTTACCAATATTAGTACCTGTTCCTATTTTAATAACAAAATTAGATGAACCACTAACTACATAGTAGAATTTATC
>Ga0209492_1000386_pt1 | contig 13736 bp, 11 predicted proteins | sample PPLLak12cMay2015_FD_187253 | JGI IMG/M metagenome (GOLD analysis project Ga0209492, IMG submission 187253) | Freshwater sediment microbial communities from Prairie Pothole Lake near Jamestown, North Dakota, USA - PPLs Lake P7 Core (1) Depth... | ecosystem: Environmental > Aquatic > Freshwater >... | reverse complement strand
GATCGGGGCCAAATGGTTTTCCGTATTATCGAAAGGAGTTGATGCCGGAGGAGGGGGGGAAGTAAGCTGGAAATATTGGATCGAATTCGACAACAAACGGACGCGGAAAGGTAAACGCAACGATTGTGAAACATACGCACCTGGTAAAAATGCTACAGCATCGTCTGCCCAGGGACGATATCCCCTCTGGGTTAGCCCATACTGGAGGGTTGACTTTCCCACGCCCGAGACGCCGCAAAACACGGCGATCCCTGAATAGCATTCCACACCGCTGGCGTGGATTACCTGCCAGCCGCGTGTTTGCAGCACAAATGGAAGAACACTCCGGCTGTATGTGTCTTCAACCAGAGGTTCCCACCCATTAATTGTTGGATATGCTAAAACTTGATTGGAGGTGCTGTCAAACCGATAGGTGGCTAAACCGGGCCAGTGCATCCAGAAGTAGTTATCGGCGTGATAACCATAGGCACAAGGCTGGCCATCTGGGTCATACCAGATTTCGGCCGCTTGGTCCGCAAACTCTGGGTGCACTGGCTGGTCGGAATAGTCAACATTTAATCGCAGCTCAGGGATCTGAAAGTCCATAATCTGGTCGTACAGTCATTGACAGTACGACATCGCCTGCGAATCTAGGCAATCTTATGGCTCGAGGCCCTTCGGCTTGCGAGGAGCATCTCCCATGTCATCGTATGGCAGGCTCAACTTGCCGCCGCCACCACGGACAATGTCGCGGATCTTGCCAACATAAACAAATTCAATGGGCTCCCATCGGATTTTGTCATTCACTCTGTTTTGCGATTCCATCCAAGCCTCCTGTTGCGTAATTATGTTCAACTCCCATTAAATAGTAATTCTACTATATCAATCGCCTTTTTGTCCAGGATTCTAGACTAAGAATATTCCATATTAACCAAGCTCGGGCCGGAGATGATCGCCCTGAAAATATATCTTGCAGCTCATTATCCAACTTCACCGGGTCGATGATGCCCAAATCAGTTAGGGCTTCCGCGTGTTTGGATGCGGCCCAGGAAATCTTCCCCTGGTTGATCAGCACATGTCTGAAGAATCCGGTTGCAGCTTTCTTCTTTTGTGTATCAAATCCCAAGTCTGGAAATCGCTTTGCTAGCGATTCCCGGACCATTCCTTTTGCCATCCCCCCCCTAATTAAATACTTCGGTGGGGTGCGATACAGGAAATCGACCAAATCGGCGTCCTGGAACGGAGCCAGCTTCTTGATTTTGTAATTGCGGGTAAGCTCGTAAGATGTTTCCAGCTCCATGGCTACCAAAGGATGCTCCAGGCTGGTGTGCATTTCCTTAATGTAAATGCTTTTTATATGCTGATCTTGAATGCTTTTTTCGACAGATTCGTCAATCCGGCGGACCAGTTCTTGATTTAAGCGAGAATCTGGAGCAATCCAGGCAGGTTGGTGACGCAGGTAGCTGTTTCGCCGGCGTTTGCGAATCAAATCGGGTGAGGTCGCCAGAAGGACATCCCCGGTTAACTGGCCAAGCAGGGGACGTAAGCCAAATTTCCAAATACCATAATAATAGAGCCGCCAGGAGGGAGCATTAAATGAATTGATGTATTGGTTGAGGAGCCTGCGTAAATCTGAAAACCGAGCACGCCGGATCAGGTCCGCGGCATAGGTTGGACTGACATTCAACCACTCGTCCCCCCCTGAACCAGTCAATATAACCCGGCAACCAGCATTGACAGCCTCCTGGGTTAGCCGTTGATAACCGGGAAGCCAGAGATGTAGAGGGATGGTGTTAAGCAGGCTGTTTGCCTGGATGGCTGCTTCCAATAACTGGCTATCGGTTCCATCGGCATAGATATCGACCAGCACTTGCGGCATACCGAGCTGCCTGGCAACACTTTGTTGAATTTCCTTCTCGTTAATTTCGGGAAAGGGAAATATAAGCGATAGTGCTAATGGCGGTTGCCGATTGCTATGCACGGCGAGATCGGCAGCGACTGCAGCCACACTGACGGAATCCAACCCACCGCTGAGAAAAATCGCCGATTTCCCCAAATCCATTATTCTGCTGGTTGCTTGCTCGAATATGCGATCGAACTGGTCAATCTCTTCGTCTGCAAGCCAGTTTACCTGATCTTCATCCTGAATCACATACCAGTAGCGGTAGATTGCTTCCTGGCCAGCTGAGATTTTCATTAAATTACCTGGCGGCACTCGACGAATGTGTTCATAGAAAGTCTCTTGCATCCGGGGCCAGTGGTTGCAAAGATGGTCGGCAAGGGCGGCACGATTGATTTGTGCGGATACGTCTGGGAGGCGGATCAGGTTCTCAATCGAGTCCGACAATAGATAGCTGCTGCCGACCCGGGTGAAATAGATAGGGTGAATGCCAATCCTATCCCGTACACAGAATAACTGGTTGGATCTGCCATCCCAAATGAACCAGCTATAGATTCCTTTGATGCGATCACATGCCGCCTCGCCCCATGTCAGGTAGGCTTGCAGGGTCAAGTCAGCCTGTTCAAGGGGAGCGCCTTCTGGAATGGCCAGTGCAGCTCTGAGAGCTGCGTTATCGTACAGGATCCCGATAAATATCGAGGTGACTTGAGTTTGTGCAGAAATTGCAACGGATAATTCTTCATTATCCCCCCACAAAACCAAGCCTGGCAGTTGCCTGATTCGGCCCTCTCGGAAATCTACCCGGCTCTGGCCAGGTCGGTCAGGGTCATAGCTAATGAGCCACTGCTCGGACTTGTTTTCCGAGAGGTCTGCTGGATCAATCCTCAATGGTGATGAACCCTTCAGCAGTAAATGAGTCTAAAATCTGCACCAATTCCGATTCCAGGACTTCGGGGGTAACGTCGTACACTTCCGCCAACCCTTTTTTTACCTGGTCGAGGCTGTGTGTGCTTTCGATCAATTCCCAGGCCTTCGCGCCGGTTTGGTTTAGTGAGAATATCCGATCGGTTTCCAGGTTGATCAGGATTACTTCTTCCCCAAGCCTTTTATACAACACATTGGGTGATATGGTAATGATGGGTTCCATAGAATATTAACTTGAATGATGGTGGAATGGACAGGCTTTCTCCATTCTACCATCAGAAAACTGATTATTCCTCTTTACTGAGCTCGGACCTGTAAGTTCTAGCGATTACGTCCGTACTGTTCATGGCTGGATACCCAGTCCAACGATGAGATGGCAGCTGCCAGAGAAAGCTCGCCTGCAAGTGCTACGCCTGCGACGATCTCCGCCAATTTGTACACTTTGCCTTGGCCAACACAGCCGAGTACTTCCAGGCATTCGCGCTGGGTTGCAAGGCCGGTACCGCCCCCATAGGTCGCAACGATTAAGGAAGGAATCGTCAGGGAGATGTACAAATCGTTTTCAGGAGTCAGATCGGCGTATAGTAATCCGGCAGATGATTCGGATACATTGGCAACATCTTGCCCGGTGGCGATAAACAAGGCGGTGATCGCGTTTGCCGAATGCAGACCATTGTTGTTTGCCCCGGACAGGATGGAACCGATGTTGGAAATGCCATAATGGTAAGCCAGGTCAACTGTATCGACCCGCATCTGTTGCTTCAGGATGTCGCGTTTGATTGTGGCTTCAGCAGTGACCCGCTTACCGCGTGTGCGCATGATATTGATCTGCGAGGCTTTTTTATCGGTAGCAAAGTTTGATTCCAGGTAAAAGCGAACAATGCCAGCGTAGTTGTCCAGTATCCAGCTGCAGGCTGCAAAAGTTGCTCGCCCTACCATGTTCTGCCCGGCGGCATCGCCAGTGGTGAAGTTAAAGCGCAAGAAGACAAACTTACTTGCCAGGTAAGGGTCAATATCCACCAGGCAGGCAACACGAGAAGTGGCCTCGGCTTCATCTCGGATCTTGTCTAGATTTTCAAAGACCCACCTCAAGAAATCACGCGCTTCCCTGGCATCCTGGAAGACAAACACAGGCGCGCGCTGCATGGCATCGCCAACCACAGTACATTTCACCCCCCCACATTGATTTATTAGCTTGATCCCACGGTTGTATGAAGCAACCAAGGTGCCTTCTGTAGTCGCCAATGGAATCAGGAATGATCCTTGAGCGTGCTCTCCGAATATTTGGAGGGGGCCGGCAAAGCCTATGGGGATTTGTGCGACACCGGTGAAATTTTCAATATTTCCTTTCGTTACGTGAGGGTCAAAAGAGAAGGATGAGATGTGCGAGAAATGAATCCCGCTGATTTTTTCGACGAATTTCTGACGTTCCTGAACAATTTCTTGAGAGTAATCATCCTGGTTACTTCGGGGAATTCGTACAAATCCTTCTTCCTCTACTTCCGAAATCGAATCTTCAATATCGAACTTTAAATCGCCAAAAGGATCGACCTGAAAACTTATTTCGACCTTGTGGATGCCAACGGTCAGAGCGGGGATTTTTAAGAAAATATCAAGATTCTGGCGCAAGGGAAAATCGACTGGTTGGTCAGGCGAGATCTGTGTGGGAGACAGTAACCCTCCAGCACCCGTATCCAACATGATATCGGTAAGAGGGACCGATTTTTTATTAACGCTGATCTGATGTATTCTAGTCAAGCGAGCATCGCTCAAACGGTTCTTGATCGCGAATTGAACCGTATCCGGGTTATTCTTCAGGCTAGAATATGTATACAGGCGTTTTAAAAGCATGCTTGGAATAAACATCTGCGTCCCTCCAAATAATCATCGCGAAATCGGTTCTGGTTGATTAAGAAGTGGGAAGATTATAAATCATCGGGTGTCCTTTGGTAGAATAGGATTGATCTAATCATACCCATTGGCGGCAAATTTTATTGATGGATAATACTCCATTCAAACCCGACGAAGAACTTAAGTTCCAGGCTGCGAAAAAAGCCCTGGAGTTCGTCAGAAATGGTATGGCAATTGGTTTGGGCACCGGTTCAACAATCGCCCACCTGATTAATCTACTTGGAGAAAAGATATCATCCGGGAAGTTGCGGGATATATCTGTAGTGCCGACATCAATCAGGTCGGCGCAGATGGCGGCTGCTTACAGGATACCGATCATCAATCTGGCACAAGTTGATGAGCTTGACCTGGTTATTGATGGCGCAGATGAGGTCGACCCTCGGTTGAACCTGATAAAAGGGATGGGCGGCGCTCTCCTACGCGAGAAGATCGTGGCGATGAATGCGCGCAAGTTCATAGTGATTGTCGATGAGTCGAAACTCGTCTCCTGCCTGGGGATAAAATCTCCTCTGCCTGTGGAAATTGTACCCTTTGAGTCCCTGGTCCATTTGAGGTGGTTGAATTCGTTGGCCTCGAAGGCTGAGCTCATGTTGGGCGTGGACCAATCACCGGTCATCACCGATAATGGCAATCATATTGCCTTGTGCTATTTCAACCATGAAGATCCACCGGGAATCACGGACCCCTACTGGCTGGCAGCTGAGATCAAAGGCCACACAGGGATCGTAGAACATGGATTATTTCTGGACCTGGCCAGTATGGTGGTGGTTGCGACACCTTCGGGAGTCAGAATTTTGGAGCAGAAAGCATGAGCATCCGGATTGCCCCTTCGATATTATCGGCCGATTTCTCCCGATTGGGGGATCAAGTCGGGGAAGCGATCGCGGCAGGAGCTGATTATATCCATGTGGATGTAATGGATGGGCATTTTGTACCTAACCTGACAGTTGGGCCTTTGGTTGTGGCAGCTCTCTGGCCGATTTGCCATCCTGCGAACATTCCTATTGATGTCCACTTGATGATCGAGAGACCTGAACGTTTGATCCCGGCATTTGTGGAAGCAGGCGCTGATATCCTGACCGTGCATGTTGAAACCTGCCCGCATTTGAACAGCACCGTGCATCAAATTCGAGCTTTGGGAATCAAAGCCGGTGTGAGCGTGAATCCTGCCACACCTTTAATCGCGCTGGAGGAAATCCTTCCTTTTGTCGATCTCATTCTCTTGATGACAGTAAATCCGGGTTTTGGAGGGCAAAAATATATACCAGGAAGCACGGAGCGGATTTCCCGTTTGCGAAAAACCCTGTCAGAACGGCGACTGCAAATGATCGAAATTGAGGTAGATGGAGGCATTTCCTCCGAGAATGCTGCGGAGGTTGCTGCGGCGGGGGCAACGATTCTGGTGGCAGGATCGGCTATTTTCAACCCGCTTCGCAGTGTAGCGGACAATATGGCTGCTCTGAGAGCCTCGCTCGAATAAGGAATCCCTTCCACCCCCCTAACGTAGTGAATCCTTGTATCTGCTATAATACCTTCTTATGGATGATCCAAAGCCTAAACCGGGCGAAATGACGACCAGCGCGGTACCGTTACGTTGCCCGCACCTGGGATTGTTCAGCGACCCCGAAACATTAATTGCCAATGCCGATCCCAGGAATTACTGTCACTATATCTATCCACCTGCCTCGGTATTGATTTCACACCAGGAATCCTTCTGCCTGAAGAGAGCGCACACGCAATGCGAAGTCTATCTTCAAGAAGGATTGGGGTATTTCCCGGATATCTTATTTGAGAATGCCGACGGATATAAACGGGCATCAAAACGGGAAAAGCAATCGAAAGAGCGTGCAAAAAAAGCGACCGCTGCCGCAGCATTGACTACGGCTGCAGTGCTCAATGAGCCTGGAAAATCCGCCGCTTACACGGCTCCGGTCCCGCCTGCAACTCCATGGGGAGCCGGCAAGGGTGTTCTGGGTAACGAAATCATCGGCGCTCAAAAGCGGATTAGAAGCGGGGAACAATCCAAAACTCGCTGGACCTGGATAGGCTTGTTATCGTTGCTCCTCATTGTCCTGGTTGCCAGCATCTTCGGTATCTACAACTGGAACCAGCGTTTGAAAAATGAGCTGGAAGCAGAACGTGCCTTCGGCCAGGCAATGGCAACCTCGGCCTACGATAGCTCCTTATTAGCTGGCCAGGTCCAGGCGAATTCGACAAGCCAGGCGGCTACAGTCACTGCACTGGCGGGAGATTTTCAAGCCCAATCGACCGCCCAGGCGGCTACGATCATTGCCCTAACTGCAGAAGTAACTCCAACGCCTACCTTTTGCCAGGACATTAATTCCCTTCATTATGATATTGTGTCTGGCCCTGAATTAATCCCGCCAGCCGGGACAACCTATGTTGCCGATCCTCCGAATACTCTGCAGGCCTCATGGAAAATTAAAAATACGAGCAGTTGCAGCTGGAAAAAACTGCTGCTTTGGTCCTTAGCAGATGGACGGATACTTATTCCGATTATTCAAAAGGGTAAATTGCTCATAGATCCATTGGCTCTCGACCAGTCAGGCGGGGTTGCACCCGGAGATACTGTTGAGGTGATTGTCGATATAGACCCAGTTACGGCTACAGACATAAACCGAGAAATCGTTCTGATGATCAACGATTTATCCCTGATGGAACGCGAAAAATTGCGATTACAAGTTATAAACTGGATTTTGAGAGTAACTCCGACATTGCTGGCAACCAGCAATCCGACCGCAATACCGCAAGTAACTGGACAGCCAAATCCAACCTCGCCGCCACCTGCATCACCGCCACCAACTTCGCCACCTCCGCGCCCGACAGACCCACCCTTTCCTACCCGGCCACCGGCGCCGTCTCCAACGCCGTAAACGACCTCTGGGATGCGAGTTGGTTCATTGACGTACATAGAGATATAGTATAAAATCTGTCCGCTTTGGTTACCGGCTTTAATGTTAATCGATTTCACTCCGGACTGGTATTGGTTCCAGAACCTTTGCAACCTAAATCTAAGTACATGTTTCGCGAAAGAGAGTGGGCTTGAATTTTGCTAATTCGAGCTGGCATGCCCACTTCTACCTACCATATCAATGTTTGTGTTCCAATATTGCCGTTAGATTTTCGTTTTATCCTTCACCCGCTGAAAAATCGAGCAGATCAGCGGTTTTTATGTGGATACCAATGAGTAGATCAGCGCTGTGTCTGACAGATCACCCGGATTGATCTATAGGGAGATGTCGGAATGGCGGAGCGCGTGATTATGTAAACACCTCCAGCATTGAGGTAACCCCTGGCGCTAACCTGTTTTCACGAATGAAAATCTCAATTATTGTCCCTGTGTTAAATGCAGGAAAAACGCTAGAAGCCTGTTTGCAAGCGATATTTGATTCTCATAATAGTAACTTTGAATGCCTGGTGATCGACGATGGATCGACAGATAACTCGACCGAAGTCGCTAGTAGATTCCCGGTAAAGCTGCTAGCTCCAGGAGGTGAACCAAAAGGCCCTGCGTTCGCCAGAAATTATGGCGCCGGTCAGGCTGATGGAGAGTGTTTGTTTTTTGTGGATGCAGATGTAATCATCCAGCCCGATACACTTACACGCGTCAGGGAGACCTTTGTCTCTCACCCCGAGTATGCGGCAATTTTTGGCTCGTATGATATTCTGCCTCAGGATAGCGGCTTGATATCACAATATAAGAACCTTGCCCACCACCATTTTCACCAGGGGGCAAACTCAGAGGCAAGTACATTCTGGAGCGGATGTGGCGCAATGCGCACAGAAGTTTTTCACAAGTTCGGTGGTTTTGATGTAGCTCGCTATCCACGACCCAGCATCGAAGATATTGAGCTGGGCGGGCGTCTGATTCGAGCAGGTTATCGAATATATCTCGATAAAGGTATCCAGGTGAAGCATCTCAAACGCTGGACTTTGACCGGTTTGATAAAAACAGATGTGATCTATCGCGGCATACCATGGACCGAGCTTATCCTCCAAGAAAAGCACTTACCGAATGATTTAAATGTCAACCCGCAACAGAGGTTGATTGCTGTTTTGTCTATCGGGCTGATGGGGAGCCTGCTCATCAGTGGTCTATATTCTGATCTGATGTTGCAGGTTTTCCTTATATTCTTGCCGTTCATAGCTATTTTGGATTGGAATTGGCAGGCTGGCAAAATATATTATCGAGCCGCGGGATTGAGGTTGTTGCTTACCCTGGCTTCAATAGCAGTAATGTCAGGAATTGCCTGGACAGCCGGTTTTCCTTGGCTATCTTATGCATCAATATTGATGGCATTCATATTTCTCACTGGGCAAGGCCTATCTTATATGGGACGTTGGCGTCAAAACGGATTATTTGGGATTATGATCCTGTGTCTCATCGCAATGTATGCCATCCTGATATTCACCGGCCCGCTCTGGCTGGGTGGCCTGATCATTGCCCTGGTGATCGTTATTGTTTGGTTAAACAGAGAGTTGTTTTCTTTCTTTGCCAAGAACAGAGGTGTGCCTGTCGCATCTTCCTTTTTTCCACTCCAGATCCTATATTATTTGTACAGCTTGGTCTCTTTTTTCAGTGGCGGCATGATTTACCTGATACACTCTTGGCAGAAAGAGCGCCAACCATCATCGCCGAATTTGGATTGAGAAACTGATGAGTTCTGATTTCTCTGAAAACCAAAAACAACCTAGAGCTGGCATCACCGAGAAGCAAGCCATCCTCATCTTACTAATCATCACTTTCCTGGGAGGTATTCTGCGCCTTTACCGCCTGGGCGAAGGCTTGTGGCTGGATGAGATTACGACCTATCTCAAGTACGCGCGTCTGCCATTCATGGAAATAGTTACCAAGTTTGATTCGGAAAACCAGCATTTCTTATATTCAATCCTGGCGCACTATTCTATCCAGATATTTGGGGACAATGCATGGGCGTTGCGTTTACCAGCAGTCTTTTTTGGTACCGGAAGCATCCTCGCTGCGTACCTCGTGGGGCGCGAAGTAACCGACATCCCGGAAGCGCTACTATCCACAGCCCTGGTAGCATTCTCATACCACCAGATTTGGTTCAGCCAGAATGCCCGTGGATATACCGGTTTATTATTCTGGACATTGATCTCCAGCTGGTTTCTAATCTGGGGGTTCAAAGACAACCGCACAGGTTGGTGGCTGGGTTACGCCATTGCCTCAGCTTTGGGAATGTACATCCACCTTACCATGGGATTCGTCATCCTGGGTCAGTTTTTGTCATACTTGTTGCATCTTTGGGATACCAGACGGAATTTGGTCGGAGGAAATTATAAGCCGCTATTCATCGGTTTTGGTGGAGCTGGCGTGCTGACTTTGTTGCTTTACCTGCCGGTGGTTGGAGACATCCAGGGGGCGATGAGCCGCACATTGACCGGCGTAGCTGAAATGTGGACCAGCCCGCTTTGGACCCTCAAGGAGCTTTTCCTCGGACTGAGCATTGGTTATTCGCAAGGAGCGATTGTACTGGCCGCACTCTTTGTATTTGTAATCGGTGTGGTGGATTACTTTCGCACGCGGCGAATCGTAGTCGAGCTATTGCTTTTTGGCCCTATCATTGGCGCTCTGGCAACAATCAGCCTCAGTCATCCTTTATGGCCGCGGTTTTTCTTTTTTGTTTTCGGTTTCGTTGCTCTGGTTGTCGTCCGCGGGACAATTCGGATCGTCAAAATGGTCTGCAAGATGTTTGGCGTAAATCTAAACACCAGCCGATGGTTGGAGCTAGCAGCTGGGATCGTTCTCGTGGTGGTATCAGCTGCTTCGATGCCATTTGCTTACGGTCCGAAGCAGAATTTTTCTGGGGCACGTGAGTATATTCAACAAAATCTGCAGCCTGGCGACCGTGTGGTGACGGTCAATCTAACTGTTGTGCCGTACAGCCAGTATTACTTAACGGACTGGACTCCAGTTGATTCGCAGGCTGCATTGGATCAGATAGAAGACCAGTCTTCCAGGACGTGGGTGGTTTATACCTTTCCACAGGTCCTGGAGGTGGTGTATCCCGATATTTCAGCCAGGCTCAAGAAAGAGTATACAGTTGAACGCGAGTTTGGGGGCACCTTATCGGGAGGTACAATCTACCTGGCACTAGCAGAGCATGTTGATGTTACTGAAACTGAGGGGCAGGGCTCACCTTGACGCTACCATCAAATCCTGAGAAACAGCATGTAACCAACCTCCGACTCCCACAAGTCTCTGTGGTCATTCCTGCCTTTAATGAGGAAAATTCCATCCTACACCAGATTGGATTGGTGCGACAGGCGATGGATTCCCATAATATCGAGCATGAAATCATCGTGGTCGATGATGGATCGGTCGACCGTACCTTTGAAGTAGCCCTTGCTGCACAGGTTAGAGTGCTCCGGCATCCTGAAAATCGTGGCTACGGAGCTTCCTTGAAAACCGGAATACGGGCAGCCAGGTTTGAGATCATTGCGATTATAGATGCCGATGGAACATATCCATCGGATGAAATCCCAACCATGCTCGAGAAGCTTGCCAAGGCTGACATGGTAGTAGGATCGCGTACCGGCGAACAGGTTAATGTTCCGTTATCCCGGCGACCGGCAAAATGGATGCTGCAAGTTTTGGCAACCCAGATCGCCGGGCAAAAAATACCCGATCTGAACTCCGGTATGCGCCTGTTCAGGCGTGAATGCGCAATGCAGTATTTCCAGATTTTATCGAACCAGTTTTCATTCACAACCACGATAACGCTGGCATATCTGGCTGATGATTATCGGGTGGTATACCACCCGATCAATTATTATGCCAGGATCGGTCGTTCGAAGATCGTTCCCTGGCATTTTGTGGATTTTCTGGTTCTAATTCTACGCATCTCGATGATCTTCAATCCGCTTAAAATTTACCTGCCGCTGGCAATTTTCTTTGGCGGTTTGGGTATTTTGAAAGCTATTTATGATATCCTGGCATTGTTTTTACGGTCCTCCCAGGATGGTTGGGCCTTATTATTACAGCCCGTCTTATCAACTTCGGCAGTCTTATTGATTTTCATTGGTCTGCAATTTCTAATGATCGGTATGGTTGCTGACGGGGTCATCCGGCGGATAGCGCAACATAATCGTCCGGAATCGCCATCCTTTGGCGATGTGGTATTTGACTCGGCGGAAGCTACGCCGATTTCCCAAGAAATCGAGGAGGATCGTGATCCGAATTGACCTGACTCCTGACTTATACCGCTTACTCTTGTTCGGCGGGTTGGTCTTGCATAAGTTGGTTTGGGAGGTGCTAAAAAGAGCAGACACGCCTTCTCAAAACAACACGGCTCAACCGGCTGGCGTTTTCAAGCGCGTGATTAAAGCTGGAAAAAGCCTGTTTCTGATTTTCCTGGTCATCCAGACGTTGTTTCTGGAAATATTTCCAATTTCCGAGAATCCCCAAATGTTTTATCTGGTGGGGGGGATCATTTACCTCGCTGGATTAACCATTGCGATTACAGGACGTGTGCAGCTTGGGAAAAACTGGGCGAACCTGGAGGATTACCAGGTGTTGTCCGGTCAGCACCTGGTACAGGATGGAATATACCGATACATCCGCCATCCGATTTATACCGGTGATGTCCTTTTGATCCTGGGATTGGAGCTGGCTCTGAACTCCTGGTTGGTGTTGTTAGTCATTCCGTTGATCATTATCGTAGCGCGACAAACGCTTGAGGAGGAGAGAGTTCTCCAAAAATCGTTTCCGGAATATGCTGAGTATCGGAAAAACAGCAAAATGTTCATTCCATTTATCGTTTGAGCATGGTTCATAACAACTGTAATTCGCATAGCCGAATATGAGGCCGGATATTGTCATCTTAGGCGCCGGCCCTGCCGGTCTAGGAGCTGCCAGCCAATTGGCACGCCGGAATCTCGGTCGGGTTACTGTGCTAGAGCAGAACCGTTGGGTAGGGGGGAATGCAGCCAGTTTTGAGATTGCCGGCATACCGGTTGATTATGGCAGCCATCGGTTGCACCCAGCTTCTGATCCAGAAATTCTGCAAGATATCCGCAGTATGTTGGGGGATGACTTGCTGGATAGGCCACGTCATGGCCGCATATACTTGCAACAAAAATGGATCCACTTCCCGCTTAAACCGCAGGATTTGTTGCTGCATACCACCCCGGGGTTTGCGCTAAACGCTGCGGCAGATATGGCCATCAGAGTTTTCCGGAAAAGCCAGTCTGATGCGGAAAATGAGTCATTCGCATCGGAGCTGGAAGCCAGCCTGGGGAAAACGGTTTATCGCAACTTTTACTCGCCATATGCCATGAAAATTTGGGGAGTGCCGGCAGAGCAGTTATCCGCTATCCAGGCTCGCAAACGGGTGTCCGCGAACTCGCCTCTGAAGATGGCACGCAAGCTACTTGGCGCAGTTCCAGGATTCAAGAAACCCGGCAGTGGAAGATTTTTTTACCCCAGGCAGGGTTTTGGCCAGATATCTAAAGCCTACGAGCAATTATCTAGGGAGAATGGCGCAGAGATCATCCTGGGGGCGAGGGTGCAGCGCATCCAGGGACCAGAACAATCACAATTTAAAGTGGAATATTCCGTTGATGGTGAGACGCAGTCGATCAGAGCGGATTATGTGTGGTCGACGATCCCGATTAATGTGTTGAGCAGGCTGATGGATCCGGGACCTCCGGAAGGCATTCTGCAGGCTGCCAGTCAGATCGATTACCGGTCGATAATCCTGGTTTACCTGGTGTTGGGGCAAGCGCAATTTACTGAATTCGATGCGCATTACTTTCCCGGTGAAGATATTCCCATTACACGGCTGTCTGAACCGAAAAATTATGGCGCAAGGCAGGATCCTGTAGATCGTACTGTGCTCTGTGCAGAACTGCCATGCAGCCCTGGCGATTCCTATTGGGAGATGAGTGACGAGCAGCTGGGCAACCTGGTAAAAGAGGCGCTGTCATGGGTTAAGCTGCCAATCCAGGCGCCGCTGATCCAGGTAATTACCCGACGGTT
>Ga0209492_1000383_pt1 | contig 13785 bp, 14 predicted proteins | sample PPLLak12cMay2015_FD_187253 | JGI IMG/M metagenome (GOLD analysis project Ga0209492, IMG submission 187253) | Freshwater sediment microbial communities from Prairie Pothole Lake near Jamestown, North Dakota, USA - PPLs Lake P7 Core (1) Depth... | ecosystem: Environmental > Aquatic > Freshwater >... | reverse complement strand
TGATGCAGGATCCAGCAAGATATAATGTCACTGCCAACGATAGATTGTTTAGTGAAAATATCACATTTGCTAGACGACAAGTCGGACAGTTATGGTGGGACCTATCTTCAACAAGGTACGTCTATTACGAACAACCGATAGCACTAAATGGCAGTGAATCTGAGACTGATAATCTCGTCTACAGAAGAGATCACTGGGGTCAGCTTTTCCCAGGAAGCACAGTTGACATTTACGAGTGGGTAGAGAGTGATGTTATTCCGGCCGAATATGAAGGATCGGGTACACCTCGCGACACTACGTCTTATGTACAGGTCGACTTTTCAAACAGATTTACAAACATTACCGAAACCAAATATTATTTCTGGGTTCAGAATACAACTGATCTACCGAATGTAGAAAACAGGACTATGGCCGCGTTAAGTGTGTCAAGCCTGCTTCAGGCACCGAAGAGTCAGGGGTTTGTCTTCTTCTCGCCTATTCAGCAGACTCAAGTAAACAATTCTTACATGTTCTATAATGTGCAGGAAATACTAGCGTATCAAGGCGACAATATTCAAATTCAGTATAGGCTCGCAGAAAGAGAGGATCAGGAGCACACTCAATGGTCGTTCTTTAGAGAGGGCGACCCAAATTCTATTGTAACAGACCAGTATTGGAATAAAATGGTTGATAGCCTTTGCGGATATACAAAACCATTGCCAGTGTCCGACGAATACAATGGCATTCCAGTAGGACCTCGTTATCCTTGGGAAATTTTTCCATGGGACTCAACTCCTTGGGATATGACAATTACAGGGGAAGTTCTTCCTGTGCCAGATCCTACATTAAGTGAGAAAGAAAAGTTCGGCATTGAGTATCGCCCAAGGCAAGGAATGTTTGTACGATTGGCAGATGCTAGAAAGGTATTTGTTCAAGCTGCCAATGCATTATTGCAGCACATTGCAGTTCGCGATGATAACCCAGGGTGGGATGTCGGGGTTGAATCCGATATGTACTGGAAATATACCAACTGGTATAAGTTCGGATATGAAGGGACTGTTCCATCTATAGTATTTTCTACACTCGCTGACGCAATTATTGCTTTGTCGGCTAACCAACTTGCGGCCGGGACAATACTTCAAGTTACCAACGGTACCGTTGACGGAAGATTTGTTTTGTACGAGGTAGTTCAGATAAACCCAAGTATTACTACACTGAGTCTCGAGGAAGTGTGTGTTGAAAATAGTGCAATAATGCTATTAGATACAATTTATACAGTATCGAATGTTTTTGGTTTATCAACTGAGTTAAGAGAATTACTTAATGCGTTCAGAACCCAGGTTATGGTCGACGAGTTCAAGGTAGACCAAAATGAACTATTTTTTGCTATGCTAAACTACGTAGTAAGCGAACAAAAGAACCCAGATTGGCTATTTAAGTCGTCTTATATATACGTTAAGGAAAATAATCTACCACTTTCACAAGATCAGTTGTATATCCCTAATCAAATTGAGAATGTCATTGATTACATCACTGATGTTAAACCTTACCACACACAGATTAGAGATTATACAAGTACCTATGTAACATCGGACCTCGCCGAAGGTACGGCATATGATTCTTATAAGATTAGTTCAATACTCACATTCGGGCCCGATAATACAGATTATACAGAGCCCGGGCACTGGGATGCAAACTGTGGTGATAATGCTGAATCTCATCCGTGGGATAGTTATGCATGGGATGTTTGCCCACCAAGGACATATATTTTAAATGCTCAGACATTCCTGGATAATATCGAGCAATTTGTATCTAGGGAAGATGTTTTTAAGGTAGAACTAACATTTTTTGATCCTTCGAAAGTTGGTTATTCTCAGTTATTCCCGTATACATTTGATTTTGACGGGATTAATTTAAATAATCCTCAGTCATTTATTACTCCGTATGATATCGTCGGAATACAGATCGGGACACTAGTGTTGATATATGGTCAAGATTATTATGTAGAATATAATGATATAGACGAGACCTACACCGTGTATTTCTATAACGATCCATCTGTATATCTACCCGATGTGCCACAGGCATTGGTGTGGTTCAATGGTGGCGGTATGCAACATTTCAGATATAACACTGTCAGGAATGAGGTAGCTCACGGATTTTCTAGAGATAATCTCGTTGTTAATGTTGATACTAAACTACCGGTAAATGATGTTAGTGCAGAGGTGCTTGGCACCGAACCCGCAACATTTGTTGCACCTTATGCTCCGTTATTAGGATGGGGTGATTCGTGGGACGGGTTTATTGATCCTGCTGTAGAACAAATTATATCTGACGCCGGCGGCACAACATTAGTTCCGTGGGACGTACCTTTTGTTCCGGTACTCTTTGATAACACAATTAGTTTTAAAGAAAATACAGATAGAAATATTAGTTCTCACTTCTATAGAAACGCTCAGAGGACCAGAGGCGAGTTATTAGTGGATCTACCTTCACCGACAGCCGATACCGAGTATCTAGATATCATTACGGTATTTGTTAATCCATTAACAAATCCAACGACTGATATATTACCGACACCAGATGGTAATCCGGGAGTAATATGGATTGAGGGTGAAAGAATTGAATATAGGATGAAGGTAGAAATCGCACCAAATACATGGGAACTAAAATTAGTTCGCCGTGGAACAATGGGTACATCATCCACAGAACACGCAGCAATGATCCCGAGTCTTGACGATCCGTTGGTGTTTGTTCCAAACCCTGTGTGGGTCGAAAGAAGTAATCACATGCCGGTTGATTCCAATAATGTTGTATGGAATGTTCTGTCACTGCCATCTGCACCTGACGTCGTCACTGAGGGTCCGCCGGGCGAGTTTACGAGTGTCGAAAATGCCGCGGCCGGTGGACTTTGGTATGCTCAAACACCGCAGTCTATTTTCTTAAAACAGGCTCAGGGAAGGGGTATACCTTGATAAATAGGTAGATAATTATCATGATAAATAAAGAAAATAAAGATAAAGACGAAAAGCCTGTTAAACAAAAAGATGACGGGTTTGTTGATACAGCACGTATGGATGTCCAGTGTCATCTGTTAATTAAAGATAAAGATACCGATAAGGTTCTTGTAAATAAGAGGGGTTAAGATGCAAGATACATATCGTGCTTCTATTCAGGGTTTTGTTAAGATTATCGATAAAGATACGGGCGAGGTTCTCGTTGATGCTCATAACGATGTCCTGTACGGAAATATGTCAGCTGCATTAGCACACGCACTTATCGGAAATTCGAATAGTTTTCTTTATTACATGGCATTTGGAAACGGTGGCGCGTATATTGGTCCAACAGGTACTATTTCATATAAACCATCAATCGGTGGCCCAGGTAGCCTCATTAAGAATCCAACTGCTAACCTGTACAACACAATTTATGTGAAGAAATTGTCAAACGATTCAACCGACATACCGAGTTATAATATACTATCAAGGGCGTATATTCCTGCAGAAAATTATGCAACAAATTACGAAGATATTATAGTAGATGTAACTATCGGATATAGCGAGCCCCCAATTGGCATTACATCGTCTACGACAATTACACAGAATGTTCTAGACAATTCCGACTTCGTTGGATCCACATCAACTAATCCAACCCCAGAAGATCCCTTTGCACCAAACACTCTTGTATTTAACGAGATTGGGTTATTCTCGGGATCTAACAATATTTTTGTGGGCGGGTTTACGCAAGATACCACCGAGTTGAGTAACTTTATTACAACTACTCCTAACTTTTCAAATACCCCGGGTGTTAAATCAAAATTAATGCTCACACATGTTATTTTTCATCCGATTCAGAAATCAGCAAACAGATCTCTGCAGATTATCTATACACTCAGAATACAAATGGGTGCAAGTTGATAAATAACAAAAACTAAGGAATACTAAGTATATGGCATATAACATTTACAGATCTGATGGAACCGCAGTTGTTGTCCCTGATAACACTATTGATCCACAGTTTTACAACCCGGCAGCAAATGGTCCTGGTAAAGGTCAAGGCACACAACTAGTCGGTCGTAATGCAATTGACTACGGTGCACCAGTCGCTCAAAATTTTTTACAGTTAACTGAAAATTTTGCAAGCAATGGTATTATTCCATCGGACGGCACTTCTCTAGTCGGTCAGCTTTGGTTTAATAAAAACACCTCGTCTCTGTATGTTAAGGTAACGACCGCTGCTGTCGGAATTAATAACTGGAGGAAAGTTTCTGTAACTAATCCTGTTGCGCCTGGCGACGGAGATATTCAAGTTGTCGGATCAGTCATTTCAATCTGGGCTGACGGCGCCTGGAGACAAATATTCCCAGCAGTATATTCTTAAGTAGCTAAGGACAGAAACATGACTTACGCTACAGGTGGACCAATCGAGGCTTTCGATTACAATACATTTGCTACACTCTCGGGTAGTATGAACCAGGTGTATGCTGACCTGTATCCAGGATCGACCACATTACCGAATGCAGGATACGGGTATGGGCAATCGCCAGCTCTTTCCCCTGTCGCTGTAGGAGACGATATCCTTGCGTCTGAATGGGAAGCCCTATTCGAAACAATGCGAAGTGCTGGTACGCACCAGGGGACTGCGGTAGTACCACCACTGCCAGTCTTAAATCCTGTTCCGGGAAATCTTATAGAGGCGTTTAACACTCCTACTGCCTTTGCAGATTTGGTTGCGTTATTACACACCAACAGGTTTAATCTTGCACCATTGCAGTCAACATTGCTTATCGGTTCTAACTTTGTTCAAGGTGTTCCAGCCTGGACAAATTCTCTAGTATTTACATGTCAGGTAAATTTTGGAAGTTGGGATAATGCTCGATACTTCTTTAATTCCGGCGGTAGCTTAAACTTAAACGGAACCTATTCGCCAGTTTCTTCACCAGAAGACGCACAATGGTCATCTATGCTTACAACGATGAGTCCGTTGGTATTTGATTACAATTCAACAACCCCGAACTCGGGCCTTGGTGGCACTGCAATAGGATTTTACGGATTAACAACATCGTATCAGACATTGTACAATAAAACATACGGTAGCGGGTACTATTATTCCACAAGCTATATTCGTGTAGAAGGGAAGTATGCTGCGGCAGCAGGCACAAATGGACTCATTGATTTTAGAATTAGTTTAGTAAATACTGACCTAACTCCGGGCCCAAAGGTATCGACGACAACATATAGAATTGATAATGTTCGTGCAACTGGTGCCATCACCTATCCAGGTCCGGCCGTAGCAGTTGCTGCTATTGGCCCCAATAACGGATTTACCGCTACATAACATCCACTCAAATCTAAAAACCCCCGTTAAAGCTATTGATAAATAGTGCAAACGGGGGTTTTTAATGGAAGAAAGACTACAACAAGCTCTAGAGTTTGCTAACTATAGGCAGACACTAAACAATCAATTACAGAAACTAAAAATTCGTGCCGAGGGCATGCTAATTTTCGCAAAGAACGGTGGCAGCTTTACAATCAATCGTGAGTTAATTTGTTTTCTTGATTACCTTTCTACAAAGAAGGTGACAGAGGCAACTTTACTCGACGACAATAATATTCCTGTTCTAATATCCGATGTCAGCGAGTTTCTAGAAGAGATCACCGGTAGGTATTTTGAAGTTACGACCGACTACCTCAAAGAATATCAATCTATCAGAAAATCTCGCAATGTAAAATCTATCTTAGACATTAAGGAAGTTGAATGACTCGCGGAGTGCTAATGTATGCACATAACAACAATGAAATTGACTATTTCAAAATTGCATGTGCTAATGCGTTAATGGTAAAGAGAAATCTTAACGTCCCTGTTACTCTTGTTACGGATGATGGCACATTAGGGTGGGGCAAGAAAGCACTGGGAGAAGATTTTGTAAATTCTTGTTTTGAAAATATTATAGAAGTAAACAGGAATTACGATTTTTCTAATCCAAGAAATTTTAGCGATACATCCTTTTCGTCTAAGACTTTACAATTCTATAACTGTAATCACTGGGAGGCATATGATCTGTCCCCATACGATGAAACATTATTCATTGATGCGGATTACCTTATTATGAGTAATGCTCTTAGTAATTGTTGGGATAGTAGCAATGATGTGATGATTGACCACAGGATATTTTCTCCTGGAAGTGAGCAGAGGCCCTATACCAAATATATTGACGATTTTGGAATCAGGTTGTACTGGGCAACCGTAATATACTTCAAGAAAAGTGAATTTGCTGAAGTGTTCTTTTCGATGGTAAGGCACGTTCAAGAAAACTATCAGTATTACAGATCCCTGTATTACTTTTCAAATGGTATGTTTAGAAACGATAATGCATTTAGTATAGCTATACATACATTAAATGGGTTTGCTAATACAAAAGATTCTGTTGTGGGTAATTTACCTATACCAGGTCTGCTAATGTCCTGGGATACAGACGACATTCATAGCATGCCTGCAATTAATGATATTGTGGTATATGCAGAAAAGTCTAATGCAAAAGGTACATACACCTTAAGTAGATTAAAGAATCAAGATATTCACATTATGAATAAATGGAGTATCAACAGATTCTCGGATAGAATCATCGAACTGTATAAAGGAACGGACCGTGAGTAAAGGTTATTTAGTTTTAGCGCAGAATACGTCTAAAGATGATTATCTTAAGCTAGCGTACGGTCTTGCATTAAGTATAAAAAATTCTCAATCTGTTGAAAAGAAGATCTGTCTTGCCACCGATACACCATTGAATCAGATATCTTCGAAGTATAAAGAAATATTCGATATTGTGGTACCTATCCCGTGGACAGATCATGCCCGTATTTCTAAATGGAAAATTGAAAATAAGTGGAAATATTATTACATGACTCCGTTTGATGAGACAATTATTCTCGATGCCGATATGTTATTTCCGACAGATATTAGTCATTGGTGGGAGACGTTATCTAAGAAAGATGTATGGATTACAGATAAGCCCAGAACATTTAAAGGCGATATTATTACTTCAATGAAGTACAGGAATACGTTTGTATCGAATAGCCTTCCAAATGTATACACTGCATTCATGTACTTCAAGAAAACCGAGCAGGTTGCTGAGTTGTTTAGATTAACTGAGCTCATCTTCTCAAATTGGGAAAGATTTTACTATGACTACTTAGATGAGACTCGTCCAAAGCATCTGTCCGGTGATGTAGCATACGCATTAGCGATTAAAATTCTGGGAATTGAAAACGAGTGTTTTGGTAAATCAGAGTATCTTCCGAGCTTTGTTCATATGAAGGGGCATCTGCAGGGCATAAATGAGAAGTATATTACAGAAGATTGGACAAAGCATATACCGACATACTTTGCTGATGACGGCACATTTAAGATCGGAAATTACGAACAAACATTACCTTTTCACTATCATATTAAGGAATGGCTAACAGATAGCATGATTAAGACACTCGAGCAAAGAGTGGGGGTATAAGATGGTATCACTTGTTTTAATGTATGTGTTCTATGATAAAAATGGTGATATAAAAGCCATTACACCCTCTCTTGATTCTGCCTTAGCAGCAGAGAATTCTGTGGCCACGTTCCCGCTTCCTGAAGTAGAGATGTTTCTCTTAGGGCAAAGAAACCCATTTGACTTTTCAATTAAGACAATTCAGCGCGCTGGCGGGAATAAGGTTAAAATTGTAAGAAAAGAGTATGAGGTTAATCTAACAAGAACACTCGATAATTACCTTACACAGGTAGATACAATAAGAGATCAAGAGCCTATTATACGTATTATCCTTAACCTATACGAAAACTCTATTAAGTTACACATTGATCCGTTATATAGAGATTTGTTGAAATTTGGTACAGAAGACGAGCAAGACGATGTCCAATCGTTTATAAATCATCCACAATCGGTACTCTATTTTACAGAGAAAAATAATCCTTATAATCTGCTATACTCAATTACATTTCAACCTAAGGTTCTGTTTAATGACCAGGTATTAGAGTTTGATTTTGGTAATGAGCTTGACCTTTCGAATTCCAGCGTGTATACTAAGAAAATTGTAACTAGCTACGGATACAAGATAAAAGGGAAGAAGCATGTCTTTTAGTTCTATGAATGAATTTGATGTAGTCTTTATTAGCTACGACGAAGATAATTGCGAAGAGAATTGGGCCGATCTCTTAGAAAAAGTGCCCTGGGCACAAAGAGTCCACGGTGTAAAAGGATCCGACGCCGCCCACAAAGCAGCGGCGCGGCTCTCCTCCACCGACAGATTTATTTCAATCGACGCTGATAATATTGTAGATCCATCTTTCTTTGATCTTGAAATTGACTTTACTCATCCCAAGCTTCAAGGCAAGGCAGTTAGCTGGGCGGCACAGAACTATGTTAACGGCCTAGAATATGGCAACGGCGGCCTAAAATGTTGGCCGAAACAGTATGTCTTAGATATGAAGACACACGAAAATTCCGAAGAGGGTGATGAGAGAAATAAAGTTGAATTCTGTTGGGACGATAATTACATTCAGATGTCAAACCAATATAGCTTAACTTACCCTAATGGGAGTCCGCGTCAAGCTTTTCGTGCCGGATTCAGAGAAGGCGTGAAGATGAGTCTCGTACAGGGCGGGAAGGCCGATCCTGATAATTTTAAGAAAAGCATCTGGTGGGGAAACTACAAGAGATTAATTACGTGGTGTAGCGTAGGCGCTGACGTTGAAAATGGACTCTGGAGTATGTATGGTGCCAGATTGGGTTGCTATATGACAAACCTAACAGATTGGGATTATATCAACGTCAGAGATTTTGAGTACCTAAATACATTTTTTAAAGAAAATACAGGTCCACAATTTGCCGCCACAGCGTTGTCAACTGATGTTGAGAAGTGTTATAAATCGAACTATACATGGGATAAAGCGTTGCTTTGGAAAGAAATCGCCGATCTTGGTGGAAAGTTAAGAAAGGGAATCGGCATTGAGATTGCCGAGTTAGACGACATTAATAGCAAATTCTATAAGGCAGCATACGTAAACGTGCCTCGAATGAATAAAATGTTTACCGAAGAAGAATTAAATCAATTACGAAAGCTTAATAAATGATTGATTCGAATTTTATAATTCGATATACAAATGCCTTATATTCTGCATCTGCTGAGTCGGCACCTAGATATGATGAGTTTAGAGACATGTTTAGTTCCGGTCAGATTAGATCAAAGGAGTGGGCAGTTTCTGAGTTACAAAATCTTAATATCGATATATATTCGGCAGCCATTATGGGATGTTGGTTTGGTACTCTCGGATTAATGCTAAAGAACCAGTTTCCGAAACTCTCACTAGAGCTTATAGATATTGATCCCCGTTGTCAGAAATTCAACGAGAAGATATTTTATGATATACCAAATGTCCGATTACATACACAAGATATGTATGATTGGCAAGTTAACGAGGACTTAGTAATAAACACAAGCTGTGAGCATATACCGGATTTGGAAGACTGGTTACTGTTCATGCCCGATAATACAATGGTACTGTTACAATCAAACAATTATTTAAACGGGAATGGTCACATTAACTGTGTCGATTCGTTAGAGGAATTTATTGATAAGGCAGCACTCAAGACTACACTTTACAGCGGTGAATTAATAATGCCGATGTATACAAGATATATGATAATTGGAATAACATGAGCAACGACAAATCACTTTATACAATCCGAGTCCTGAAGGCAGGCGAGAAAAATGCAGAAATTTCCCCTACGTTCTGTCTTGCCAAGTGGAAAAATGTATCTATGAATCTGACTTCGGGATTTACTCATAGTTGCTACCATCCACCAGAACATAAAATTCCGCTAGAAGAGCTTAAAGAAAATCCTTCAGCACTGCATAATACGAAAGAGAAAAAGGCAGAAAGAGCAAAAATGATGAAGGGCGAGAGGCCCGAGGGGTGCTCTTATTGCTGGAATATTGAAGATTCACCTGGCGAACATCTATCTGATAGATACTATCGTTCGGCAGATATTATGGATGATGCAAGCTACGAAGAAATTAAAACCAATCCAGATCCTGCGAATTTTAATGTTATGCCCTCATATGTTGAGGTAAATTTCAGCAGTGTATGTAACTTTAAATGTTCATATTGTTCTCCACATCTGTCTAATTCGTGGCAAAAAGAGATTGAAGAATATGGCCCTTACCCAACAACCGTACCACATAATTCAGTTGACTATTTTAAACAGGTTGGTATGATGCCAATTCCTGTCCGTGAAGAAAATCCTTACGTAGATACCTTTTGGAAACTATGGCCGGAATGGTATCCGCAGATTAAACATTTCAGAATGACTGGCGGCGAACCATTGATGGATAAGAATACATACCGTGTTCTCGATTATATCATTGAGCACCCAAATGGTAACCTAAACCTTGCACTAACATCTAACTTTTGCCCCGATGTGAGAATGATGACAAAGTTTAATGAAAAGATTCAGACCATCGTTGATAACCAATCATTAGGTCATATTGCGCTCTATATCTCATGTGATGCATATGGTAAGAGAGCCGAGTATATTCGCAACGGAATGGATTTCGAATATTTGATGCGTAATGTCGACGACTATCTTGAAAAGTTTAGTCATAAGAGTACGATCACTTTTATTGTTACAGTAAATGCACTAAGTATTACCTCTTTGCGTCAGCTCATTGACGACTTTATTCTTAAGATGGGCAAAAAGCACAATAACGATCGTTATCATATCTCGTTTGATTTGCCGATGTTGCGCTTTCCGAATTGGCAAACGATACAGATTTTGCCTGAAAGGTACAGGGATATTCTTGCTGCTGATATTGACTATTTTAGGTCAAAGGTGTCAACCGACTTTTCGGATATTCAGGACTTTCAAGTAGCAAAACTCGAACGGTTGCTTTCATGGATGAAACAAGGGGATGAACTGTCACCCGAGAGAATTAAACGTGATAGGGCTGATTTCTATAAGTTTTTCAATGAACACGATTTTAGAAGAGAGACTAATTTCCTAGAAACTTTTCCTGAGATGTCTGACTTCTGGGCACTATGCAAGGATGCTGCCGATGAATCTAATTAAGGCAATATACACTGTTGGGGATTCTTTTTCTTTTGGCCAAGAGCTCGGCGGGTCCGATGTCGAACCAAAGGATTTTTATACCTGCACAGACTATATGAGAGATAACTCTTATACAGGGATTATAGCTAAGACATGGGGAGTAGATACTGTTATAAATAGATCTCTTCCGGGCGGTTCCAATGATAGAACATTTAGAATGATTACCACTGATCTCCCCACGTATTTCGGTGATTTTAAACCTGAAGAGATCTATGTCTTTATCAGCTTAACACATGCAAGCCGAAGAGAATTTTACGACAACGACCTCGATTGTTGGAATGCTCTTATAACAAACTATGGCCCAGACCCAAAGTATAGTAAAAAGCAGAGCATTGATTTTTGGAAACTCTATTCTGCGTATTTTGATAATACAAAAGAAAGCACAACAAGATTTCTGAGCCAAATCCTCTCGATGCAATCTTTTCTGAAGGGGCTCGGTATTAGGTATCTAATGTCTGATTCGATGCACCACGACGAGGAATTTTGGAATTACTATAAGACAGTTCATACAAATGTTGTATACATGATAGATACTGACAGGTACTATCGGGACGAACCGTTTAATTCTTTTGTCGGAAGAAAAGGGCTGCCATTTGGGAAATATCATCATCCATTAGAGGAGGGACATATAGCATGGGCTCAACATCTAATGGGCTACATTTACGAAAAAGGTAATAATCCAAAATGAAAAAGATTGCCCTCTGTGTATATACAGATGACGCTAATTATCGTCTTGAGAATGATGGCAATATAACTAATCTATCATTTGAATATGAGCTATTTTTTGATTATAACGTAAATTTATATAAGGCACTAAAAAATATTTCAGTTAAGAAAAGAATTGCAGAATTAGAATGCATGAGTGAATTTACAACATGCATCGGGTTTGATCCAAGGCGAGCAAACTTAGAAGATTTTATCTTACCCGAACCCAAAGAAAGTGTAGTCTATTACGCATACGGAGGATACAATAACTCTAAATATGTCGGCTCTGCGTCACCGAGCTTGTTCAGTGCAATGACGGTGGAATTTAATCGAGTTTGCGAATTTGTAGAAAATTATAATAACATAGCAGATCTGAGAGTGACAACTATTCCGGAAAAATTTCTATTCCACATTAGGTCTTTATACCTAGAAAGCGAATGCATCAATTATGAAAATAGCAGTATGTTTATCAGGTCAGCCTAGGTCGATTGAGTATGCGATTAATTCGATATTAAACTTCTTTAATGTCGATTACGCTGAAGTTGATTTCTTTTGTCATGTATGGGACTATAATACATGGAAACTAAAGAATAATAAAGAAATACTGTTCGGCGAATACGAACCGGTAGATAGGTGTTGGCTCGAAGAGCAGGTGCAACGCCTTAATCCGAAGAAGTTTAAAATCAGCCCCTATAGTACCATTTACCCTGATCACAAATATCTACCATGGGGTTCTCTCTTCTATAGTTTGTTGAATGCTAATCTACTGAAATTACAATACGAGGTGGAAAATAATTTTAGGTACGACCTTGTTGTAAAATCAAGATATGACGTTGTATTCTCGCCCTTTTTAAAATTTAGAACTCCATATACTATAGACGAAAGACATTTGTATTTTCCACACGCGGGTAGAATGCCACAGCGATACAATTACATAAATGCCAGTGACCCATTCTTCTATGGTGACTCCTGGGGTATGGATATTGTTGCTGATTCATTTACACTTATAAAACAAAATTTCCAAAATCCATACTCTCATAGACTCGATCAAGTCAGCTTTCATGATCCTGGCACATTTATAACTACTGTATGTAATAGATTTAATATTATAGTAGATGTCGGTACTCTAAACCCCGGCGATATTATATACAGAAAAGAAGCCAGCGGTCTCGATTGTGTAAACGACTTCGATGAAATTTTAAGAATACATTCATCATATTATGAATAAAATTACACACCTGTATGCTATCGGGGACTCATTTGCATTTGGCGAAGGACTTAAGGGATTTAAAAAATATCCTAGTGGTGCATCACCATTTAATAACGAATTAAGAAAAACAGTTTTTTCAGGTATAATGGCGGACACACTGAATATAGGTAATTACAATAACGCTGCAATGCCGGGATCCTCTAATAATAGGACACAGAGAGTATTGATGGCTGACATGATTGGCATGATGCTATCGGGCACAAATCCCGAAAATATATTAGCTATAATAAATATCACCCATTCTGCTAGAATAGAAGTGTATGATGGAAAATCTAATAGTTATAGGCAGCTAATTACAAATTTTGCTCCGTCACAAAGTGAAAAAGAATTATATGAATATTGGAAAAATTATTCTGCATATTTCGACAATGTGGTCGAAAATGTCGACAGGTACCTGACACAGATCTTATCTATGCAGGCGTTCTTAGAAAAATATAAAATAAAATACCTTATGGTAAATTCTATGGGTGAATACGAAGAGTTTACAAAGTTTATAAAGAAAAGCAGAACATCATTATATACAAGTATAAATAGAAGAACGTACCCGGAGATCAAGTCATTCAATGATTGGGCGCATGATCAAGGATTTCCTTGTACTCCGTGTTTTCATGCTAACGAAGATGCACATGCAGCCTGGGCAACATACCTATTAAAATATATTGAACAAGAG
>Ga0209492_1000380_pt1 | contig 13839 bp, 16 predicted proteins | sample PPLLak12cMay2015_FD_187253 | JGI IMG/M metagenome (GOLD analysis project Ga0209492, IMG submission 187253) | Freshwater sediment microbial communities from Prairie Pothole Lake near Jamestown, North Dakota, USA - PPLs Lake P7 Core (1) Depth... | ecosystem: Environmental > Aquatic > Freshwater >... | reverse complement strand
CACCAGCCGGCTCGCCCCCTCCCTTATCCGGGGGGAGAGCTCCTCTCCGGCAACGACTACACCTGGCTGGATACCGATCAGGATGATCTGCCCCGCAGAATCTGAGAGGAAGTCGATGAGCAGTGAAAGTGGGAGCTGGTGGGTCCCTATACTTACGTCTGCTATCCGATGTCGCGGGATGACCCGATACTCCCCCGGGGGAAGTCCCATTGCTGCGGCATCAACAAACACAAGGCAATCGGGGTGAGCTTTGCGTATGATTCCGGTAAAATTCTCCGGGGCGGTCCCGCAGGAGAGTGAAAGCCAGCCGTCTTTTCTGAACTGCCCGGCGACATAGATGCCGGCACCATCATCCCCGTTCAGAGAGTTGCCAATTCCAAGCAGTATGTTTGTTACCATGATCTAAAGGGTGATACCGTTTTATGCACGAAAGTCCGGCATCATTACCCGAACGTTCGTATTTCAGGATGAAGTGTCTGGAGATCTACCACAACTGCTTCGGCAGGGGTCGGGTTAACGTTCATCTGCTTCTGGAATGCAGTCTGGGACTGCCAGGTACCGGCATTGATACCTAATACACCCCGGTATTGGGTCAACCCCCGGATGTGAACATGACCGGTGTGCAGGATCTCCGGTAACGGATCGATTATCAACCGGTCAGTTTTTCCTGCAGCAATAGGGGTCCTGCGTCCATATGCGGGGGCCAGATGTCGTCGCTGGAGCATTTCTTCCATCATGAGGCCGCTCTGGTCGTAGGACGCACCTGGAATCAACCCGATCATGTCATCAATAGATCTGCCATGATACATCAGCACACGCACACCCTGGAGGTTTACGACCGCAGGATTTTCAACAAGGATACAGTTTGACGGGAATTTTTTGGTAAATTGCCGGGGGATTACCGGCTGCGGCTCTGCTCCTCTGACTACGTCATGGTTACCTGGTGAGATAATAATCTTCATGCGGGAAGGAAGATCCTGCATCATTTCACCGAAGGCATCATATTGCTCATAGATATTTTTTATCACCAGTTCACTTTCCTGACCAGGATAAATCCCAATGCCATCGACAAGATCCCCGGCAATCAGGAGATACGAGAAATCGGATTCCGAAAGCCAGTCTGCGAACCGGTTCCAGCACTCTTCAAGAAATGTATTGCTGCCAACGTGAGTATCTGAGATAAATACTGCTTTTCCCGGCTTTTCGCTCTGGAATGGAGTATTGTCGATACGTATGTCCGGGCGGTAGAGCTGCTCTGCGAAAAAGATTTTACCATCACTGGAAAGCTTACCTTTCACTCCTATGACTTCATCATGGATAATGCGTTCTCCATCGGAAAATACCGGGCGATCTTTTCTGAAAAGCACGGCAATTCCACCCGTGGAGTCCTCTATCTCAGCAATCCTGTGACCATTTGTCGTTGTCTTTACATCGACAACCATGCCGATTACCGTGCATTCTTCCTGGCGATAGCGGGTATTCCTCGTAAGTGCCTCGATTGGCATCCCCCCGCACCGGATTCTTATCATATTCCCAAGACGATTATACCGATCGCGGAAATAGTGAAGATAATCCCCGGTCCCGTTTACACAGCCGGATGTTCCCGGGCAGCCGCTGATCACTTCAACTGAAGGATCGGTCAGGAACCTGGTGCCATCCCTCGTCGCATTCATACCGGGGATATGTTTTGACGAAACTACGATAGTGTTTCCTGGGACCTGCGCGATGATTCGTTCGATGAGATCCGGCTCATCCTGCTCCTGGATATAGCGCACGACATCCGGATGCACCTGCAGCTTTGTCTCTAAAAACTGGAGGGTTATCTGCTGTGCATCAAGCATGGATAGTATATTGGTCACAAAGAAAATATAGGGTTTTATCTTTACACAAGCATGCTAAGATGGCGTACTCCTGATGTGAACATTTGATATTCGCACCAGATAATACGTATAACACGAAATTTTGGCGGACGCCTCCAGATGTATGATATATTTCAGATGGTGTTCCTTGGTTTTGTAATCGGTCTGACTGGTGCGCTCGCTCCCGGTCCAACGCTGGTTGCTACCATCAACGCGTCTATCAACGGAGACTGGATGACCGGTCTGAAGGTATCACTTGGTCACGCTATTGTAGAACTTTTTATTGTTATCCTGATACTCTTGGGCTTAGCAACCATTGCACTTCCCTATACCTCAGTAATTGCGGCAGTCGGAGGGATAGCTCTGATTGTGTTCGGGGCGTTGACAATCATGGGGAGCAGACAGGCCACCATGAGCGCTTCTCCAAACCAGCCTGTCTCCAATCCCTATATGGCGGGACTGGTTACCAGTGCGGCAAATCCCTATTTCTGGATCTGGTGGCTGTCGGTAGGGAGTGCAATGGTTATTGCAGGACTTGAGGGTGGTCTGGTACTTGCCGGAGCTTTCATGATCGGGCACTGGACTGCAGATACTGTGTGGTATACGCTTGTTTCAAGTGGTGTATCACAGGGCAGGACGTTCCTTTCTGATAATGCATATCGGAATATAATGATATTCTGCGGAATTTTCCTGATTCTTTTCGGGATTTATTACCTGTCACGTCAATGGTTCTGACACGGAATCCCTGCGTCATTTTATGATGCACCATCACAAATTATGAAGGGTTAAAACAATAGAATCAGATAAGAGCGTTAAAAATGGCAGATAACAACAATAAAAAAGATATCCGGACACTGGTTGCGCAATTCCGGGAAAGTGATCACTGGGCGGTGTCCCTTGCACGCGATATACTCTGGGTAGTTACGGTTGTCGGGGGAGTTGCCCTGGCTCTCTTCCTGATCTGCGGAACGTGGCCGGCTGTGGTAACGATTGAATCCGAGAGTATGATCCCCCACATGAATGTAGGAGATCTTGTAGTTGTCGTTCAGAAAGATCGGTACGGCACGTTTGAGACCTGGACCGATGGCAGAGTCTCCGGAATACTAAAGTTTGAGGACTATGGGGATGTCATCATCTATAAACCGAATGGTCTCACCAGTGTTCATCCGATTATACATAGAGCGATACAGTACGTAGAACCTGGAATTGTAACCCAGATGAAGGGAAAAAATCTGTCTGTCACATACACTGCTCCCCATAGCGGTTATGTTACGTGGGGAGATCACAACCGGAATCCGGATCAGCTGGCAATCTACCCGGGTATTGGACAGATCGAACCGGTAAAAGACGAATGGATAATTGGAAAAGCTCTCTTTTCTATCCCTCTGATTGGCTATCTCCCGCTTCATATTATTGAAGTGACTCTCATCATTGTCGTGATCATGATCCTCTACGAGATGTACCAGAGATCGCAGGAAAACAAGCCGGAATCGCAGCGGAAGAAAAACAGGAAACAGAAGTAGGGTTCAGAACCGGATTTATGACAAATCTCTCAATCCTTCTGTCCGATGTACTCGGGGGGCATCGTCTGACTGAGCCAGAAGCAACACTGCTCCTGAACACGCGGGACCGGGATGTTTTCCGGATTGCATCTGCTGCAGATGAGATGCGGGAACGCCGGGCGGGAAATATTGTCACCTATGTCAGAAACCAGAACCTGCACGTGACCAATATATGTAAGAATCTCTGCGGTTTTTGTGGTTTTGGGCGACGCGCCGGTGATGAAGGAGCTTTCTGCAATGATAAAGCAGCGATCCAGGAGAAAGCCCGTCTCGCCCTTACCCGTGGTGTCACCGAAATCTGTCTGCTGAGTGGGGTACATCCCGATTTTTCAATTGACACATACTGTGAAATACTTTCCTGGGTGCTTGAAATCGGACCGCAACTACACCTGCATGCATTCAGTCCGGATGAAGTCTCCCATGCCGCGTCTGTTAGTAATTTATCCAGTGTTGAGGTGCTTACACGTCTTAACGCCGCCGGACTTGGTTCATTACAGGGTACCGCTGCTGAAATTCTTGTGGACACGGTCAGAAAGGTTATCTGCCCGAGGAAACTGAACACGGCCGAATGGGTGAGAATAATTAAAGAGGCCCACTCTCTTGGAATTCCTTCGACTGCGACAATTATGTATGGATCGTATGAGACAGCTAAAGATCAGGCGGAACACCTGGCGATCCTCCGCAGGATCCAGGATGAAACCAATGGTTTTACAGAATTGGTACCCCTCTCATATCTTCATATCAATACCCCACTCTATAAGGCAGGTATCAGCCGCGCGGGTGCAACCGGACGGGAGGATATGCTGATGACTGCTGTTTCCCGTCTGTTCCTGGATAATTTCCACAATATCCAGGTTCCCTGGGGCAAGGTGGGACTCAAAATGGCGCAGGTGATGCTATTGGCAGGAGGTAATGATCTTGCGGGAACTATGTTCTCAGATGATGTCTCTGCAACTGCAGGAGCGACGGATGCCGATTATCTTGATCCGGTGACCATGCAACGTATGGCATCAGATCTGGGCAGAACCCTGAAGGAGCGAACAACTTTGTATCAACGGGTATGAAAAGCAGAAAATCGCCAGGATAATGGAAGAAAAGGCCGATTTGAAGTAGTGACTTCGTAGAAATTCTGATTTTCAACAAATTGTAAAGCACCTGTTTACGGAGGGGACAGTGCCTGTCCCCCCGATCCGCCCCTTCGCTTTGCGATTGTGTCGTATTACCCTCTTTGAAGTTATCGCTCCATGGGGGGGATGCCAAAGCGGCGGTGCCGGAGGCATTACATGCCATAGCCCCCAAAGAGCGTAAAGAAAAAATATTTTGGGGATTTCTATTAAGCCGAAGTAGTGACTTTTTAAAAATCAAAGAAGTTCAAGTGCCTGGCGCCCGGTCATGCCCGTCCGAATTCCGCGCCCCATCGCAGACCGGTTGGCCTCCTTGACAATCCCTTTCAGGATATCACCAGTATCAACAATCGAAGGTCCGATTGATGGTCTTACCTTTGCTGCCGGATAGCTGAACGAATCAAGTGCGGCTATATCAAATGCTCCGCACCCGACCATCCCCACATCGGTCATTATAGCGACAATATTCGCCGGTCCCAACGGGATGATATACCCCAGTGCAGACTTCCGTGTCAGTGATACTTTAACCTGCTCCATATCCTGCCTACTAGTGATGGTTGACGCAGGGAATAATAATTATGTAACATAAGAATACGATACCTTTACTTTTATCGGGGCGCTACACTGCCTGAAGAATTATCCGGGGCGAACAATGGACAAAAACCTGAGGATACTGCTGGAAGATGTAAAAAATGGTCACCGTCTCAGCGAACAAGAAGCATCGGATCTGTTCAGAATACATAACCGGGATATCTGGGAAATTGCCGCCGTAGCTGATGAGGTGCGTCAGTACCGCGTTGGCGATGCAGTGACCTATGTCAGAAACCAGAATATCAACGTGACCAACCTCTGTGTCAATGCATGCGGTTTTTGTGGTTTTTCGAAAAAACCCGGTGATGCCGGAATCTATTTTTATGACAGGTCAGAGATTCAGAAAAAAGCAGCCCTGGCAAAAAACCGCAACGTAACCGAGATCTGCACGGTCAGCGGGCTCCATCCCGATTTCAATGCCCAGTCCTATTGCGATGTTTATCGTTGGATCCGTGAGGCCGCACCCGGTGTCCATCTCCATGCAGGCAACCCGATGGAAGTCGCATATGCTGCCAGAAAAAGTGGCATCAGTACACAAGAGGTGCTTACCCGTATGAAGGAGGCAGGACTCGGGTCGATGTGCGGGACTGCTGCAGAGATTCTTGTGGATGCGGTCCGTAAAAAAATCTGTCCCCAAAAGGTTTCAACAGAAGAATGGGTGCGCATTATCCGGGAGGCGCATGCCATGGGAATTCCGACAACTGCCACCATTATGTATGGTCACTGCGAAACCGTTGAAGATCGCGTGCAGCATCTTGCAATTCTTCGCGGGATCCAGGATGAGACGCACGGTTTCACAGAATTTGTTCCGCTCTCATTTATTCACATGAATACTCCGATTTTCCGCCAAAAACTCGCGCGGGCTGGAGCGACCGGGAGGGAAGATCTCCTGATGGTAGCGGTTGCTCGTCTCTATCTGGACAATTTCTGTAACATCCAGGTATCCTGGGTAAAAGAAGGAATAAAGATGGCCCAGCTGAGCTTGATCGCCGGTGCCAATGATCTCGGGGGAACGATGTTCGAAGAGAGTATTTCAAAGGGTGCTGGTGCCACCAATACCGATTACCTCGATCCAGGCGAGATGCAGAGGGTTGCAGAAGATATCGGCAGAACGCTCAGGCGCCGATCGACACTGTACGACCTTTTATGAAAGGAACATGAGCCCTATTGAAAATCACTGAAGGCAATTGAGAAGAGAAGATCGGAAAATAACTGATTATCTCGAAATTGAATCCATTCATCATAACGCGATCGTCTGCAGAACCTGTTTGGCCGGAGGCGATATACTCATAATGCACCTCTCTGTTTAGGGTATGAAGACAGGACGATGTATCTTCATTCAGCTCCGGCAGGGAAAAAAATCCCGATGCTTAAAAAAAATTCCAGGTGCTGCTTTGAGGTTGACCAGTGTGACAACTTAATTCGCGGCGAACGTCCGTGTGCATGGGGGAGGTGCTGCCGGAGTGTTATTGGTTTTGGCCGGGCGTCTTTTATTGAAGAGAGTGAAGAAAAGAAAAATGGTTGAATTGCATTATGCACCATTATTGTGACGAAACGTACCAGTTTTCTGACGAAGATATCCAAAAGGTCTGTGTCATCAGGATCGACATTGACCCGATGACAGGAAAAAAACACGACTGAATAAGGTTATTTTGACTAACGGTGGTTGCGTTTCACAAGACGGATAATTTTATCGCCGATCTTCTGGGCATTTTTTACGGCCTCCGCATCGTTCAACACATCTCCTTTATGGTACCCGTTCCCCTTGACACAACCCAGCGATGAAAATTCGTGCGTATTTAAGAACCCTTCAAGCGTCTGGACTGTCCGGCTGGCGCCCTTTTGCGCCTGGACAGCGACTGCAATACCTTTCCTTCCCGCAAGTTTCCGGTCGTGGTAAAGAGAATACGTACGGTCGATGAAGTTTTTCAGGTGGCCACAGACGTCGTAATAATAGGTAGGTGAGCCGATAACGAGCACATTACATTCGAGTACTTTATTAATTACGTTATTCCAGTCATCGTTCTCAATTATGCACCACTTCTTCTCTTTGCATTTCTCACAGCCCAGACACGGGTGGATCTTCTTATCCGCGAGCGAAATGAATTCAGTTTTGATCCCCGCATCATCACAGCGTTTAAGGATGACATTGACCAGATCTGCAGTATTGCCATCCTTTCGCATGCTTCCCGAAATGCCGAGCACCTTCATATGTTATCCTTTACCTGTGGATTAATGATAGTTTTGATGATGGGGTCAAGATGGAGTTTTCGGAATGCTGAAACGATCTCCTGCCGAGGATCGCCCTGCCGGTATAAAAGATGAGATGGGCAGGAACAATCACTGCAGCCGAATGCCGGGATGCCGTTATCGTTCAAAATATTCGCAAGCAGGCATTCAAGCCTGTCGTCTGTGACTCCATGGATTGTATAATCAAGAGAAAAAAAAGGGGACGTGAGAAGATAATCAACATGCCATTTTGGTTTCCTGTCATGGCTGATGGCTACAGAGATATGACGCATAAGGCGTTTTAATCCTCCACTGCCGAGCGCAGAACCAATGTAGATATGCCAGCCACTCCGGAATGAAATTTCACCAAGTGCACCGATCCGGATTACGCAGCCGGGATTTTCGAATGCCAGGCAATAGATTCCCTTATCCATACCCGCTCTTTATGAGGTTCTGTGCGGCCATAATGTGCCGGGCGCCTCCCTGTTCGAGAGGCTCCCCATGGCCTGGGTAAAGCCCATCCACAGCGAGGAGTGCAAGCCGGTCGAGCGACCGTGCTAGCTCTATCCTGCTGCCCCCGGGAAAATCATAGCGTCCGAAACACCCATCGGAAAATACTGTATCTCCGCTGAGAAGAACACGATCCCGTTCGGACCAGAGACAGATGCTCCCCGGGGTATGCCCTGGTGTATGAAGGACCATGAGTTCCCCGATGATATCTCCTTCACCGAGTACAATATCAGGAACAATGCCCGGGGAACGTGCTCCAAAATGCATGGACAGGCTCTGGAGATCATCAACAAGTCCCCCGGCATCGTTTTTATGAATAGCGACCTTCGCTTTGCACATATGGGCAATCTCTTTTACCCTCGCAGTATGATCGAAGTGGCAGTGCGTCAGGATGATAGTACTGATCTGGTCTTTGAAGGGTTTGATTGCCATTGGCGGCACACCCGCGTCAATGAGAATCGTGCCGAAAATATAGGCGTTTGCAAAGCCTGACTGTTCCGGGATCCACCGTACCTGCATGCACAATAATAAGGACTCCCGACAGATGTTTCTTATGGATTCGCTAATCCGCAGATGCGCCCGTGGTGTTCCCGAGGAACTGGAGGTAGTGGCACGTGCGGAAGGAATGGATTCTGCGCATCTGGCACAGGGTATTGCTAACGGGAGGCTTGTCGTTCCGGCAAACCCGAAGCGGATGCATCGCCAGTGTGCAATTGGAGAAGAGTGTCGGGTTAAAATTAATGTGAATATCGGGACTTCCGGAACCCGCTGCGATCCTGCGCTTGAAGAGGAAAAGGCTCGAGCGGCTCTGGTCAACGGTGCCGATGCGCTCATGGATTTATCTACCGGTGGGGACCTTGTGGCTATCCGGAAAAAAATCCTTGCGTTTGATACAACCGTCGGGACAGTGCCGGTATATGAGGCGGTCCGCCGTGCGGGTAGCGCCCGAGATGTGACTGCAGACCTGCTCTTCAGGGTCATTCGTGAGCATTGCCAGCAGGGGGTGGACTTCCTGACCCTGCATTGTGGGGTGAACCAGCAGGCACTCGCGGCGCTCAGGAGCGATCCCCGCCTCATGGGGGTTGTAAGTCGTGGCGGCTCATTCCACTGTGCGATGATGATGCAGCGAGACGAGGAGAACCCGCTGTATGCTGAATACGATTATCTGCTGGAGATCCTTGCGGAGTACGACGTGACGATCAGTTTAGGGGATGGGATGCGCCCCGGCTGCCTCCAGGATGCAGGGAAACTTGCAAAGTCAGTAGAGTATATTACGCTCGGCACGCTGGCAAAACAAGCGCTGGCAAAAGGGGTCCAGCGGATGATCGAGGGTCCGGGACATATACCGCTTGACCAGGTAGGCTATAATGTACGGATGATCAAAGAGATAACCGACTATGCCCCCCTCTACCTTCTCGGGCCGATTGTTACCGATATCGCGCCGGGCTACGACCATGTCGTGGCAGCTGTCGGAGGGGCAACGGCTTGCCTGAATGGTGCCGATTTCCTCTGTATGGTCTCACCCAGTGAACACCTCGCCCTGCCGGATGTTGCGGATATCATAGAGGGGACACGGGTGGCAAAGATCGCTGCCCATATCGGCGATACCGTACGGAAGCATGGTGGCTGGCGGATGGAACGCGAGGTTCAGATGGCCGAGGCCCGTCATAAGCTCGACTGGGATGCCCAGTTTAAACTCGCCCTTTTTGGCGACTATGCGAGGAAGATCCACTGCCGCGACGGAGATATGGAGACCTGCTCGATGTGCGGGGATCTGTGTGCAATCAAGATAGTCAATGAACTCTTTGGAGACAAAACGAAGAGAAAATAAATCAGTTTATTTTTATTAACTTCAGAATCCTGATTGCCAGCCACGCAGCATTCTCGCCATTGTCAACACCAACACACGCAACCGGCACGCCTTTTGGCATCTGCGCAATCGCCAGGAGCGCATCGAGCCCGTTGAGGGTGCCGCTGACCGGGACCCCGATCACTGGTTTAACGGTCTTTGAGGCAATCACTCCGGGCAGGGCTGCGGAAAGGCCGGCTATTGCGATGAATATTTTTGCATCACTGGTCTTGATGAAAGCATCCAGCGTATCAGGATCCCGGTGGGCCGATATAATCCGGGCTTCAAACGAAACCATGTTTTCTTCAAGGATCTTTTTTACCTTGTCGGTAATTGCTGAGTCAGAAGCGGAGCCCGAAATAACAGCCACGTCAGTCATACTTACCATCCAAACATATATTGTGCTTATCTAGATATACTATGAGCAGATCCACATGGAAAAAGAATTACTTCTGATGCTGCCAGGCCCGGTGCCGATGCCGGAACGGGTACGGTATGCAATGATGCGTCAGGCAATAAACCACCGCAGCCCCGAATTTGGTGCTGTCTATGCTGACTGTGTACGAGTGTTAAAGACCGCTTTTGGTACGACAAACGACCTTTTTGTAATCAGTGGATCCGGAACTGCCGGTATGGAAGCCGCGGTTGCAAACTTTGGCAGGGACAAGGACATTGCCTGTCTTGTCAACGGAAAGTTTGGTGAGCGGCTCTATAAAATCAGCCAGCGTTACGGAAAGGCAGCCGAAATTAAATCAGACTGGGGAACGCCGCTCAATCTTGATGCACTCGAGGAAAGGCTTGAGCAGGGTGCGCAGGTAGTGACGCTTGTACACAATGAAACCTCTGCAGGCATCAAAAACCCGGCAAAAGAAGTCGGGAGAATCGCCAGAAAGCACGACGCCCTGTTTTTGATGGATGGTATTACCTCTGTCGGTGGTGACGTGGTCGAAGCAGATGCATGGGGTGCCGATGTTGCCATCGTCGGATCCCAGAAATGCCTTGCAGCCCCACCGGGGCTTGCCGCAATCTCAGTGAGCAACCGGGCATGGGAGAGGCTTTGTAAGAACCCCCCCTTTTATCTCGACCTTGCGGCATACAAAAAAAGTGCCGCGGGAAAACCGATGGAGACTCCCTACACCCCGGCAGTCCCGCTCTTTTTTGCACTGCGGGAAGCATGTCTTATCATTGAAGAAGAAGGTATGGCCGGCCGGATAGAACGTCACCAGAAAATGGCACAGGCGGTGCGGGCAGCCGTGAATGCATGGGGCTTTTCGCTTTTCCCGAAGATCGATGCAAAGCACGAATATTCCAACACGGTCACCGCGGTTTCCTATCCCCAGGGTATGAAGGATGACGAGGTGCGGCCGATTATCAAGAAGATGGGGATTGTCATTGCTGGTGGCCAGGACCATCTGAAGGGAAAAATCTTCAGGATCGGGACAATGGGTGCGGTCAGTGCACCGGAGATACTGGCAACGCTTGCAGCAACGCAGCATGCAATAAAGAAAACAGGTTACAAGGTGCAGGGTGACGGTGTGCAGGCTGCCTGCGAGGTGCTGGGATGAGGGTGGGCATAGCTGACACCACCTTTTCACGTGTTAACATGGGAGCGATAGCGATCGATGAGCTGAAAAAACATGCAAGCGTGGCGATTGAGCGGGTGACTGTACCAGGCATCAAGGATCTTCCGGTCGCATGCAAAAAGCTTATAGATCAGCGGAAGTGCGACATCGTTATAGCACTGGGTATGCCGGGAGGGAAGGAGAAGGACCGTCTATGTGCCCATGAAGCCTCACAGGGGCTTATCCTTTGCCAGCTCATGACCAACACCCACATCATCGAAGTATTCGTGCATGAGGATGAAGCAAAAGACGGGAACGAGCTCGCGTGGCTTGCTGAACAACGTACCCGCGAACATGCAGTCAATGCAGTAAAACTGGTCCTTTACCCAAAAGACCTCGAAAAAGAAGCAGGGACCGGCCAGCGCCAGGGGTTTTCCGATGCAGGTCCTGCACGCCGTTAGAATAAAAGTACAAATTTATCAGGTTCAATTGACAAGAGATGATTGCTATGTGTGATACAAAACCGATAAAACTGGGATTTGTCGTCGCAGAGTTCAACCGCGACATCACCTACATGATGGAGATCGAAGGAAGGGAGCACGCAGCGTTTCTCGGTGCAGAAGTTACCGAATGCCTGTACGTTCCCGGTGCCTATGATATGCCTCTGGCAATAAAAAGGATGCTGCAGGCAGGAAAAGTCGATGCAGTCGTCACAATAGGCTGTGTCATTGAAGGTGCTACGCAGCATGACGATATTGTCGTGCAGCATGCAGCCCGCAAGATTATCGATCTTTCGCTTGAATTCGGTAAACCGGTAACTCTTGGTATTTCCGGGCCCGGCATGACACGTCTTGAAGCAAATGAGCGGATCGATTATGCGAAGAGGGCAGTTGAATCCGCGATCAAACTTGTCCAGCGATTGAGATGAAACACCTCTCGGAGAAAATAGCCCGTGTCGCCCCATCCGCAACCCTGGCGATTTCCAATAAGGCAAAGAAGATGCAGCGGGATGGCATCGATGTTATCAGTCTCTCGATAGGTGAACCTGATTTCGATACTCCAAGGCACATCAAGGATGCCTGCATTGATGCATTGAACAGAGGTGAGACGCATTATGCGCCGAGCAATGGTATTCCCGAACTCCTGAATGCCATCAGTGAAAAAATAACAAGAGACAATCATTTTTCGTGTAGTCCCGAACAGGTTATCGTCGCCTGCGGTGCAAAGGACGCGATCTATGAAGCCATGGAGGCGGTCCTGAACCCGGGCGATGAGACGATCCTGCTCACACCTGCATGGGTATCGTATGAACCCTGCGTCCAGATAGCTGGGGGAACAATCGTCAGACATGCGGTCAATCAAAAAACGTTTCAGCTCGATGACTCGCTTCTGGAGCAGGTGAACTCAAGGACAAAGATGATCGTGGTCAACTCCCCCTCCAATCCGTCAGGCGCTGTTTTTGATAAAAAATCCATGCAGCTTGTCGCAGATATCTGTGAGGATCATGATATCTATGCGATGTCTGATGAGATCTACGAGAAGATGGTGTACGGAAAGCAACACCTCTCGCTTGCTGCAACCGGCGACATGGCGCAACGCACCATCACCATCAATGGTTTTTCGAAGTCGTACGCGATGACCGGCTGGAGACTGGGATATGCCGTCGCCTCACATGAAATCATCCGTCAGATGTCCAAGGTACAACAACACTCGGTAAGCCAGGCAGCCACGTTTGCGATGTGGGGGGCAGTGGCAGCTCTTGAAGGAGACCAGCGATGCGTGGAAGATATGCGTGCTGAGTTCGACCGCCGGAGAAAATACGTCATCGGTGAGATGAACCGGATGGGATATGAAACAGCACCTGCTGATGGAGCATTCTATGCATTTGTCAGAGTTTCCGGTGATGATCTTGAAGTTGCCGACAGGTGGTTGCAGGAGGGAAGAGTTGCCGTTACCCCTGGTAGCGCATTCTATGCACCTGGATGGATTCGGCTCTCCTATGCAACCTCAATGGAGAAATTAAGGGATGCTATGGATCGGATCCGGAATCTACGTCAGAATTAATTTCCTGAAAATTTTAATTTCGTTTTTTCGTATCTTTTTTCCACCAGATATGGGCAAAGGTTGAGTCACCGGAGATCACGACTTCGCGTCCTTGCTTCCGTATGAATGGGTTAATGTAATCATCAACAATCCGGATTTGTTCCATTGTTTTTGCATTGAACCTTCTCCGGAAGAACGCCAGCATTTCGTCCCGGCTCCCAAACCGGTACTCCTTTTTCAAAGGTAACATACTCACATCAGCATAGATCCCCATCTGGTAGAGGACTCCGAACAGGCAGTCGACTTTTGGTCCGGAGTGATACAGGCTCCCATGTAGTGGTTCCCAGAGATCGGCGTACATCCTCTCCCAGAAAGGCATATCTACAAACCAGAAGAGGTGGACAGACCCCGAAGATGTAGCATTCATTTTCAAAAGCGCCTCCTGGATATCATGCATAGTCAGAGAAAGTGATGCAATCACGACATCGTAGGGACTTGTCAGGTCATGGG
>Ga0209492_1000379_pt1 | contig 13861 bp, 7 predicted proteins | sample PPLLak12cMay2015_FD_187253 | JGI IMG/M metagenome (GOLD analysis project Ga0209492, IMG submission 187253) | Freshwater sediment microbial communities from Prairie Pothole Lake near Jamestown, North Dakota, USA - PPLs Lake P7 Core (1) Depth... | ecosystem: Environmental > Aquatic > Freshwater >... | reverse complement strand
CGCCGACGAGCCGACCGGCAGCCTCGATGCGCGCACCGGCGAAGCCGTGATCGACCTGATGTTCGAACTGAACCGGGAGCGCGGTTCGACGCTGGTGATGGTCACGCACGATCCGGACATCGCGCGCCGCTGCGGACGCCAGATCGAGTTGTCCGCCGGCCGGATCGTGTCGCCGACCGCAGCTTCAGAGGCCCTCGCGTAGCTCCCGCAACGCCTCCGCCGCGCGCGGCGCCAGGTCGCCGGCGACTATTCCGATGTCACCCGCGCCCCGCACGGCAGCACCGTGGAGCCAGACGGCCGCGACCACGGATTGCCACGCGTCGAATCCCTGCGCGAGAAGTGCGCCGAGCATGCCGGCCAGCACGTCGCCCGTGCCCGCCGTCGCCAGCGCCGGAGAGCCGGTCGGATTGATGGCGGTTCGGCCGTCCGGCCCCGCGATGACGGTGCCGGCGCCCTTGAGGACAACGATCGCGCGCAAGTCGCGGGCGATCGTTCGTGCGGCGCCCAAGCGGTCCCGCTGGACGTCCTGCGCGGAAATCTTCAGCAGTCGCGCGGCTTCGAGCGGATGCGGCGTCAGCACCGAAGGCACCGCGCGCTCGCGCAGTGTCGCCCGCAATGCGGACTCCTCGGCGAGGAGATTGAGTCCGTCGGCATCGATCACGCAGGCGCGCGGACGCGCGAGCGACCACGCGAGCGCCGCGCGCCCCCCGCTGTCGACGCCGAGCCCGCAACCGACCACCACGCATTCCGGGTCGGCAATCGACGCATGCGGCCGGAACATCAGTTCCGGCTGGACCGGATCCACGCGCAGTTCCGGCGCGCCGATGCAGTCGACATAAACGCGGCCCGCGCCCAGCCGCAGGGCCGCGCGGGCGGCCAGCAACGGCGCGCCGACCATGCCGGCGCCGCCACCGACAACCAGCACGTTGCCGAAGCTGCCCTTGTGGGTATCGCGCCGGCGCGGCCGTGCAATGTCTGGAAACTCGTCGGGCGCCGACAACGTGAGCGCGGATGAGCCGGCCTCCAGGCCTAGCCAGTCGACTTGCACCTCGCCGGCCGCATCGCTGCCGGCTCCCGTGTGAAGCCCCGGCTTGTCGCCAAGGAACGTGACGGTGAGGTCGGCACGGACCCCTTCGACGTCTCCGACCCACGCTCCGCGGTCGCTGTCGAGCCCGCTCGGCACGTCGAGCGCGACGACCCGCTCGGCGTGCTCATTGATCCACCGCACGGCGTCGAGGAATGCGCCCTGCAGGGGACGCGCCAGCCCGATGCCGAACAGCGCATCGACCACGATGTCGAAGCGCCGATCGGGCAGGGCGGCCGACATGGCGCCTCCGCCTTCGCGCCAGCGCCGGAACGCCGCGAGCGCGTCGGTCGCCGAAGGCTGCGCTGCCCCGAGGAGCACGCAGACAACCTGGTGCCCGCGCGCGGCCAGTTCGGCCGCCACGACGAAGCCGTCACCGCCGTTGTTGCCGGGCCCGCACACGATGCAGACCGACGGGCGGCGATCGCCGGCCAAGGCGTCGATGCGCCGCGCCGCGCCGCGGCCGGCGCGCGCCATCAACTCGCCGGGGGGAAGACCGGACTGCGCACCCTGTTCGATCGCGCGCAGTTCGGCAACGGTGAAGAGCGCGGTTCCCATGCAGACAGGTTAGGCAGCGCGCCGACGGTCGTATCTGTCGATCGTCAACCCGTCGAGATCGATCTCCGGCGCCCGGCCTCCGATGACGTCGGCCAGCACCTTGCCCGAACCGCACGCCATGACCCAGCCGGTGGAGCCGTGTCCGGTGTTGAGGTACAGGTTGGGAATCCGGCTGGGGCCGAGCACCGGCGGGCCGTCGGGCAGCATGGGGCGAGCCCCGATCCAGAACTGCGCCTTGCGGTAGGCGGCCGCAGCGGGAAACCAGTCGCCTGCCACCTTGATCAGCGTGCTCAGTGCGTTGTCACGCAGCTTCATGCCGCGGGTGCCGATTTCGGCGGTACCGGCGATCCGCAGGCGGTTGCCCATGCGGGTGATCGCAACCTTGTAGGTCTCGTCCATCACGCCCGTCATCGGGGCGTGCTCGAGCGCCGTGATGGCCGCCGTCGCCGAGTAGCCCTTCACGGCCATCAGCGGCAGCCGGATGCCGAGCGGACGCAGCAACGCAAGGCTGTCGACCCCGCCGGCGACGACATAGGCGTCGCCGCGCAGTTCCCCGGCGCTCGTGCGCAGGCACTCGATTCGGCCCAGCGCCAGGCCGAAGCCCTGGGCGGTCTCGCCGAAGCGGAACCGAACGCCGTCGCGCGCCGCGATGTCCTTCAACTGGTGGGCGAAGAACGCGCAGTTGCCCGTCTCGTCGTCGGGCAGGTGCAGCGCGCCCGCCAGCGGCGTGACAGGGTGGAGCGCCACTTCCACCGCGCGCGCCTCGTCGCCGCTCAGCAGCCGGTGCGCGACGCCCAGTTCGGTGAGCATCCTGCGCGTCGCGCCCGAACGCTCGACTTCCTGCTCGGTCCGGAACAGTTGCAGGTACCCGGTGGACTGCTCGTAGTCGAGCGCGTGCAGCTTGCGCAGCGCGCGGATCTGTTCCTGGCTGTAGAACGCGAGCCGCTGCATGCGTGCCTTGTTGCGGGCGAATCGTTCGGCGCTGCACTCGGTGAGCCAGCGCCGGATCCAGTTCCACAAGGCCAGGTTCGCCGCGGGCCGGAAGACGATGGGCGCTTCGGCCTTGAAGAGGTAGGCGGCAACCTTGCCCGGCATGCCGGGCTGGGCCCATGGCGCGACGTAGGACGGCGCCATGACGCCCGCGTTGGCGAAGCTCGTCTCCTGGGCCACGCCGGGACGGCGCTCGACCACGGTGACATCCATGCCTGCCCGGCGCAGGAAGTAGGCGGTGCACACGCCGATCACTCCGGCGCCGACCACGATGACGTGCATGGACCTGTTGTTCTTCTTCGGTTGCGAGCGGCGCGCATTGTAGCCGCGCGCCGCCGGCGGCCTAGAGCTTCATCTGGCCCGGGAGGAAGGTCACGAGTGTCGGGAAGTACCAGATGGCAAGCACCGCGATCACCATCATCAGGAAGTAGGGGAATGCCGCGAGCGCGATGTAGTTGATCTGTCGCCGCGTCATTCCCTGCATCACGAACAGGTTGAACCCGACGGGCGGCGTGATCTGCGCCATCTCCACCACGATCACGATGAAGATGCCGAACCAGAGCAGGTCGATGCCTGCGGTCTGCAGCGTCGGCAGCAGCACGGCCATCGTCAGCACGACCATCGAGATGCCGTCGAGGAAGCACCCGAGGATGATGAAGAACACCATCAGCAGCATGATCAGCGCGAACGGGCTGAGGTTCATCGCGCCGATCGCCTCGGCGAGCTGGCGCGGCAGCCCGATGAATCCCATCGACAGCGACAGGAAGGCGGAGCCCGCGAGGATCAGCGCGATCATGCAGTACAGCCGCGTCGCCGCCATCAGCGCCTCCCAGAACGTGGCCCGGGTCAGCGTGCCCTGCGCGGCCGAGAGGATCAGCGCGCCGACCACGCCGAGGGCGGCCGCCTCGGTGGCCGTCGCGATGCCGCTGTAGATCGATCCGAGCACGACCCCGATCAGCCCGAGGACGGGCAGCAGGTGGCGCGATTCATTGAGCTTCTGGAGGAACGTCAGCGAGATGTCGGCGGGCGGCACCTTGTCGCGGTTGCGGATCGCCCAGAACATCGTGTAGCCCATGAACAGGGCGGCGAGCATCACCCCGGGGATCACCCCGGCGATGAACAGCTTGCCGATCGACACGTCGGCGGCGACCCCGTACACGATCATGATGATCGACGGCGGGATCAGCAGGCCCAGCGTGCCCGCCCCGGCCAGCGACCCGATCGAGATGCCGTCGGGGTAGCCGCGCTTCGCGAGCTCGGGCAGCGTGATCTTCCCGATCGTCGCGCAGGTCGCGGCCGAAGAACCGGACACGGCCGCGAAGATCGTGCAGCCGATGATGTTCGCGTGCAGCAGGCGGCCGGGCAGCCACTGCAGCCACGGCGCCAGGCCGCGGAACATGCCTTCGGACAGCCGGCTCTTCAGCAGGATTTCGCCCATCCAGATGAACAGCGGCAGCGCCGTCAGCGTCCAGCTCGACAGCGAACCCCACACGGTGAGCGCGAGCGCGTCGCCTCCCGGCCGCGTGGTGAAGAGCTCCATGCCGATCCAGGCGACGCCGAGCACGGCGATGCCGATCCAGACGCCGGCGCCGAGGATGACGAAGAGGGCGACGATGAGCAGCAGCGCGATCAGCGTACCCATCGCTCACTCCACGTGCGCGGCTTCGTCGGTGCCGGGCGCGAGCTTCCCGGTCCCGAGCGTGAGGACCAGCTGCTCGGCGAAGGCAACCGCCAGGCCGAACAGGCCAATCGCCATCGACAGCTGCGGGATCCACAGCGGCGTGGCGTCGACGTTCTGCGACACGTCGTGGTACACATACGAGCCCCACACCAGCTTCGCGGCGAACCATGCGAAGTAGGCGGAGAGCAGCGTGGCCACCACCAGGCACAGGACTTCCATCCAGTACCGGGTGCGGCCCTTCAGCCGCGACAGGATCAACGTGACCCGGATGTGGTCGCCACGGCGCAGCGCGTACGCCATGGCGAGGAACGATCCCGCGGCGAGGCAGTACCCGGCGTAGGCGTCGAGACCCGCCATCGAGAATCCGAACTCGCGTCCGGCAATCCCGACCACCTGGACCACGAGCGTCGCGAGGATGAACAGCGCGCCGAGAGCGCCGAGCGCCGTGTAGAACGGATCGAGGACGGAACGCCGCATGGCGAGCAAGAAGAAGGGCCGCCTTGCGGCGGCCCGGTGAGGTCGACTACTTGCGGAACGCGCCGATGATGGCCTGGCCGTCGGGACCGGCCTTCTGCAGCCACTCGTTGAGCATCGTCTCGCCCATCTTCGTCAGCTCGGCCTTGAAGGCGGGGTTGGGCTCGTAGACGGTCATCTTGTTGGCCTTCAGCGTGGCCAGGGACTCGCCGGTGAAGTCGCGCATGCGCTTCCAGCCCCGCTCTTCGGCGGCCTTGCCGGCGGCGAGCACGGCATCCTGCGTCGCCTTGTCGAGCTTGTCGAACTCCTTCTGGTTGATGATCACCATGTTCTTGGGCAGCCACGCGTCGACGGTCGCGAAGTGCGTCAGGCTCTCCCACACCTTGGAGTCGACGCCGGTGGCGCCGGAGGACATGAACGAGTCGACGACGCCGGTGGACAGCGCCTGCGACAATTCCGCGGCCTGGATCGTCAGCGGCTGCGCGCCGACGATTTGCGCGATGCGCGTGGTCGCCGGGTTGTAGGCACGCCACTTCAGGCCCTTCATGTCGGCGGTCGAGTTCAGCTGCTTCTTCGTGTAGATCCCCTGCGGCGGCCACGCAACCGCGTACAGCAGCCGGATGCCCTGGCCGGCGAGGATCTTCTCGACGACCGGGCGCTGGGCTTGCCACAGCTTGTAGGACGCGTCGAAGCCGGTCGCCACGAAGGGCACGGCGTCGGCCCCGAAGACGGCGTTCTCGTTCTCCAGCAGGCTCATCAGCACCTCGCCGATCTGCGCCTGGCCGGTCTGCACCGCGCGCTTGATCTCGGGCGCCTTGAACAGCGCGCCGTTCGGATGCACGGTGATCGCCAGCTTGCCGCCGGTCGCCGTCTGCACGTCGGCCGCGAACTGGTTGAGGTTCTGCGTATGGGGATTGCCGGCCGGGTAGCCGGCGGGCAGGTCCCACTTGGTCTGCGCGAGCGTCGGCGCGGCAAAGGAAATGGCGGCAGCCGCGAAGGCGGAACCGAGCAGCAGGGAACGTCGTTTCATGGTCTCCTCATCGGTGAGTCGGCGCGGTCCGGTCGATCGGTCGCTGTGTCAACATAGCGCCGGCCCGAGCAAGTCAAGAGAATCGTGTCCACACATCATTCTGATCGCGCGATGGGCAGTGCCCGTCAGTCACCCGAACGCTTCCGCTCCGTGCCTTGCGCGGCGCTCAGCATACAAGCACCGGCGACCACGCGGAGGACGCGATGACCGCCGCGCCGGCGCACGGCGCCTGGGAGTTCTGGATCGACCGCGGCGGCACCTTCACCGACGTCGTCGCGAAGCGGCCGGACGGCGCGCTCGTCACCCACAAGCTCCTGTCCGAGAATCCCGAGCAGTACCGGGATGCGGCCGTCGCCGGCATCCGCCACCTGCTGGGCGTGACGGCCGGCCGGGACGTGCCGGGCGAAGCGCTCGGCGTCGTCAAGATGGGCACCACCGTCGCGACCAACGCGCTGCTCGAGCGCAAGGGCGAGCCCACGGTCCTCGTGGTCACGCGCGGCTTCCGCGATGCGCTGCGCATCGCCTACCAGAACCGGCCCCGCCTGTTCGACCGCCACATCGTGCTGCCGGAGTTGCTGTACTCGCAGGTGATCGAGGCCGACGAGCGGATCGGCGCCCACGGCAACCTCGTCAAGGCGCTCGACGAGGCGGCGGCGCGGCGCGACCTGCAGCGTGCGTACGACGCCGGCCTGCGCGCCGTCGCCATCGTGCTGATGCACGGCTACCGCTACCGGCAGCACGAGGCGGCGCTGGAGCGGATCGCGCTCGAGATCGGTTTCCCCCAGGTCTCGGTGTCCCACAAGGCCAGCCCGCTGATGAAGTTCGTCGCGCGTGGCGACACGACGGTGGTCGATGCCTACCTGTCGCCCATCCTGCGCCGTTACGTCGAGCAGGTGGCGGGCGACCTGCCGGACACGCGGCTCCTCTTCATGCAGTCGAGCGGCGGCCTGACCGACGCACGGCGCTTCCAGGGCAAGGACTCGATCCTGTCCGGCCCGGCCGGCGGCATCGTCGGCATGGTGCGGACCAGCCTCGCGGCGGGCTTCGACCGCGTGATCGGCTTCGACATGGGCGGCACGTCGACCGACGTGTCGCACTTCGCCGGACGCGACGTCAGCGACTGCGAGCGCGCGTTCGAGACGCAGGTCGCCGGCGTGCGGATGCGCGCGCCGATGATGAGCATCCACACCGTCGCCGCCGGCGGCGGCTCCATCCTGCACTTCGACGGCGCGCGGCTGCGCGTGGGACCGGACTCGGCCGGCGCGAACCCGGGACCGGCCTGCTACCGCCGCGGCGGGCCGCTCGCGGTCACCGACTGCAACGTCATGGTCGGCAAGATCCAGCCTGCGTTCTTCCCGCACGTGTTCGGGCCGCGCGGCGACCAGGCGCTCGATGCCGACGTGGTGCGCGAGCGGTTTGCCGATCTCGCCGCGCGGATCCACGCCGAGACCGGGCGCCCCCTGTCGCCGGAGCAGGTGGCCGAGGGCTACATCGACATCGCCGTCGGCAACATGGCCGAGGCCATCAAGCGCATCTCGGTGCAGCGCGGCCACGACGTCACCCGGTACACCTTGTCGGTGTTCGGCGGCGCCGGGGGCCAGCACGCGTGCCGCGTCGCCGACGCCCTCGGCATGACGCGGATCTTCGCCCACCCGCTCGCCGGCGTGCTGTCCGCCTACGGCATGGGCCTCGCGGACCAGACCGCGATGCGCGAGGAGTCGGTCGAGCGCCGTCTCGCGGCCGACGCGATGGACGCGCTCGGCGCGACCCTCGACCGGCTCGGTGCCGACGCCATCCAGGACCTGCAGTCGCAGGGCGTTGCGCCGGACCGCATCCGCGTGGTGCGGCGCGCGCACCTGCGCTATGACGGCACCGACACGGCGCTGATCGTTCCCGCCGGAACGCTCGGGGACATGCAGCGCGCCTTCGACACGGAGTACCTGAAGCGCTACTCGTTCCTGATGGAAGGGCGGTCGCTGGTCATCGAGGCGGCGTCGGTCGAGGCGATCGGGGGCGGCGACGCCGCCGCCGAGCGGCCCGCGCAGCGACCGCCGCGCCCCGGGGCGCTCGCGCCCGCCGCGCGGGTGCGCATGTTCAGCGAGAACGCGGCGCACGACACGCCGGTGTTCCGCCGCGACGACACGCGCCCGGGCGACGCCATCGACGGGCCGGCGATCATCGCCGAGGCGAATGCAACCACGGTGGTCGAGCCCGGCTGGCAGGCGCGCGTCACCGAACTCGATCACCTGGTGCTGGCGCGCATCCGGCCGCGGCCAAAGCGCCGTGCGATCGGCACCGACGTCGACCCGGTGATGCTTGAGGTGTTCAACAACCTCTTCATGTCGATCGCCGAGCAGATGGGCGTGCGCCTGCAGAACACGGCCTACTCGGTCAACATCAAGGAGCGGCTCGACTTCTCGTGCGCGCTGTTCGACGCGGAGGGCAACCTGATCGCCAACGCGCCGCACATGCCGGTGCACCTCGGCTCGATGAGCGAATCGATCAAGACGGTGATCCGCGAGAACGCCGGCCGCATGCAGGCCGGCGACGCCTACGTGATCAACGATCCCTACCATGGCGGAACGCACCTGCCGGACGTCACGGTGATCACGCCGGTGTTCGACCGCGACGGCCGCGAGATCCTCTTCTACGTCGGTTCGCGTGGCCATCATGCCGACATCGGCGGCAGCACTCCGGGATCGATGCCTCCGTTCTCGACGTCGCTCGACGAGGAGGGCGTGCGCTTCATCAACTTCAAGCTCGTCGAGGGACAGGGCGTGGGCAGGCCCGGCCGGCTGCGCGAGGCCGAACTGATGCAGTTGCTGACATCGGGGACGTATCCCGCGCGCAATCCGGCGCAGAACCTCGCCGACCTGCGCGCGCAGATCGCCGCCAACGAGAAAGGCCGCGAGGAACTGCTGAAGATGGTCGAGCAGTTCACGCTCGAAGTGGTGCGCGCCTACATGAAGCACGTGCAGGACAACGCCGAGGAATCGGTCCGCCGCGTGGTAACGCGGCTGAAGGACGGCGCGTTCGAGTACCGGCTGGACAACGGTGCCGTGATCAAGGTGCGCATCACCGTCCACCACGCGCGGCGCGGGGCGACGATCGACTTCACCGGGACCTCGCCGCAGCTGCCGAACAACTTCAACGCGCCGAGCGCCGTGTGCGTCGCGGCGGTGCTCTACGTGTTCCGCACGCTCGTGGACGACGACATTCCGCTGAACGCCGGCTGCCTCAAGCCGCTCGAGATCATCATCCCGGAGGGCTCGATGCTGAACCCGGGCTACCCGTCGGCCGTGGTGGCGGGCAACGTCGAGACGTCGTCGTGCATCACCAACGCCCTGTACGGCGCGCTCGGCGTCATGGCGTCCGCGCAGGGCACGATGAACAACTTCACGTTCGGCAATGCGCTGCACCAGTACTACGAGACGATCTCCGGTGGCTCGGGCGCAGGCATCGAGGACGTCGTGCCCGGCGCGGATGTGCGGGGCTTCGACGGCACCGACGTCGTGCAGACGAACATGACGAACTCGCGGCTCACCGACCCGGAGGTGCTCGAGTTCCGCTACCCGGTGCGCCTCGAAAGCTACGAGATCCGCGCCGGTTCGGGCGGCGCGGGTCGGTGGCACGGCGGCAACGGCGGGACGCGGCGCGTGCGCTTCCTCGAGGCGATGACCGCTTCGATCCTCGCCAACAACCGTTCGATCGCGCCGTTCGGCATGGCGGGCGGGCAGCCGGGCGAGGCCGGCCGCAACTGGGTCGAGCGGACCGATGGCCGGATCGAGGAGATGGGGCACATCGGTTCCGTCGAGATGAACTCCGGGGACGTGTACGTGATCCAGACGCCGGGCGGCGGAGGCTACGGAGCGGGATAGCGCGGCTTGTCGGGGCGCGAAGGCCTGCCCCGCTATACTTTCGCGCGCCATCCAGCCGCCGTGCGTCGACGACGCACGCTCCCCCGTCTTCATGACTTCACACGGCAAGTTCTTCGCGCTCGCGGGTCCGGGCGCGCTGTCCCCATTTCGTTCGGAGCGGCTGCTGGCACGGGTCAGGCGCGTCGCGCCCGGCGCGGAGGCGATCGAGGGTCGCTTCGTTCACTTCGTCCATGTCGCGCGTCCGCTCGAAGACCACGAAGACGCGCGCCTCGCCGCACTGCTGACCTACGGCGAGCCGGCGGGCGAGCCGCGGGCCGGCGCCGCGCAGTTCCTCGTCGTTCCTCGCCTGGGCACGATTTCGCCGTGGGCCAGCAAGGCGACCGACATCGCGCGCAACACCGGGCTGGCGGCCGTGCTGCGCATCGAGCGCGGCACGCTGTTCAGCGTGACGACGAAGGGACGGCTCACGGCGGGCGCCGGGCTCGCCCCGAGCGAGGCCGACGCGGTCGCGGGCGTGCTGCACGACCGGATGACCGAGAGCGTCATCGATCCGGCCACCGATCCCGCGCGGCTGTTCGTCGAGTTGCCCGGCAAACCGATGATGGCGGTCCGGCTGCGCGCGGAAGGACGCGCGGCGCTCGCGCGCGCGAACGCCGAGATGGGTCTCGCGCTGTCGGACGACGAGGTCGACTACCTCGTCGACGCTTTCACGAAGCTTGAACGCGACCCGACCGACGTCGAACTGATGATGTTCGCGCAGGCGAACTCCGAGCACTGCCGGCACAAGATCTTCAACGCGAGCTGGACGATCGACGGCGAGGCACGCGGCGAGACGCTGTTCGGCATGATCAAGGCGACCCACAAGGCGGCCCCGCAGGGCACCGTCGTCGCGTATTCCGACAATGCGGCGGTGATCGAAGGCCGCGTGGTGCAGCGCTTCTACCCGCGCAGCGACCATGCGGCGGGTGCCGTGGCGGTCGACTACGCCCCGCGCGACGAACTGACGCACACGGTCTTCAAGGTCGAGACGCACAACCATCCGACCGCGATCTCGCCGTTCCCCGGCGCGGCGACCGGCGCGGGCGGCGAGATCCGCGACGAAGGAGCCACGGGCCGCGGCGCGAAACCGAAGGCCGGGCTGTGCGGCTTCTCGGTGTCGAACCTGCGACTGCCCGACATGCGCCTGCCGTGGGAGAACGACGCGGACGTCACGCAAGCCGGCGAGGCGAGCCGCGCGGACTTCGGTTTCCCCGGCCGCATCGCCGACGCGCTCGCCATCATGATCGACGGCCCGATCGGCGCGGCTGCATTCAACAACGAGTTCGGCCGCCCGAACCTGCTCGGCTACTTCCGGGCCTACGAGCAGAACGTCGGCGGCCGCCGCTACGGCTATCACAAGCCGATCATGATCGCGGGCGGCGTGGGCAACATCCGCGACGACCAGGTGCGCAAGCTCGACCTGCCGCCCGGAACGCTGCTGGTGCAGCTGGGCGGCCCCGGGATGCGCATCGGCCTGGGCGGCGGCGCGGCATCGAGCATGGGCGCGGGAACCAACACGGAGCAACTCGACTTCGACTCCGTGCAGCGCGGCAACCCGGAAATCGAGCGGCGCGCGCAGGAGGTCATCGACCGCTGCTGGGCGCTCGGCGACGGCAGTCCGGTGCTGTCGATCCACGACGTCGGCGCCGGCGGCCTGTCGAACGCGTTCCCGGAGCTGGCGGACCAGTCACACCGCGGCGCCCGCATCGCGCTCGACCGCATTCCGGTCGAGGAAAGCGGCATGAGCCCGCTCGAGACATGGTGCAACGAGTCGCAGGAGCGCTACGCCCTCGCGATCGCGCGCGACCGCCTGCCCGCTTTCGAGTGGCTCTGCCGGCGCGAGCGCTGTCCGTACTCGGTGATCGGCGAGGTCGCGGACGACGGCAATCTCGTCGTCGCACGGCCGAACGACACGCCGGCGGTCGACATGCCGATGGACGTGCTGCTCGGCAAGCCGCCGCGCATGCACCGCGACGTGCGGCGTGTCCGGGTCGAGCTGCCGGCCTTCGAGACCGCCGGGCTGTCGATCGAGCAGTGCGCGCTCGACGTTCTGCGTCATCCGACGGTCGCGAGCAAGAGCTTCCTGATCACGATCGGCGACCGCACCGTGGGCGGCATGAACGTGCGCGACCCGATGGTCGGCCCGTGGCAGGTGCCCGTGGCGGACTGCGCCGTGACGACGATGAGCTTCGAAGGCTACGCCGGCGAAGCGATGTCGATGGGCGAGCGCACGCCGCTGGCCGTCATCGACGCCGCGGCGGCCTCGCGGATGGCGATCGGCGAGGCGATCACCAACATCGCGGCGGCCGACGTCGCGCTCGAGCGGGTGAAGCTTTCGGCGAACTGGATGGCCGCCTGCGGCCAGCCCGGCGAGGACGCGAAGCTCTTCGATGCGGTGCGGGCGGCGAGCGAGATGTGCCAGGCGCTGGGCATCAGCGTCCCGGTCGGCAAGGACTCCTTGTCGATGAAGACCGCGTGGCGCGACGGTGCGGTCGACAAGACGATCGCGGCCCCCGTGTCGCTGATCGCGAGCGCCGCCGCGCCGGTCGACGACGTCCGGCGCTCGCTGACGCCGCAACTCATGGCCGACACCGGGACGCTGCTGGTGCTGGTCGACCTCGGCGCCGGACGCAACCGGATGGGCGGCTCGATCCTCGCGCAGGTGACGCGGCAGATCGGCAATGAGGCGCCGGACCTCGACGATCCGGCCCGCCTGAGGGCCTTCGTGTCCGCGCTCCGCGGCCTCGACAAGGCCGGCCGCGTGCTCGCTTACCACGACCGTTCGGACGGCGGGCTGTACGCCACGCTCGTCGAGATGGCGTTCGCCGGCCACGTCGGCATCAGCGTCAATCTCGACGTACTGGCGGTCGACCCGGTCGCCGCCGACTGGGGCGACTACAAGATCCGTCCCGCGCAGGTCGATGTCCGCCGCAACGAACTGATCCTGAAGGCGCTGTTCGCCGAGGAACTCGGCGCGGTGCTGCAGATCCGCGCGGCCGACAAGAGCGTGGTGATGGATGCGCTGCGGGCCGCGGGACTCGGCGCCGCGAGCCAGATCATCGGCAAGCCGAACGCGAGCGACGTCGTCGAGTTCTGGTGCGATGCGAAGCCGGTGTTCTCGCGTCCGCGCGCCGAGCTGCAGAAGCTCTGGAGCGAAACCTCGTGGCGCATCGCGCGACTGCGCGACAACCCGGAGTGCGCCGACCAGGAGTACGCGCGGGCGACCGACGCGGACGATCGCGGCCTGTCGATGGCGCTCGCCTTCGACCCGGCCGACGACGTCGCGGCGCCGTTCATCGCCACCGGCGCGCGTCCCCGCATGGCGATCCTGCGCGAGCAGGGCGTCAACAGCCAGACCGAGATGGCGTACGCGTTCCATCGCGCCGGGTTCGCGACGGTCGACGTGCACATGACCGACCTGATCGAGGGCCGCGCGACGCTCGCCGACTTCAAGGGCTTCGTCGCCTGTGGCGGCTTTTCGTACGGCGATGTGCTCGGCGCGGGCGGCGGGTGGGCCAAGACGATCCTGCACAACCCCCGGCTTGCCGACATGTTTGCGGCGTTCTTCGGCCGCGGCGACGCGTTCGCGCTGGGCGTGTGCAACGGCTGCCAGATGATGAGTCACCTGCGGATGATGATCCCGGGCGCGCGTCATTGGCCGCGGTTCGAGCGCAACGCGTCGGAGCAGTTCGAGGGCCGGCTGGTGCAGGTCGAGATCGCCGAGTCACCGTCGCTGTTCTTCGCCGGCATGGCGGGCAGCCGCGCGCCGATCGCCAATGCGCACGGGGAAGGGCGCGTGGTGTTCGACTCGGCAGCGCAGAGGGCGGCCGCGCTCGTCGCGATGCGTTACGTCGACTCCCACGGACGCGCAACCGAGACGTATCCGCACAACCCGAACGGCTCCCCGGAAGGCATCACGGGCGTCACCACGCCCGACGGCCGCTTCACCATCGTGATGCCGCACCCGGAACGCGTCTTCCGGGCGGTCCAGATGTCGTGGCAGCCGCCCGGCCTCGGCGAGGACTCGCCGTGGATGCGGATGTTCCGCAACGCACGGCGCTGGGTGGGCTGACGGTCCCGGGTTCAGGCCACCGTCGCGTCCACCACCGCGACGGCCGACATGTTCA
>Ga0209492_1000376_pt1 | contig 13938 bp, 30 predicted proteins | sample PPLLak12cMay2015_FD_187253 | JGI IMG/M metagenome (GOLD analysis project Ga0209492, IMG submission 187253) | Freshwater sediment microbial communities from Prairie Pothole Lake near Jamestown, North Dakota, USA - PPLs Lake P7 Core (1) Depth... | ecosystem: Environmental > Aquatic > Freshwater >... | reverse complement strand
CAGTGGTTCTTTTAGAGAACCTGTTTCATTTGTAGCAAGAATAACTACATATCTCCTGCTATCCAGATAAGGATAAAGGGCTTCTGGTGAACCTAACTCATGCATCTCATCCATGAAATGAACTCTAAGATATGGATTGAAGTTAAAGTCAGGTGGTCCAGAAACTTCGCTTTGGTCATTTGGTAGCATTCCCAAGAGTTTGTAGGCTAGAGTAGTTTTACCATAACCTGAGGGTGCAACCAGAAGTATGTTATAATTGATACCACGCTTAATTTCAGGCATCAACGCACCCAGTTCACGTTTGATTTTCTCTTGTCCAATAAACATTATGACCTCAATTCATTTGCAATAAATTCAGCATACTCCTTTGAAGTTACCGAGTTCAATCCCGGAGCACTGTTCGCCTCAAAGATAATATATGCTTTCTTTTCAGCATCCCAGCCAATATCCAACCCATAAAACTTCCCTTTGAGAACTTCGGTCAGCTTTCCAATGGTGTCTTTCAACACAGAAAAGTCATGGTTCTCTAATGGTCGGAGTGAGAAGTTATACCCGTTTCGAGAATTCCGAATAGGCATTGGTCCTTCTTCTCCTCCGGGTGGCAGTTTCTTGAATACTTTAAGAATGTTACCACCGAGAATATGTACCCGATACTCACTTGTTGTTGGAACATACTCTGTCCAATAGAATTCTCGAGGACGAAATATCCTGTCAAACTCTTCTTCGTTGGAAATCTTAATTATTCCTTGACCTCCAGTTCCTGTTAGGGTAGTTCGAATGAGTGCTGGAAAGTTATAAGGCTTTCCAGTTGCACGAAAGAGTGGGGTGTAGAATCCCTCTTCAATAAGCAGTCGAGAGAACCGTAACTTGTGGGAACAAAGCTGAATAAATTCTACACTATTACAATCAGATGGAATCTCCCTCGAACCTACATACACGGGTTCAGAGTTTCCAAATCTAATCAGCCTTCCACGTCCTCTAGCTGCTACTGATGGGTCTGTGGTTATTCCCCACCTAACTCCTGTAAGAGCACTTAACTCGTTAGTCAGGAGTCGAGCACTTGGGAAACTAAAACGATGGGATAATATCAACTGTTTCCTCCGCCAGTTCCGTTTCATCTACATCCTTCCAGTTCCCGCTCTTCTTGTGGGCAGTGCGATACATTGCTGCCTTCATCTGAGCAGTAGAACTAAGAAGGTATGGGAACTGTAATCTATTGTCTACAATTGTGAGACGACGAGACTTTCCTTCTCGACTCAATAATTCTTTCCAGCGATTCTTCATCTTCTGATAGTTTTGTCTTGCAATATCAGGAAGAATTTTCTCTGTTAAGAATCTTATCATTTCTTCATCCAGAGCAAGAAGAGGCTCGCAGAAAATTTCCATACATAAATCATCTAACTCCCCTATCGTAAGATTATTTTCCAGAAGAAATTTTACCGCATCAGCTACCGCCTTATCCATCTTTGTGAGATTAATAGGAGTGATGTTTTCACAGGAATAATCGTCTTCCCATGCTCCATAAGGGTAGTATCTTCCATGATACCCATTAGCAGCAGTCGCAACTGGACGAGCAACCTCAGTGACTGTTCCGACTTTCTTGACAAACTTGCTCGTGGCTACGTACACAGTGTCTTCAGGAAGAATCTCAACTGTTCCTAACTCAATCTTACCCCCGTCCACTTCATAGAGATTCTTATAGATTCTGAAAGCATTGTGCAAGTCAGTAGCAACTGTGTTGACAACGTATCCAATCTCAACACCATCAAGCATAATTGGAGCCTTATGCAAAGTAGCAGACTTTCCTCGAACAATATACTGTGTTTTGTCTTTCCTGTCTACAATCAGAAAGGCAAACTTTCCATAGAACTTATCCACAGTTTCTTTGATAGCCTCGAGAAAAGGCTTTGGATTTTCAGTCAGAACTTCCAAGAATGCCTGACTGTCAATCATATCCTTGCCTTTGTACTCCGTATTCTTAGCCTCCTCTCTAAACTCAAGTGTCCCATTATGACACAGAACATACTTCTCTGACATGAATGGATGAGCGAATTCTGGAGTGTTTGTTTTCTTATACGCTCCAAAAGTATATGTGGAGCTGGCTCGAACATGAGCCATGAGAGGACGAGTCCCGATGGACATATGGGACATAGCCTCCCCGACATTCAGGATATTTCTGGCAGCGAGTTCGGTTTTCCAGATTTTATCATCCTTTGGGTTATAGAAACCGAAACCGTCTTTATTTGATTCGCTGTCTTCCCATGCGAGAAGGAATGCCAAACGCTTATTCATCTTCTCGTTTCCAGTACTTACTAATATTAATTCACACATTAATTGGGTCTCCTTTCTCCACGCAGTGCATGGATATCTATAATGTTTGGAACTTTAACTTCTTCACTCGAAATTTGAGTGGGACGATATCTGCTTGAATTTCCCCACCAACTACGACCTCTTTCCAAATGAGTCCAGATATACTGTGGTGGGAAAGTAACTGTTGGGGCAGAGTTGATAGTGTTACGAAGAATGTGAAAACTCTCCTTATCTAACTCTACCATAGTAGCAAATCTTTCGAAGGTCTCAAGAATTTCCCCTCGATTCCTGTTATCGTAGATAGAGTTGATTCCAATCAATCCTTTTTCTTTCAGTTCAGAGAAGCCCATTTCGATTGCAAACTCACAGAACTTCTGACAGAACTTGATTTCTGCATTTATTCGATAGGGACTTAAGGTTTTATTGAAAACCCTAAACTCGAGCGTCCCATGCAGAAGAAGGGCATACAGGTTGAGCCAAGTGTATCGTTGGGGTGAGTATCTATTCCACCCACCCGGACCAGAATTCTCGTTACCTACTTCCAAACTACCATAACGATACCAGAAATCCTGTGTGGTCTCTGCTTTTAGCAGGTCTTCAACTGTAAACACTTGATAACATCTTGACCCAGTAGTGATTACTTGAGGACCCCACTTGGTAATGGGCCGACAGTAAGCATTGTCATTTACTTTCATCCCCCTGAATACATAGCCCTGAGTTCCGATGTAGAAAAAGACATCCTCCAGATAGCAACCAAGACGGATGATGCTTTTCAATATTCTCAGGTTATAACTCATATTCACATGAATATGAATTCCCGCTCGAAGAGACTTTTCAGGCTCTCCCAGTTCCATGAGTACTCGAGTGAGGTCCTTCAGATGCGGTAACAGGTCATCACTTTCTGTGTCAAAGGGAATCGTAATTACTTCAGTTCCCAGTGTTACACCATTACCTGACCGAGATAGCAAGTTGCTTGGGGCACTTACAGCCATTCCACGCCTTACTACCGCATCAGACTCGATACTAGCATCATGGGTCTGTCTGAATATGGAACTGCTCAACACATTACTTAGCTCACGCTGTGTTGTGTTCTCAACTTCATATTCCAGACCAATCGTGCTGATTAATTGATACATCTAACCTCCTTTCTCAGATTCTTCAAACAATTCAATTAGCATATCCAGAGACTCTATCTCTGTCATGACTGTTTGTGGACCCCAGCAGTCATAAACTACTCCCGGAATCTCGATTGAATGCCTTTCAGTGTCGATTTCCCAGTCAGGGCTGATTTTATCTAGACGGGATTGAGCATCCAGCACCATTGCCATTGGTGGGTCTATCAGTCCCCAATGATTCAATAGGGAGTGGAGTTTCATATACTTTCTGTGCCCTTCTGATGCCTTCACGGCTCGTTTCCATTCTAATATGGTAGTCATACTTCCTCCTTTCTTATCGGTGTCCACCAGAAACTAGTGGTGTAACTCCTTTACTACTTCTATGAAACATCATACAGAATGTAGTAAAGAGTGCAAATAGCAGAAGACAAGATAGCCATAGCAAGAAGAACTGCAGCAATTTCTTGTGGTGGTCTGCCAATTACTACGAGAAACAATACGATGAGGCCAAGGGTAAGACCTCCAAAAAGCCACGCTTTTGTTCTACTACTCATAGTTTCTCCTTTCTACCTATCTCCAGACATGCTACCATCACTAAACAGGGAAATCAGGGCGGTCAATCCCTTACAGTCATAACCACCATTATAGCTGAAACTTTCCATCAGTAAATCCGGACCATAATTAATTCTGATTCCACCCAACTCTCTTATAAGAGTTGTTGCAATTTCTACTCTGTCTTCTAGTTTTGCTATTCCCCACTTACTCAGTAAAGCACAGAGTGCTCTTAGCAGTTCCTCCTTTCTATTTAGCTCATCCTTTTCCATCCTTTCATCACGATACTGGGTTATTAGCTGAATCAAATCTTTACGCATAATTACTCCTTTCTATTTTCTTTTATATATTCAGCAACTTCTTTGAGACTGGCTAGGTGTTTGTCATGTCCACCACTACTTCTTACTGTAATCCATAACTCACGGTCATAGAAGCGTGGCTTATATGCCTCAGCTTCAGGACATATCTCTAACAGCAGATTGACTGTTTCTCCTAACAGTTTTCTTTTAAATATTGAACTTAATCCTAAACTACAGAGAGCAGAGCGAATCCCCTCCTTACGTCTTTTGAGAAGAGCTTTCTTTTCTTCCTCTCTTTTCTTATTACTAAGTTCAGTAAGTTCTTCAAGTGAATCCATAATTACTCCTTTCTGTTTATCCATCCTTCTGGTCTCATCCAAGGAAGCTGCCAAATAAGTAGTTCTTCTTTTGAGTTTGATATATTATATCCAATGTTTCTGCAAGAATGTCCTATCTCACATATCAAACTGCCATAGAAGTGACCATCTTCTCTATCTTTACAGACAAGAAGATTATATCCAAAAATAGAGTTTACAATGTCACCTACATGAATGAACTGTCCGTTTCTATCTCGTAACCCAGTCCATTCGCTTATTAGCTCACCCATATTTCCTCCTTTCGTAGAATCAAAAGTGTCAGTCTATTAAATAGAGAATTGCCCGGGCCATTACTGACCCGGGCAGTGATACTTGACTTACTCTAGATTATGGTAATGTTTTTACTCCAATTGAATACCAGTCCATTACCCAATCTCTTGCGTCAGCATATGACATTCCTCCTCGCATTAAGTAGGAAGTGACATCATCACTGATTAGACAGGGACGCTTTGAGAGTACACCATCTGAGCTGAACCACGGTCCCATCTCACATGAGCATACTGAGAAGGAATACCAGTCTTGTGGAGCAATGTTCTGGTATGTTTTAGCATCAGTAGAGGTTGTATCTAACACGTAATAACCTCCATCCATTGCTGTAAAGCCATCCAGATTCTGAGTAGTTACCATGTAGGCTTTGAACCCAGCTGGATTATTGACATCATCATCTACCAGTCCTGCATTGTAGAACATAATGAACCCAGTATACCCGGGTACTGGCCCCTCAGCTTGATGTGGCTTACAGGTAATACAGGGATTGTCCGCACTGCTGGATTTCTTGTGGGGTGGGGGAGGAGGAGGCGGGGGGATATTTTTACACTCCTCAGCATTAGCTGGTTTATCACTATCCAGCACATTATCAGTCCACACTAAATCCCAAATGCCACCAGTAAATCTGCAGACAAGAACGGGTGGAATTTCACATCCATTATTAAGAATATTCTGGTCACCTTGAGCATCAACTACATATCCATCTTTCAAAGTAAAGGTCGGCCAGATATCTTCGGAGTGTTTTCCGTGTCCATTCATCCAACTGTCCTTGTTTGCAAGAGAATTTCCACTCACAGTATTTTCTGTGTATGGGTTGGTTTTTGAGCTTGTGGCATGGCAGATAGTAACCTTAACTTCTGGTTTTGAAGGCTTATCTTCTTTTGCCTCTACCACACCCACCATTCCAAGCAGTACAAAGACTGCCAGAATGATTGACAACACAGTAAAAATAGTTCTCTTCATTGTATTACTCCTTTCATCCATTGAGAGTTGGTTCTGTATCTAACAGCATCTGGATAGAATCCATTGCTTTCTGCATCCAGTCTGCTGCAACAGCAAAATCATCCCCAGCTCCTGAATAGTCACCGGAAATTACTTTATCACAGGCTGACATTCCATACTGCTGGGCCATCTGAACATAATAGTTATAGTCACTCAGACATTCGGGCATTCCTGCTTGTTCCCGAGTGTAATCATAGAGTGCTTTCTGATGCACCTTTGCATCTTTCAGGTGTTGTTCTGCTCCTGCCATGTTGCCACTATCCATATCTGCAACAGCAAGGTCTAAGTCTGCTGATGCAAGAGGCATTGTGTTCAGGATAAATTCTGTGTAACTAATCACAGAATCCAAATCACAACTAACCTGTGGTGCTACCTCGGGCAGCACAATATCAGGAGTTGCTGTGACTACCACAATCACACGCTCCACTGTATTAGTGGAGCACCCTACTAGAGCAATTACAAGCAGGGCTACGACAAAGAACACGGTAAAAAGTTTTTTCAATTCAGTATATCCTTTCTATTTTGTGGGTGAATTGACGATATAGCTGCTAAGAGGAATCCAGCTGCCATCAACCTTAATCATGCATTCTGTCCAAAAAGAATAATGGGATTCCAGTTGCATTTGTTCTGCTTTTGCATCACAGGTCCACTTTTCAAATGGATAGATAAAAGCAGCTCCCAATGCAAAGACTCCAAGCATAAACAGAACGAGGTAGAAGAAAATCAGTATCCATTCTTTCAGGTTATCCCTGACTTTCCACCACCAATACTTGAATCGAGCCCGTTTAGAAGGCTCACCACTACGGTACGAGTAACTCATATTTTCACCTCCTTTCATTCAGAAATTGCAAAATACATTGCTACAGACAGTCCGATAACTATAAGTAACAGCATAAAAATCAATGCTGATATTACCAGTCCTAATAGAATACAAAGAAAGACAGTTATTATCATTTCTTCTCCTTTCTTAAGATGTTATTGCCCAAGTAATAAAACTAATCAGAAAGAACCCAATAAAAAACCCTGCAACTCCAGCAGCTGCTCCATACATTTCAGTTATGCTAACGAGCAAGCATGCAAAAGCAAATATCCCTCCAAGAATGGCAGTTCCAATCCAGAGTCTTAAAGCAACATAATTAATCGCTTCTCGCATCTCTATCCTTCCTTTCTACTGTATAGTTACTTTGAGTAACCTTACTGATGATAACACGCTGAGTTTTATCAACCAGAAGAAATGCAGGAAAATCTGGCTTGTAGACCACAGAATTAAGAAAGTGTGTTCCACGAAGCTCAATTTCCTCAACCTCAACGTAAGACTGGTCTAACAGTGCCTCATCAAAGACAAGTGGAACTTCTGAGATAATAGCAGTTGTGTGTCCACCTTCCCACAGCAGTATGAGGTTGTAGCAGTTAGTGTGCTTTGCCTCATACACTTCCATCAGTTTCTTCGTGATAATCATTCAAACCTCCTTTATTCATATTTACTACAGACAGCATCACTACCAACCTCAAAGTCCCTTAATCTCGTTTCGCTTCTCTCCTTTGCTGTCATAGTTTTCTGAGCTTCTTTGACGACTAGAAAACAGTAGAAACCATCACCAAAGGTGAATGGTACTGCATTTTTACAGGTTTCACATACAGGATATGCAGTATAATGATAATCAGGTGTAACCTTATCCATAAGCTCGCGAACTTCTTTTCTATCCATTCAAACCTCCTTTCTGTTATCGGTGTCCTTCGAGCTCAACAATCAGAAAAGTGAATGTTGGTTGCTTAAATAAAGAACTGGAGGTCCATTTTACTGGACCTCCAGCTAGTTAAATCATTGAAGATTGAGTATTTGTCTTGGGATAAACCATTCTGCTAAAACAGTAGAGGCTGGTAAAGGTCTGCCATAGAAGTATGTTTTTTGAGTGGTTTCTACCCAGAATTGGTGAATACGCTCCTCAGTTCTCATGATGGATTCAGTCCTAACCTTCTCTGTTTGATAATATGGTTCCCATTCTCCAACCATTATTGCATAGAACCCAGTATCTAGGTAGAAATAGGTATTCATATACCTTTTAGCACAGTCTAGGTCACCAAAGCAGAACAAGGCTCCAATTGGAGGGATGGCTTTTTCATGCAGTTTATAGGTAACTCTAAATTTACCTTCTGTGAAAAGCGATACAAATTTTTCGTCCTCTTGGATATAGACAGCTTTAAATACTGGGTCCATTTCTTACTCCTTTTCTATGAACTCACCTTCAATGATAGAACCTCTCAGTCGAGGGTCTCTTCGCTCAATCGAATCCTGCTCAAACATATCTTCCCAGTCCGTCATTTCAAACTCTTCCAAATCATGCATTTCAGCCACATCAAGTTCTTCCTGATGTAGTGATGTCTTAAGTTCTTCTCCAGCACTAAAAAACTCATCAAGCAACTTGCTTAGAGGCTGGTCATAATAATCTTTGAGTTTGACAGTCATGGTCAGATAGTCATCAAAAGCTGTGATGATACCAGAAGCATGAGAGATTACAAGGGAGACTTTTTCTTCACCATCAGCCATTAGTCACCTTCCTCTCTTTTTCTGTTAGCACCTTCAGCTTTTTGCACACGTTAAAGTGTGCCCCCAGAGCCTCTTTTGTTCTGAAGCTCTTGCCACACCCCGGGCAGTAATGGTTGTGTCTGTAGGAATGCCTTTTCATAATACACCTCGATAAGAAGAATTTTTAACTTGCTCGGTCACATTTTCCGGCTCCTTTCTGGGCCGATTAAGCCCAAATTTTACTTTCCTTAAATAAAGAATGGGAATTGCAGAGGGCAAGGAGGTCAGAATCCCTACTGCAATTCCCATAAAACTCCCACTGGGACTCGAACCCAATCGTATGCCGTTAGGAGTTAGCGAATATACTGTTTAGTCCCTTCATCATCTCCAGGAGGACTGTATATTCTGGTTTTACTCTGTTTCAGTAGTGAGTTACACTACAGTTTGTTCAAGCGTTTTGCCATTTGCTGCCTCCTCTATGCTTAAGACCATTGAAACGAACACTCGAGAAAGGCTTTCAGCAACCCATTGAGCGGCTGTGCATTTAGTGGCTGCCCTTACATCCTCAGTGAAGATATACTCAGTATTACCTGTGCTCTTCATGCCATGAATTATGGCAACGAAATAGAGCCATTTGTCTTCAGAAGGGATATAGCATTGGACATACTCACCTTCCTGCACTAGTCTAAACTCGGACATGGATTACACCTATCCTTTCCCATACAGGTATCGGCTTCCTCGATTTCAGTCCATGAAGATAGCCGGGGGCATGACAAATCCAAGATGCTCTACGAATTGTTTCAGCATTTCTTGTTTGACAAGAAGGATGCACTCTTTCAGCAAATGCTTTGGAGGTAGCATCGTGGAAAAGCCTTCAATTCTGATAAGCAAATCTTCAATTGCCAGTGCCTCATTATCAGGATGAATATCAAGCGTTGTTGCTATTTCCTCAACAAATGTTGAAGAATACTTCAGCAAATCAAACAACGCATCCGCTTCTGGACCCGATAAGCTGCAATGAAAGTTACCATCCAGAATATCTTTCCGGATGATTCTTTCAATTGGCTCAATACACGGGTCACCATTAAACAGCATTTTTACTTCATGTGGTAACATTCTTCCTCCTTATTCTGAAATTGTGCCGCCACGCAGACGGCTAACGCCCAAGTCAATCAGTTTCTGAATTGTGGGTTCCGAAACCATCATTCCAATAAAGAACTGTTCTTGAGCCAATTCATCAAGTCCATCCCCTTCAGTAATCATTCCATTCCACACTCTGGATGCAATATGCAACACAATCTCAACAACGGTGGTAAGATTTGAGAACATATCCTTCCAGCCATCCCGTTGAGGGTCGGTCCAGAAACCCGAATTGCTTTCATATTCTTGAGCTAATATGCAAGCAATCTCAACAATCGGGTTTTCCGTTTCAACCTGAACATCTACTACAATTGTTATGCCCATTTTATACCTCCTTGGTAAAATCCGGCAAATACAGAATGCCCTTTATACTGAATTATCGGGCTCCGATAAGTGATAAAATGTATCACTTTTATCTACTTAAAACAAAAAATCCACAATGATTTCTCGGTCATTGTGGATTTTATTGAGAAACTAGAGTTTTGTTAGAAGGGCAATTCTCCGGATGAACAGCGAATCACTTTATACTGATTCTTCTGCAGCTTTTTGATTTGAAGACGGGTGATTTTCTCACGATGGGCAGCATCCCCCTTTGGTGCCTTTATCCAGCAATTAACACGGTTTTTCATTTTACATTCTCCTTTTTTAAGTTTTATTCTTCAGCAAATTCTATCTTGAATTCATCCAGCTTGATGTATCCAAACTTTCTATCCTTAAAGGTATAGACTGGCATTAACTTGCCATCATCTTGCTTTCTGCAAGCCCAATCACCTACGATTAAGAATTCAATTCCATCCTTAACTATTGTTTCTGATGCACCATCTAGTTCATACAGCAAGTTGGCTACACCTTTTAGATTCTGAAGCACTTCATCAAACTTTTCAGTATTTTCCCGTTCCTGTTTAGTGCGTTTCCGTTCAACCGCTTTCTGAACTTCGGGGTCTCGGAAGTTCCAGCAATTTGCACCTTCATGTTCCGGTTGTCTGGATACTACGGGTGGAAGATTAAGCACGGGTTCATCATACTTAACCACGACTACCTTAACTTCGGTATTCAATTCTTCAGCTACTTCTTTCAGATGTTTTTCACACATCAACCGATAAGCACCTAGATATACAGCCTTTTTAGTAGCTGGGGCTTTACACCGGAAACAACGGGTATATTCAAGAGGAATGGCTTCTAGTGCCATGATGTCCCTTCCTTAAACCTTTTTTCTGGTCGCGCCAATCACGCTTATTGCTGGTTGGATATACATCCGATTTAGTAACCTTTTTCAGTTTCATTTCAATTCTCCTCAATCATTTCTGCAAGAATGATTCTAGCCAATACTTTCTGAATTGCCATTCTGTCCGTTCTTACAATTGATTCAAGAGCAAACAATCCCTTACTGTGAAGTTCCATTTCCTTCGATTCCATAAAGGTAATTGCTGATTGTAAAGCACATTGGTCAGCCAAATCAAGAATAACTTGTTTCTTCAGCCTTCCACGTTGAGTTTCCCGCATTGTTTCTAGAGTCGTTTTACTTGCCAATTCAGTAGCACTTTCAGTAGCCATTTCAGTATCCTTCCTTTGGTATCGGTGTTGTTGGAATCCATGCCCGACCGTTACGCCGAGCATGGATTGTTAAGCCTTGCGTCTTACCTTGCCCTTACCTTGCCGCTTGCCAATACTGAACCATGTTATCCTGAATCAACCATGCCGTAACTTTCAGAATCTTGTCGGGAAGCGTTTCAGAATGAAGTGTTTCCTTTACCTTAAGCACCCGATTGCCGGTATATTGCCCTTCAGCATGCATTCTTAAGGTCATTTGAAATTCTAGGATGTCAATCTGAATTTCCTTTCCTTTACTATCAAGCTTAAAGAACCCAACTGAACGCCATTGTCTACCTTGTCGCTTATTCATTTCAGCACCTTCCTTATGTGCTTAAGATATGAATGTTAGTTCAGAATTAAGGAAGTATCCAAACGACACAGTATCGTTTGGTTGTCCTTAAGTGGTATCGACCAAACCCACTTTCTGAAAAATTCAGTATCTTTGAAGTTCCCTTATATGAGAATCTTATAATGAAACTTAAAAAATACTTAATTCTTAAATGCAAAAATCCCCCCTAGCGGTTAAGCTAGGGGGGAATTGCCGGAACGTGTGTTACAATGCGGCAATTAAAGCGTCGTCAATTTCCGCAACATTCTTAACGGACGCTTGCCGGGTATTGCCGGGTAGGTTAGACCGAACGGTTTCGGTAATACCACTTTCAACGGCATTAAACTTGTCTAAAATTGCCGCAAGTTTAAGGGCGGTTTCGGCTTTGGTCGCAAGATAATCAACGTCGGCAATTACAATTTTATCTTGATACCACCGACACACTTCGGTATTGCCGGCTTTTCCCATTACCACACGCTTAATGTCAATTACCACTTCGGCTTTTTCATCGGCATGGGAAATCTTAAATTTTCGGTAAAATTTAAGGTAGGTTTCGGCAACTTTTCCGCAAGCGTCGGCTTTTACATCCGATAACACAAGCGTTTCAAAACTTGCCATGATTGCCGAATATTCCGGCTTTCCATTAAGAACGGTTTCGGCTTTTGCTTTCAAAACCACTTTCACAACATCTTGATTCTTTAATTCTAACATTTCTTAACCTATTTCCTTAACCGTCGGTTTTGATTTTTAAGCTTGAAAAAAAAGCTTAAACCTTCGGCTAAGACAATTCTACCATATACAAACCTTATACATGATACAATCATACACATTCTTAACTAAGTGTCTATACAACCGCAATAAGACCTTTTTTGTCCGATTGGTTCCGCTAGGTGAAACCGTGTTCCACCCCCCGAATTGGACACTTTTTGTCCGATTTAGGGCACGCCCAGGCCGCGAGTATACCCCACGGACTGGAGCTATACTTTGTAAGTTGATATCGGTGAGTGTTATATAGCTATAGTAGTACTATCGGTAGTGTTGATAGCTTAAATAGAAATACCCCCGTATCACTACAGGGGTATTATCTAACAGTATAGGTGTATTATCTATAAACTTAGTTCTTAAATATATCCTTATTACCTAATAATGTGGAAATAGTGAAATCAGCCTTTTTTTCATCCCCGTGCATCTTCCTTAGTGTATTCTTACAAATAGCTACGGCACTTCCTTTGTCCTTTCCACTACCCATTACTCTCTTGACACATCTCTCCATCCAAGCAGTATTCTCCTTGGAATCTCCCCCCTCATCTTTGTCTACTCCATAGGGCATATTAGCATCCCCCTTTCTTTTTCTTCTTTTCCTTCCCGCCTTTATCCTTACTCTTCATTATATACCTCCAGTCCATAACTGTACCGTGCATACTACTGACAGTACTATTAGGGAGAATATCAATAAGATGTTTAGTACTAATTGTTTCTTATCCATACCAAGGTGCGTTCTTTACAACGCCTCCATTCTTCTTCGGTGGGTTCCCCCACTTCTTTGAAGTCTTATGCACTTTCTGTTTCTGTTGTTTCTTTGGCATCTACATTTACTCCCAAGTTTTCCAAGTGTTCATTCATTAGTAGCATTGCATTAGCAATCTGCTCTTTTAGTGCTACCTCTATGGATGGGTCAATAGTTTTATTCTCAATCTCTGCTATCCACCCATAGAGTAGATAGTTTAGCTGTAGAACCATTCCCATTGCCTTCTGAATTGTTACCTTAGTGTCGTCCATTATTTCTCCTTTCCATGCTTACAAGTTTTAGTTTCCGGAACTTCTTGGGTATAGTTACCCTTATTGTCCATTCCAGTATTGCTCCAGCAACCACCGTATTGATAAGACCACGGATAGTTCTGATAAACCCAAGTGTAGGTCCAATCCTTCGACCAAGTCTGCCCGCAGTCCTCACAATAAACCTTTCCACAGCAGGGGCAGAACTTTATCCTATAATGATTACAACTATGTCCTACAGTAGTACAAATATGCCCTTTAATAGTTGCTTGTCCCATTTCCTAATCATCCTCCATTTCTTCATATTCATCTTCTACTTCACTTTCGATTTCCCCGGAGCCATCACAGAAGTAGCAACTACATTCCTGTCCTTGTCTATCTATAATAGTTCCGAGCCCATTACAATATTCACATTGCATAACTAATTCTCCTTTCCTAAGATATTTGCTTAAGATATAACATAGACATCCATCCCTTATAAGTCTGACTATACCCCCAACCTGATTCTACCTTGAAGATATCAGTCTTAGTCCCATAGGGAAGCACATTGATGATAGTACCAGAAAGATTAGGCGCACTTCTTACTCTTAGCCCTAATTGAGCTGTTACTACATAGACGTGCTCTGATGGGGGTGGAGGAGGGGGAGGAGGT
>Ga0209492_1000375_pt1 | contig 13942 bp, 12 predicted proteins | sample PPLLak12cMay2015_FD_187253 | JGI IMG/M metagenome (GOLD analysis project Ga0209492, IMG submission 187253) | Freshwater sediment microbial communities from Prairie Pothole Lake near Jamestown, North Dakota, USA - PPLs Lake P7 Core (1) Depth... | ecosystem: Environmental > Aquatic > Freshwater >... | reverse complement strand
CTCTGGCGTGATCCTGGGCATCCGCATGCTGGAAGTGCTGAAATCCATGGAGATCGAAACGCATTTGATCATCTCCCCGGCAGGCAGGGTGACGATTGCCCAGGAGACCAGCCGCAAACTCAGCGATGTCCAGGGACTGGCGAATGTGCACTACAGCGATAAAGATATAGCCGCAGCTGTGGCTTCCGGGTCATTTGCCACACTGGGGATGGTGGTGATTCCTTGCTCGATCAAAACCCTCTCGGCCATTGCGAATTCTTACTCTGCGGACCTGCTCTCGCGTGCTGCGGATGTGACCCTTAAAGAAGGGCGCCCGCTGCTCCTGGTAGTGCGCGAGGCCCCGTTGCACCCCGGCCATCTGCGCTTGATGACCCAGGCGGCGGAAGCAGGGGCGGTAATCTTCCCGCCTGTGCCGGCCTTTTACGCGCACCCGCAGTCCCTGGATGAGGTTATCGATAATATTGTTGGCCGGGTGCTGGTGCGGATGGGCATCGATAATCCGATGTATTCGCGCTGGACCGGAGCGGCTTAAGGAAACCTTCCCGAGTGGCGCTTCCCGAGCTTTTTGAATCCCTGGCTGAGTATCTCAGTCTTTCCACAATCAGCCTGGCGACTGCCTCACCGGATTGCCGCCCGCATGCGGCCCCGGTTTATTTTGTAGCTGATGACGATTTGCGTCTGTATTATTTTTCAGCGGAGTCCAGCCGGCACGCGCAGAATACTGCCGTATCACAGGCTGCCGCGGGGGCGATTTACCCGCAATGCTACGATTGGCAGGAGATCCGCGGTTTGCAGCTGGAGGGCGCGGTGCACGTCGTACCCCCTGGCGTACAGTGGGAGAGAGCCTGGGAGCTTTACCGGGTGAAGTTCCCCTTTGTCAATGATCTGCGGCAGGTGGTCGAGCGCAATACTCTCTATGTGTTTGCTCCAGGTTGGCTACGCCTGATAGATAACCGCCAGGGTTTTGGCTATACCCAGGAGTGGATGATCCCATGAATGAGCCAGCCGGCGATAGGGATCTGGAGAAAGCTGCCCTGCGCGGCGAGCCGTCGTATGTCTGGCGCTCCGGCCAGGAACGGCGGCTGGCGATGATCGTTGAGGCGGCCGAGGAGCGCCTGCATGGCATCGTGTTGGAGAATGGCTGCGGAGTGGGGATGTACGTGCAGCATTTAGCTGCCCTCGGCGGTCGGGTGATCGGATTAGAATATGATTTCGAGCGCGCCGCGCAAGCCCGGCGCAGCTCACCGGAGATCGTCACTGCCGCCGGAGAAGCACTGCCTTTTCCGAGCGACAGTTTTGACCTGGCGCTGAGCCATGAAGTGCTCGAGCATGTCGCCGACGACCGCCTGGCAGCAGTAGAAATGGTGCGCGTCCTGCGCCCAGGTGGGCGTGCGGTGATTTTCGTACCCAATCGTGGCTACCCATTTGAAACGCATGGGATTTACTGGCGGGGGAAATACCATTTCGGCAACATTCCGTTGGTAAATTACCTGCCTCGCCGGTGGCGCGACCGCCTGGCGCCGCATGTGCGCATTTACACCTCCCAGGATTTGCAGCAGTTGTTTTCTGGCTTGCCCGTGCGCATGGTAAACCGTACGGTGATTTTCGGCGCTTACGACAACATCATAGCCCGCTGGCCGATGGTCGGAAAAATATTGCGCCTCTGCCTGCAGTCCCTGGAGCGCACACCGCTGCGTGGGCTCGGTTTGTCACATTTTTGGGTGGTAGAAAAAATTGTCTTCCGATAAAAGGGGCAGATGGGTCAGGTTTATCGCCAGTCGTAAATCCCATCCTGAAAAGGCCAGTGATGGCCGCAGCTCGAGCATTCCAGATAACCCGGTTCTTCAATTAACTCTAACCCGCCGCAGATCAGGCAACGGAAGAATTCGCCCGGCTTGCTTCGGGTCGCCAGCTCGGGGCTGGCGACCGCGGTGGCCTGGACGAATACACTGGGGGCCAGCTGCCACATATTGCCGGTGTGCTGTGCCAGGGCATCCATACGCACCAGCCAATCTACCGGCAGATGCCGCTTCATCCAATCGATGCGAAAATGTGAAACGGTGAGCTGGCGCTCGATATGCAGCTGGTTTTCGGCCAGCCATCGCTGGATGGCATTGGGGTGGAAGTCGAAATTCAGCTCCGCAAACTCGATGGGCTGCTCGTCAAACGGGCTCCAGTCTTGGCGCCGCAGCAGATAGCGCAGGATAGCCTTGAGATTGTGTTTATTGGCGTATTCCAGGATGAAGGTTGCACCCGGTTGCAGAGCCAGCCGCACCTGCTGGAGGGCTTGCGCGGGCGCGGCCATGTGATGCAGGGTGCGGATCATGGTGGCTGCGTCGAACAAAGCGGGGGCAAACGGCAGCCGGTAGACATCTGCGGCGACATAGACATACTTCTCGCCGGTACCCAGGCGATCGCGCGCCTGGCACAACTGGGTGCGGGAGTAATCCAGCAATACAACACGCTCAAAACCCTGGTAGCGCGGCGTGTTGCGCCCAGCTCCAGCGCCCAGCTCCAGCATCAGTCGGCCCCCTGCTGGCAGCAACCGCTGCAAGGCTATAGCTTCCGCCCGGTCCTCGTACTCCCTATCGCCCTGCTCCCAGAAACTGGTCTGGTAATCCGAGCCTTCGTAGTTGCAGACGGGTGGACGTTCGCTTGCCATCAAATAGATTGCGTGCTGCTGCCGATATCGGCGGAAGATTACCCTTCGACGGTGAAGGGAGTCACTTCGACAGTAAGCTTGCTGCCGTTATAACCCCGGCCGAGCCCGCGGTACTGGAAGCCCAGCTTTTGCATCTGGCCTGGGTCGTAAATATTGCGCCCGTCAAAGATGATCGGCTGCCGGAGCAAGCCGTGGATGCGCTCCAGGTCCAGGTTCTTGAACTCGTTCCATTCCGTCACGACCACCAGGGCGTCACAGCCTTCTGCCAGTGAGTAAGGATCAGGATACAGGGTTACCTCGGGCAGCAGAGGGGCGGCGATGTCCATCGCTACCGGATCGAAGCCGCGCACCACGGCGCCCGCATCGTACAGGCCGCGGGCGATATCAATTGAGGGGGCATCGCGCATATCATCCGTGTTGGGCTTGAACGACAGGCCCAACATGCCAATGGTTTTACCGCGCAGGTCGCCCAACATCTCGGCCAACCGGGCGATCGCCATCGGGCGGCGATCGCTGTTGATTTCCATTACAGCATTCAGCAGCTGGGGATGGCGGCCTTTCTCCGCTGCCATGAAGGCCAGGGCTTTAACGTCCTTGGGGAAGCATGACCCGCCGTAACCTAAACCGGCATCCAGGAAGAAGGGGCCGATGCGTTTGTCATAGCCCATACCGATGGCTACTTCCTTTACATCGGCGCCCAGGGCTTCACAGATGTTGGCAATTTCGTTGATGAAAGAGATTTTGGTTGCCAGGAAGGCATTGGAGGCATATTTAATCATTTCCGCGGTGCGCAGGTCGGTGATGACGATAGGCGCCCGCAGGGATAGGTGCAGCTGAGCAACTTTTTCGGCAGCTTCATGGTCCAATGAGCCCAGGACGGTGCGGTACGGCTGCATGAAATCACTGATCGCCGAGCCTTCGCGCAGAAACTCCGGGCAGGAGACCACTGCAAAGGGTACCGGTGCCGGCTGAGCCTTACGCACGATGTCCGCTACCCAATCGCCTGTACCAACCGGGACGGTAGATTTGTTGATAATGATCAACGGCGCTTCCATGCCTTTGGCGATACTTTCGGCAGCTGATGCCACGTAGCGCAGATCAGCTTCTCCGTCCACACCTGAAGGTGTGCCAACGGCGATAAAAGCGAATTCGGTGCCCTTCAGTCCTTCGGCATAAGAAGTGGTAAAGGTCAACCGGCTAGAGCGGACATTGCGCTCCACCAGCTCTTCCAGGCCTGGCTCGTAAATTGGCATCAGGCCTTGCTTGAGACGCTTGATCTTTGACTCAGAGATGTCCAGCGCAATTACCCGGTTGCCCAGGTCGGCAAAGCAAGCAGCGGTCACCAGGCCAACATAGCCGACCCCGATTACGCAAATTTGTTTCATTTTAGAGCTTCCTCCTGAAGATTTCCTGGCCGGGAGATAGCTTGTCCAGATGTTCGGTAAAAATCGGCCCGGCCAGCCGAACCCACCAATCTTACCATATCTTTGTTTGGATTTATTCCGACCAATCAGCGACCGGACAGCCGGTCAGGTTACAATCTGTCACATTCGAGTGATAACTGTCATATCTGATGTGTGATATCTGTCACTTGTAATTCCGGTCAAAAAAGTCTAAAATCTATAAAGATAAATTTTACCTACTAGAACATAAAACGGAGTTGTCACTATGCAAATTACTCGTCAAGCAGATTATGCCGTCCGCGCGGTGCTGTACCTGGCACAGCTTGGCCCCGACCGCCGCGCCGCAACCAGCCAGATTGCTGAAGATCAGCAAATCCCGCCTTCATTCCTGGCAAAGATTGTCTCACAATTGTCAGTGGCTGGTCTTTTGCAAACCTCTCGTGGCGCGCGTGGGGGCGTGTCGCTGGCTCGCACGCCAGACCTGATATCTCTGCGCGAGGTTGTGGAAGCCATCGACGGGCCGATTCTGCTCAACGAGTGCGTCTCTAACCACTCCTCGTGCTATTACGGTGATGACTGCCCGATGCGCCCCATCTGGTGCGAAGCGCAGAGTGAGCTGGTAACCCGCCTTCAGCTTACGACATTCGATAAGTTTGTCAACGGCGATAAGGCTCCGATCGTCCTTAATTAGCCTTTTACCAGGAACGGCCGGGACTGCCTGATTGAGCCCGCAGGTTTAATGTGAAGCGCATCCCCTTCCAGCGTATAATTTAGCTGGAAGGGGATATTTTTGCCTGGAGGATGAGAGCATGCCAACACGAGTGATCCGAGCGCCACGTGGCGCGCAGTTGCATTGCAAATCCTGGCTGGCGGAAGCACCTTACCGGATGATCCAGAATAATCTGGATCCGGAAGTGGCCGAGCGGCCTGAAGACCTGGTGGTGTATGGTGGGCGCGGCCAGGCGGCGCGCAGCTGGGAGGCATTCGATGCGATCCTGACAGCGTTACTGGAGCTGGAAGATGACGAAACCTTGCTGGTCCAGTCCGGCAAGCCAGTGGTGATCTTCAAGAGCCACCCGGATGCGCCTCGCGTGCTGATCGCTAACTCGAACCTGGTGCCGCATTGGGCTACCCAGGAACACTTCGACCACCTGTCCCAATTAGGGTTGATGATGTACGGCCAGATGACTGCCGGTTCGTGGATATATATCGGCACCCAGGGAATCCTGCAGGGCACCTACGAGACGCTGGGCTCATTGGCGCGCCAGCGGGGCTGGCCTTCGCTCAAGGGTAAGTTTGTGCTCACTGCCGGGTTGGGTGGCATGGGGGGCGCCCAGCCGTTGGCGATTACGATGAATGAAGGTGTGGGCTTGATCGTTGAGGCAGACCCTCAGCGCGCTCGCCGTCGCCAGGAAATCGGCTATGTGGATGTGGTGGTAGACACGCTGGAAGAAGCCATGACTCTGGTGGATGAAGCGCGCCAGGCTGGACAGCCGCGCTCGATCGGCCTGATCGGCAATGCAGCCGAAATTTACCCGGAGCTGTACCTGCGCGGCGTCATCCCGGATGCCGTTACCGACCAGACCCCCGCCCATGATGTGATGAGTTATATTCCTGCCGGCCTGAACGTGACCCAGGCAGATGCGCTGCGCCAAAGCGATCCTGCCGTCTACCATCAGCGCTCGATGCAGTCCATGGCTCGCCACGTAGAGGCCATGCTGGCATTTCAGAAGGCTGGCGCAGAAGTGTTTGACTATGGCAACAACCTGCGCCAGCGGGCATACGATTATGGGGTCAGGGATGCTTTTGACTTTCCGGGCTTCGTGCCGGCTTATATTCGGCCGCTATTTTGCGAAGGCAAAGGGCCTTTCCGCTGGGTGGCGCTTTCCGGCGACCCGCAGGATATCTACCGCACAGATGATGCGGTGATGGAACTCTTCCCGGATGATTTCCACCTGCATCGTTGGATTCGGATGGCACGCGAGAAAATCCCCTTCCAGGGACTGCCGGCTCGCATTTGTTGGCTGGGATACGGGGAACGCGCCCGGGCAGGCTTGCGCTTCAATGAAATGGTTGCTTCAGGCGAGCTCAGCGCGCCGATCGTGATCGGTCGCGATCACCTGGATGCGGGTTCTGTGGCCTCTCCGAACCGAGAGACGGAGGCGATGAAAGATGGCACGGATGCCGTCAGCGATTGGCCGATTCTGAACGCCCTGATCAACACTGCCGGTGGGGCGACCTGGGTTTCCTTCCATCATGGGGGTGGAGTAGGCATAGGCTACAGCCAGCACGCCGGACAGGTGATTGTCGCAGATGGTACTCCACAGGCAGCCTTGCGCCTGCAGCGTGTCCTGACCGCTGACCCGGGCATGGGTATTGTGCGGCATGCCGACGCCGGGTATCCCGAAGCAATTGCCGCCGCCCGCCGCCACGGGATTAAGATGCCGATGCTGAAGAATGACCGCTGACCGACGACAGTCGACGGCCGAAAGAAGTGTGAAGGCAGATAACCGCTGGTTATGGATTGATTGTTGGGCGCTTTGGCGTAATTTTGGACGAGGAAAAATAACGCCGACGATATATCGAGTATAATCGCCCGGTATGGCGAAATCCCCTTTGCTCTGGCTTGGGATCGCCCTGGCGGCGATCCTCTTGATGTCTACTGTCGGCCCGGCCGAGAAATCATTGGGCACAAATGTGCGCGTGGTTTATCTGCACGGAGCCTGGGTATGGGCTGCACTGGGTGGTTTTGTTGCAGCCGCCCTGCTGGGGTTGGCCGGGCTCGCCTTGCAGCGCGAGCCAATCCATCGTTGGTCGCGTGCTTTGGGGCGGGCTGCCCTGGTATTTTGGATCACTTACCTGCCGATTTCTTTGTGGGCGATGCAAACCAATTGGAACGGCCTGTTCCTTTCGGAGCCGCGCTGGCGGCTGGCAGTGATTTTCTCGATCGGCGGGCTTATCCTGCAGATCGGCGTCTCGCTCATGGAAGACCCGGCCTGGGCTTCCGCGGGCAACGTGGTCTTCCTGGTGGCCCTGTTCTTTGCCCTACGTAGCACAGAAAATGTGATGCATCCCACCTCCCCGATTTTCAGTTCGGATGCCTGGCGCATCCAGCTGTTCTTCATTGCCCTGGTCGGGCTGGTATCTTTTGCCGAGTGGCAGCTGGCTCGCTGGCTGCGGCAGCTGGAAGATCGCCAGCCAGATCACCTGGCCGACCCGCTGCGAAGTTGATCCCCGAGCGGGGCTGATGAACCAATTGCGGTAGGTGGAGTGAAACGCCGCCTGTCTTTCCAAATCCTGCTTTTCATTGTCATCAAGGCGCTGCTTAACACCATGGTGCGCATGGTGTATCCCTATCAGAGCTACTGGATGGCAGGCTTGGGCGTGGACGCGCGGGCTTTCTCGCGCGCCATATCTCTGCGCTACGCGCTCAGCATCCTGGGACCATTCCTGGCTGCGTCGGCCGATCGCCGCGGCCGGCGTTTTGGTATGTTGTTTGGAATGGCGCTGTTCGTCCTGGGCACCGCGCTGGTCGCCATCCGGCCGACTTTCCTGACATTTGTGCTGGCCCTGGTGCTGGCGCTGCTTGGCAACCTGGTCTTTATCCCCTCGCTGCAGGCTTACCTGGGCGACCGGGTGCCGTATCAGCGGCGCGGCCGGGCTATTGCCCTCACCGAGCTGGGATGGTCGCTGAGCTTTATCATCGGTGTGCCGCTGGTTGGCTGGCTGATTGCCAGCCGCGGCTGGCTGGCGCCATTTCCGGTCCTTGCCGGGTTGGGGGTGCTGTCGATGCTGGCCCTGCTGGTCATGCTGCCGCGCGATAAACCGCTGGCCGAAGACGAACCGCCCGCCTGGCACAACCTGCGGAGTGTATTCACTTTCACACCGGCGTTAGTCGGTCTGCTGGTAGGCATCTGTATAAGCGGATCAAATGAGGTGATCAACCTGGTGTTTGAACGTTGGATGGTGGATGTTTTCGAGGTGAAGATTCTCACCATGGGGATCACCGCGGCAGTGATTGGCCTTTCGGATTTGAGCGGCGAGCTGCTGGTGGTGGGCTTTACCGACCGGTTGGGGAAAACCCGCGCCGTAACCCTGGGTCTGCTCTTGAACATCCTGGCGGTGCTGGCTTTACCTCTGCTGGGGCGCAGTCTGACCGGGGCGATTGCCGGGCTGGCGTTGATCTACCTGACGTTTGAATTTACCATGGTTAGCGCCATTCCTTTAATGACCGAAGTGATGCCCGGGCTGCGGGCGACCTTCATGGCCGGCTTTTTTGCCAGCTCGACCCTCGGGCGGGCCGTTGGGGCGCTGATTGCTCCGGGCCTGTACGAGTTTGGGCAGGCTTCTGGTTTCCTTAGCGGGATACTGGTGATCGTGTGCACAGCAGCGCTTGCCAACCTGCTTGCTCTGGCTGCGACCCGCTATCTCCACCGTAAACTGGCCCTGCGCTGACCACCTGCAAGGCAAGGCAAATCCGCCTGAAAGCTCGCTGGCTGCGCGACGTAGTATAATCCTGCTGAACTACATGGGAAAACTGATATGAAACCTGGTATTCGAAACGCATCGATCATCTTACTGGTCCTCTCCATGCTGGCGGCGCTGGGTATGAGCCTGCGCAGCACGGCCCAGGCGGCTCCGCCGCTGCAAGTGCCAATTTATACGCCCACACCTGGTCCGGATGGGCGGATTATTTACATTGTGCAGGCCAATGACACCTTGCTGCGTATCTCCTTGATCAGCGGGGTGCCTGTCGATCAGCTGCGCGCCCTGAATAACCTGACCGGCGATACGATCTACGAAGGCCAGCGCTTGCTGTTGGGTCTTTCCGGACCGGCGGAGGTGGTGGTCACCCCAGGTCCAACCTCCACGCCAACCCCGGTGCTGCCTACGCCTACGGTAGGCCCAGGCAGTGGAAACCTGTGCATCCTGCTCTTTGATGACTTGAACGGTGATTCGATTCGCCAGGTTGAGGAACCATCCATCCCCGGTGGAGCTATCAGCATCAACAACCGATTAGGATCTATCTCCGAAGCTGTGGACAGCGTGGCGGGAACCGAGCACCAGTGCTTTGAGCAGCTCCCCGAAGGCGAATACAGCATCTCGGTGGCGGTCCCCGGCGGCTTCAATCCCACGACCGAAACCAGCCTGGTGCTGCCGCTGAAAGCGGGGGACGAGACTTACATCGATTTTGGCGCCCAGGTGAATTCACAATCCCAGGCAGAAGCCACCCTGCTGCCTGAGCCGGAAAAGCGCACTCCCTTGCTGGGGATCCTCGGTGGACTGTTCCTGGTGGCAGGTCTGGTGCTTGCCTTAGTGGCGGCCCGCTTGCTGCGCAACAAGTGAGCTATATGCCTCAGCGAGATGCCGGGTATATCGCCCGGTCTGCTCGCCGGAGGACCAGGCGGCGGTGCGCTGCGCAGCCTGCTCGGCGAGACTTTCTGCCACATTTTCTTCCACAATCACCGTAATTAACGCCGCGCCCAGGAGGCGGCTGGTCGATTGGTCTTCTCCAGCCGCTACAAGATAACCGGCGGGACCTACCAACGCGTCGCTCCATGGAGTTGCCAGCGCAACCAGCGGCTTGTGGCAGGCCATTGCCAACGAGATAGCACCCTCCCAGGGTGAATCGATGGTCGGGTGGATCAGGGCGCTGCATCCCCGATACAGGGCAGCCAGGCTGGCAACGCTTATTGGGGGCAGCAGGTGTACCGTGGACTCGCAGCGGGCATCGCGGATTACAGGCAGCAAGGTTGACTTCAGGCTGTGGTCGACGCCGGCGATCGCCAGCGGATAATACTCACCAATTGCCGGGGCGGCCCAGCTCCAGGCATTCAGCAGGCAACGCACATCGAAAGGCTCCAACGGCCCGTGGTAGAGCAGGTAGCTTTCCGGTAAGTCGAGGCCGGCCAGCAAAGCAGGGTCTGTCGATCTGGCTGCAGGCAGGAACGCCGGGTGAATGAGTCGCGGCAGGCGCAGCAATGGGTAGTTGCTTTCCGGGGCCGGCAAATCCTCCGGCCAGAATAATCCTTGCAGCCTGGCCTGCCCGCCCTGGCCGAGGGCATCGCCCATGCGGGAAGAGAAGCTCTGCCGATTTGCCGGCGAGCGGCGTGGGCGGCCCAAGAATAGCTGGCTGGTAGGTGTGAGCAGCTGATTTGCGCCGGCAATCAGCGCCGGGCGCCCGCCGACCAGATGCACCAGGTTTGCCTGGTTCAAGTGGCTGATCTTTGGGAGAATGCGCTGCTCCCAATTCAAGCGGCCCGCCTCAGTGGGGTTGGTAGCATGCAGATGCGCGGTCACACCAATGGGAAGCGGCTCGGATGGCGCCGCTGGCAGCGCAACATGCGCTTCAATCTCAGGCGGCAGGTAGGCCAGCAAGGTTTGCAAGTGTAGCGTAGCAGGGCTGTTGGGTTGGGTAGCCAGCGGCCACCCATCATAAAGAATACGGAGAGTCATCACAGGTTGTCTTCGAGCGCCGGTCTGCCGGAAAATGGTTTTTTCGCTCTGGCTTTTCATTCTACCTGAAAAGTGCGGTATTATTACGAGTACCATTGCTTGAAGGGTCATAAATTTGGATAAAATCTTAGCCCAGTTGAATGCTTACTGGATCGGATTCGTCAAGCTTATTCCCGATCTGATCCTTGCCATGATCGAGCTGGCGATTGGCATCCTGCTGGCCAAGCTTGTCGCCCGAACGATCCGGCGGGCGATGGAGCGCAGCAAGGTGGACCAGCAGGCAACCTTGCTGCTGACACAGATCGCATATTATTCTATCCTGGCAGTGGCTGTTGTAATGGCCTTATCGCAGATCGGGGTAAACGTCACTGCTCTGATTGCAGGTCTGGGGATCGCTGGTTTCACGATTGGCTTTGCGCTGCAGGATGTCAGCAAGAATTTTATCGCCGGCATCCTTTTATTGATCCAGAAGCCTTTCCGGGTAGGCGATACAATCGAGGTATCGGGTTACACGGGAACGGTCAAATTAATCGACGTACGGGCTACCGAAATGCAAACCCTGGACGGGCGTATCGTGATCATTCCCAGCGCGGAGGTATATACCAACCCGATCGTTAATTTTAGCCGGGCGGTCCGGCGCAGGGTGGAAATCCAAATCGGGATAGCCTACGGTCACGACCTGGAACAGGCCAGGCAGGTGGCTTTACGAGCCCTGGCATCAGTGCCGGGGGCTTTGCCCGAGCCGCCTCCTGCGGCCAATTTCCAGGCTTTTGGGAACGTTTCAGTCCAGCTTTTGATTTCGTTTTGGGCCGATCCCAAACAATCCGATCTACTGGTTATCAAAGACCTGGCCGCTAAAGAGGTGCAACTGGCCTTCGAGCAAGCCGGGGTGGATATTCCCTATCAGGCGGTGAGCCTTGAACAGAAGCCTGAGTAGGCCCGCGGAATAATCTAATCTTTGATGACACAATCGGATCCCTCACTGCTGGTCCCCGGCTTGCCCCCCAGGCCCGCAAATGCCCCGCCCGCTTTTCACCTGCTGGCAAAGCCTACCGGCGCGGCCTGCAACCTGGATTGCGCCTACTGCTTTTTCCTGGATAAAGAGTTGCTGTACCCCGGCAGCAAATTCCGCATGGAGGACTCGCTGCTGGAGCAGTATATCCGCCAGCTGATCGAGTCGCACCAGGTTAATGAGGTCAACATTGCCTGGCAAGGGGGCGAGCCTACTCTGATGGGCCTGGAGTTTTACCGGCGGGCCATGGCGCTGGCGGAGAAATACCGGCGACCCGGCATGCGCTTTTTGCATACCATGCAGACCAACGGCACCCTGCTGAACGATGAATGGGCACTCTTTTTCAAAGAACATGATTTTCTCATCGGAATCAGTATCGATGGTCCACCCCAGCTGCACGATGTCTACCGCGTCGACAAGGGCGGTAAACCGACCTTCGACAAGGTGCTGCGCGGCTTGCGGCTGCTGCAAAAACACGGCGTTGAATATAACGTACTGACAACGGTCAACCGGACTAATGCAAGCTTTCCGCTGGAGGTCTACCGCTTCCTGCGCGACGAAATTGGCACGACCTGGATGCAGTTTATCCCGGTGGTCGAGCGGATCAATTCAGATGGGCTGACCCTCTACCAGGAAGGGACAACTGTATCGGAGCGTTCGGTGCTGCCGGAGCAGTTCGGTCGCTTCCTGAGCACCATATTTGATGAATGGGTGCGCAAGGACGTGGGGCGCATCTTTGTGCAGACATTTGAAGCCTCGCTGCGTAACTGGCTGGGCATGCAATCTTCCGGCATGTGCGTTTTCAACGAAACCTGTGGCACCGGGCTGGCTATCGAACATACCGGCGACCTGTATTCCTGCGACCATTTTGTCGAACCGGATTATCGGCTGGGGAATATTAAAGAGGAGCACATGATCGATCTGGTAGCCTCGCCCCAGCAGATGCAATTCGGTCTGGACAAGCGTGACAGCTTACCGCGTTACTGCCTGGAGTGCGACGTGCGTTTTGCCTGCCATGGGGAGTGTCCCAAGAACCGCTTTCCGTTAACCCCAGACGGCGACCAGGGACTGAACTACCTGTGCGCCGGGTTTAAAGATTTTTTTCATCATGTAGATTTTTCAATGAAGATCCTCGCCGAACTGATCCGGCAAGGCCGCCAAGCGAAGGAGGTGATGGGGATACTGGATCGAGCCTTTGCGGGCGTTCATCGCCTGGATCCCTGCCCATGCGGCAGCGGGCGTAAGTATAAGCACTGTCACGGGCGCGCTTATGCTCCCCAGCCTATGAGCGCGCTGCCCGCTCCATACGGACGGTCGAAAATCCAATAGAAGTGAGGGGAATAAATAAAGATTGATAACTCGGTTGAATAACGTAATGAATATCGGATCAATTATTAACACTTGTCGCGAAAAATCTAAAAGGAGCAACTGCTATGCCTAACGGAAAACCGAATATCCTGGTCATTTGGGGAGATGATATCGGCATCACCAACCTGAGCTGTTACAGCGACGGGCTGATGGGTTACCGCACCCCGAATATTGATCGCATCGCCAATGAAGGCATGCGCTTCACCGATTCTTACGGTCAACAAAGCTGCACTGCCGGGCGCGCCGCCTTCATCACCGGGCAAAATCCCTACCGCACCGGCCTGACCAAGGTGGGTATGCCCGGCGCGGACATCGGGCTGCAGGCTGAAGACCCAACCATCGCCGAGCTGCTCAAGCCTTTGGGTTACACCACCGGCCAGTTCGGCAAGAACCACTTCGGCGATAGGAACAAGTACCTGCCCACCGCTCATGGATTCGATGAATTCTTCGGCAACCTTTATCACCTCAATGCCGATGAAGAGCCGGAGCATGTAGACTATCCATCCGAGGCCGAATTCCCCAATTTCAAGAAAATTTTTGGCCCGCGGGGTGTCATTCACTCCTGGGCTACCGAGGAAGATGATCCCACCGAGCACCCGCGCTGGGGCCGCGTCGGCAAGCAGCGCATTGAGGACACTGGCCCGCTGACCAGGAAGCGCATGGAGACCTGCGACAGCGAGTTCCTGGCCGCTGCCCAGGATTTCATGAGGCGCGCCCACGACGACGACAGGCCCTTCTTCGTATGGTTCAATACCACCTGGATGCACTTCCGCGTCCATCCGCCGGAGCACGTGCTGGGCCAGGCCGGGCGCTGGCAGTCTTTCTATCACGATGTTATGGTGGAGCACGATAAGCAGGTGGGCCAGATGCTCGACCTGCTGGATGAGATGGGTATTGCAGAGGACACCATCGTGCTGTACTCCACCGATAACGGTCCGCATATGAACACCTGGCCCGACGGCGCCATGACCCCCTTCCGCAACGAGAAGAACTCTAACTGGGAAGGCGCCTTCCGTGTGCCGGAGATGTTGCGCTGGCCGG
>Ga0209492_1000373_pt1 | contig 13987 bp, 12 predicted proteins | sample PPLLak12cMay2015_FD_187253 | JGI IMG/M metagenome (GOLD analysis project Ga0209492, IMG submission 187253) | Freshwater sediment microbial communities from Prairie Pothole Lake near Jamestown, North Dakota, USA - PPLs Lake P7 Core (1) Depth... | ecosystem: Environmental > Aquatic > Freshwater >... | reverse complement strand
TCGGCGATCAGCGCCTCGCTGATGGCATTGAAGACCTCGGGGCGGTTCAGCGTCAGGGTGCCGATGCCCTCTTCGTTCTTTTCCAGGATGATGGTCTTGTAATCCTTGATCTTCATATCGACTCCTTTCTGCTACCAGCAAACCTGGCCGCCGTCGATGACGAGGGCCGAGCCTGTCATGAAGTTCGAGGCCGGGGAGGCCAGGTATACGGCCAGGCCCCGCATGTCGTCCATCTGGCCGAGCCGGTTCTGCGGGATGTTCTTCTTGATGATTTTCTGTCCCACTTCGGTGGCGAAGAAGTGGGTGTTCATGGGCGTCTCGAAGTATCCGGGCAGGATGGCGTTGACCTGGATGTTGTGGCGGATCCACTCCAGGGCCATGACCTTGGTGAGCTGCAGGACGCCTCCCTTGCTGGAGCAGTAGGCCGACATGTTGGGGAAGATGATCTGGGCGCCGATGGAGGCCACATTGATAACCTTGCCTCCCTCACCCTTCTCGACCATCTTTTTCGCCACGGCCTGGGTGAGGACGAAGATGCCCCGGAGGTCCGTGGCGACCGTGTTGTCCCAGTCCTGCTCGGTCATCTTGAGGATGGGTTTCTCGCTGCCGCCGACACCGGCGTTGTTGACGAGGATGTCGATCCGGCCGAACTCCTTCACGACGTCCTCCACGAGCGTGTTGATCTCGGGGGTGCTGGTGATGTCGAGTCGGTGCGGGTATGTCTTCACGCCCGTCCGGGCGTTGATTTCCTTGCAGGCCTGCTCCAGGACTTCCATGCGCCTGGCGCACAGGACGATGCTCGCGCCGGCATCGGCCAGACCCTCGGCAATGCCCCTGCCGATGCCCGTGGCGCCGCCGGTGATGATGGCCACTTTGCCTTTCAGATCGAAATAGGGAAGATTCATCGTTTCATCTCCTTTTCTCACTTGGGATAGACGAGGATTTTTACGTAGTCGCTGCCGTGCTCGATGAGTTCCTTGATCCCCTTGCCGACGAGATCATCCACCTTGATGCGGGCCGTGATGAGCGGCTCCACGTTCACCCGGCCGTCGGCGAGATAGCTGATGGCCGCGGGGAACTCGTCCTCGTAGCCGCTCGAGAAGACGATCTCCTTCTCGTGGCCCCAGAGGCGAATGAAGGGGACCTCGATGGGCTTGAGGGAAAGGCCCACGACGCAGATAACGGCCCGGCGCCCGGTCACCTTGACGGCCGTGTCGAAGGAGGCCTGGTTGCCGACGCAGTCGAAGGCCCAGTCGGCCCTGAGGTTGTCCGTCAGCTCCCCGATCGCCTTGCCGGCGTCGGTCTGGGTGGGGTCGAATACGGCCGTGGCACCCGTTTTGGCGGCAAGTTCACGCCTTCCCTTGAGGGGCTCGACGACGAAGATCTTGCCGGCGCCTGCTGCGCGGCAGGCCTGCATGACGAGAAGACCAATGGGCCCTGCGCCGACGACGGCCACCGAGGCGCCGATCTTGAGGCGGGCACGCTTCACGGCGTGGACGGCCACGGCCAGGGGCTCCACGAAGGCGCCCGCGTCGTCGCTCACGGTGTCGGGGAGCTTGCAGATGCTGTACTCGGGGAAAACGCCCAGCTCGGCAAACGCCCCGTCCCAGGCAAAGCCTGCCGTTCCCAGCTTGGTGCACATGACGAACTGCCCGAGCCTGCAGTAGTGGCATTTGCCGCAGTAGATGAGGGGATTGACGGTCACGCGGTCCCCGGGCTTAACGCTCTTGACCCCGTCGCCGACTTCGACGACCTCGGCGGAAAACTCATGGCCCAGGATGATGGGCCCGTTTGACCTCCCTGTCAAGGGGTGGGGCTTGGCGGGGATGATGAAGGGCCCGCTCTTGTACTCATGCAGATCGGAGCCGCAGATCCCGCAGGTTTTGATTCTGACTTTCACCTGTCCCGGACCCACCTTGGGGTCGGGGACGTTCTCGATCCGGATGTCTTCTTTCTTGTGCCAGACGGCTGCCTTCATGATCACTCCTCCTTCTTACGCCCGCTGCAGGGTGGCGCGGATCGCCTTCTTGACGTCTTCTGCACCGGGCACGTAGGCTTTTTCCAGGCTGTAGTGGATGGGGACGAATGGGGCGCCGACCCGCATGACGGGGGCGTCGAGCTCGTCCAGGATCTCCTCGGCGACGGAGGCCGCGATCTCGGCCCCGATGCCGAATTGTTTTGCGGCCTCGTGGGCGATCACGAGCCGATGGGTTTTGCCGACGGAGTTGAACACCGCCTCCCTGTCCCAGGGCTGGACCGTCATCAGGTCGACGACCTCCACGCTGACGCCGTCCTTCTCGAGGTCGGCCGCCGCGCGAAGCGCCTCGTTGACGAGCCGCGACACGGCGACGACGGTTACGTCGGAGCCCTGCCGCTTCACGTCGGCCTTGCCCAGGGGAATCAGGTGATCCGCTCCCTCGGGGACCTGGCCCTTCATGGCGTGCAGGGTCTTGTTCTCGATGAAGACGACGGGGTTGTCGTCGCGGATGGCCGATTTCAGGAGGCCCTTCACGTCGTAAGGGTTTGCGGCCATGACGACCTTGAGCCCCGGTACGTGGGCAAACCAAGCCTCGAGGCACTGGGAGTGCTGGGGGCCGGCGTTGAGCCCGGCGCCCTCGGGCATCCTCACGACGATGGGCATGGTGAACTGGTTGCCGAACATGTAGCGCATCTTGGCGATCTGGTTGACGATGCTGTCCATGGCGCAGGTCACGAAGTCCATGAACATGATCTCCACGACGGGCCGCAGGCCGCAGGAGGCGGCGCCCGCCGCCATGGACGTCAGGCTGGCCTCACTGATGGGGGTGTCGACGACGCGCCGGGGGCCGAATTTCTTGAAGAGGTCCCGGCTGGCGCCGAAGGACCCGCCGGCCAGCCCCACGTCCTCGCCGATGAGGAGGACGCTCTCGTCCCGCTCCATTTCCTCTTCCAGGGCTTCCTTGATGGCGAAGATATATCGAACGTCTTTCATATCGAACTCCTTTAGAAGATTGAGTGAGCGTACACTCACATCCCCGGGAAAAATTTTTACACGTAAAGCCCTGCCGCCATCTCCTCCGGCCCGGGGTAGGGGCACTGGCGGGCGAAGTTCACGGCCTCCTCGAGCTCGGACCGGATGTCGGCCTCGATTTTCTCGATGTCAGCCTGTTTGAGGATCTTTTCCTTCAGGAGCCGCGTCTCGAACTCCTTGATGCAGTCCTTGGCCATGGCCTCGTCGACCTTTTCCTTGCCCCGGTACTTCTGGGCGTCGCCCACGTAGTGGCCGTACCAGCGGTCGCACTTGACCTCGATGAGCGTGGGGCCTGCGCCCTTGCGGGCCTTCTCGACGGCCTCGCCGCATACCTCGTAGATCTCGGCGACGTCGTTTTTCACGATCACGCCCGGCATGCCGTAGGCGATGGCGCGGTCTGCGAGGTTTTCGATCTTTGCATGGACCGGGCGGGGGGAGAATTCGGCCCAGCCGTTGTTTTCGCACAGGAAGATGACGGGGAGGTTCATGACCGAGGCGATATTGAGGGTCTCGTGGAAAGTGCCCTGGTTGGTGGCGCCGTCGCCGAAGGTGGCAACGGCAACCTGGTCCGTGCCTTTGTACTTGGCTGCAAAGCCTGCGCCGGCCACGATGGGAATGCCGCCGCCTACGATGCCGTTGGCGCCCATGATCCCCTTGGAGAGGTCGGCCAGGTGCATCGACCCGGAGCGGCCCATGCAGTAGCCGTCCTTGCGGCCGAACAGCTCGGCCATGGCGCGCTTGAGCTCGATCCCCTTCGCGATGGCGTAGCCGTGGCCCCGGTGGGTCGTCCCGATGTAGTCGTCATCCCTCAGGTGGGCGCATACCCCGACGGGGGCCGCTTCCTGCCCGATGCTGACGTGGAGGAAGCCCAGGATCTCCCCGGCGGAGAATACCTCCATGAGCTTTTCTTCAGCCCGGCGGATGCGCAGCATCTGCCGGTAGAAATCGATCATTTTTTCTTTGCTCGGTTTCCCCATTTCGATCTCCTTTCGCTATGGGACTTGGCGGATTTCTTGAAGTGAGTGCATTCCACACGGTCCCTGTCGGTATCCTCGATGATCTCGATGGCGTGCTCCACGAATTCGAGGATGCCGTCCACGACGTCGTCCATGGATTTGTGGCGCCTCCTGAGGCTCCAGCCCCGGAGAACCAGGATGACGTTGAGGTAGGACAGGATGTCCGCCGCCATTTTCAGGCGGGCCTCGTCGATCTTCCGGCCGGCATATCGCTGGCGCAGAAGCTCTTCGAAGACCTCGATGTATTTGGTTTCCTGGGCGAGAACGGTGTGGACGCTCTCACGGTCGTAGTTGCCGGCTTCCCGGTAGAGGAACATGATCACATCCTGGTACTGGTAGATCAGTTCCATGTTGTGCCGCAGGGCGGCACTGACCTTCTCCCGGGGATCTTCCGTCTCGTCGATGGCTTTCTTCAGCCCCTCGGTCAGGATCGTAGTCATGAAGTCGTAGACGATGTAGAGGATGTCTTCCTTGCTGCGGACGTAATTGTACATGGTGCCCATAGTGAGGCCCGCCGCCTCGGCGATCTCGCGGACCGTAGCCCCGTGGAACCCTTTTGCGGAGAAGACCTGCATGGCACCCTCGATGATCTGCTTACGCCGCAGGTCGACGAGCCGTGCGTTCTTGATGTTGGCCTGGACTTCTTTTCCGTGTACCTTCATTTTCCTCTCCCTCCGCAGGGTATTGTGTTGCAGTGCAACCATACCATGCATCAGAAGGCACTGAGAAGAAAAACCTTTTGCTTTTCCCGTAATCGGTGCTATGATGAGAAAGAAGTGATTGAGCGCTTAGTCAGGTATGCTCTTACGCGATCATCGACTGTCTGTCAAGCATAATTTGAAAACGATGAAATTATTTTTGCCGCCGGACCGAAAAAGGCTGCCCAGGTGGGCCGGAGAGCGGTCCCGGACCAGGAGGAAAGGAAATGACAAACTCAGCAAAGAAGGAAAATATCCAAGATTTGACCCGTGAGGAGCTTCTCGGATTTCTCGAGGATGCGGCCCTGAATTGGCTCGCTCACGACGGGCTCTGGTTCCAGGCCGTGGAGAAGCGCTACGGAACCGACGTGGGAAGGCAGTGCAGCGGGGAGGCGATCGCCTCCTATTCGGAGATCGAGGCCAAGCGGATCCTGAAGCGTTTCGGACTTCCCCAAAACGGAGGGATCCCGGTTCTCATGCAGGCCCTGCGGTTCCGGATGTACCACCTCATCAACAAGCAGGATTTCGTGGAAGTTTCAGAAAAACGCTGCATTTTCCGCATGCGGGAGTGCCGCGTGCAGGCCATGCGCAAGAAAAAGGGGCTCCCGGATTATCCCTGCAAGACAACCGGGGTCGAGGAATACAGCCACTTTGCGACTGCCGTGGACCCGCGAATCAAAACGCGATGCGTGGCCTGTCCGCCCGATGCGCATCCCGAGGATTTCTGGTGCGCCTGGGAGTTCACCCTGGAAGAGTAGGGGAGAAGTCACTTTTTTGCATACGAAATCGAGCAGATAGAAGAAAGTTGAGTGAGTGCTCACTTTTTTCTTGACAATTTCCATTGTCTTAACTATAGGTCAGATGCCAGTTGAGTTGAGGAAGGAAAGAGCACTGCCGGGGAGGGAAAACCTGCAGAGTCCACGCTGGCAAAAAATAAGACGAGAACACGGTTTTAAATGTGTGCAAGTAAAGTGAGTGAGCGCTCAGTAAGAAACTCATGAAAGGAGGTCAAATCATCCGTCATCCCGATGAAGGGTTGATAAAAAAAGGGGAAGTCGTTATCATCCGTCGCTTTTAACAAAATAGAAATCACAATGGACGAATCGGCCGGTAACCATCCTGACGGGGGTTTGATCCGCACGCATCGAGAGCGTCACGTCGAGGAGGAAGGGAAAAAGAGGGGACCGGTCCTATCCGAGACATCAAACGGAGGTGGAAGATGGCTCAAGGAACACAAACCGTAGCCCAAAAAGCCTGGGGATACCGCTGGGTGATCCTCTTTATCGTATGGCTGCTTTATCTCATCAACTATTTTGACCGCATCAGCGTTCTCACGTTTCTGCCCTACATTCAAAAGGACCTGGGCCTGACGGCCGTCGAAATCGGCTGGCTCGGGTCGATTTTCTTTTTCGGCTATGCCATCGCGCAGTTCTTCGCGGGGTTTTTGGCCGACAAGTTCGGCCCCAAGAAGACCATGAACATTGCCATCTGGGTCTTCACGCTGGTCACCTTCGTGACCGGTTTCGTCCGGACCTTCTCACAGTTCATCGTCCTGCGTCTGGCCCTGGCACTCGGCGAAGGCAACCATTACGTGCCCGCTGTCCGCGCCATCGCCAACTGGTTCCCCATGCAGGAAAAAGGGCGCGCCAACGGCTACTTCGCCACGACGTGGGCTGTTGCCCCCGCAGTGGTTCCCATCGTGGTGACCTGGATGTCGGCGGACCTCTTTGGCGGGGCTTGGCGGCCCGTCTTCTTCGTCCTGGCTATCCCGGGCCTTCTCGGCGTTTTCCTGCTCTGGAAGTACATGAGCGACACGCCCCGTGAGATGCTCGACAAGGGGAGGATGACCCAAGAGGAGTATGATCTCATCACCTCGTCGATCGGCGCCGATGCCTCCGTACACGGGAAGACCTACAGCACCAAGATCTTCACGACGGACCCCCAGTACTACCTCTTCACCATCACCTTCTTCACCCTTCTCATGATCTACTGGGGCATGACGACCTGGATCAGCACCTTCCTCGTGAAGATGCACGGCCTTAACATCAAGACCATGGGCTTCTATGCCGCCATGCCTTTCATCGTGGCCTTCTTTGCCATGTGGGCGGGCGGCCAGGTGGCGGACAAGTTCTTCAAGGGCAAAATGAAGATGGTCACCATCATCGGCTTTTTGGGCTGCATCCCCGTTCTCTACTTCATCGGTCAGTCCCCCAAGGGCGATGCGGGCCAGCTTCTCTTCTGGCTGGGCATGGGCGGCTTCTTCATCAACTTCCCCTGGGGCGTCATGCAGGCCTTCCCGTCCGTTCGCTACCCCAAGGAAGTGGTCGGCCGCGCGATGGGCATTTCCAACGGCGTGGGGCAGTTCGGGGCCTTCATCTCCCCCATGATCGCGGGCTACCTCGTTGTCACGCTGCCCGACGGCTCCTTCAACTTCGCCAACGTGTTCATCTTCTGGTCCGCCCTGGCGGCAGTGGCCTCGATTGCGGCATTCTGCCTGGCCGAAAAGCCGGTCGATCACGAAAAGTTCGAGACGACGGGCAAGTAGGAATCTGCGGACAATCCGGCCAAGCCGGTTCACAATAGAAAAAAGGGCGGTGTCTCCGAGACGCCGCCCTTTTTTTGTCCAAAGCAGTGCCGCGGGATCCGCTTTATTTTGTGCCGGGTATTTCCCTCAGGGCATGTGAACGGCGCCGCCGGTGAGCGTCATGGCGGCCTCCATGATGGCCTCGGAGAGGGTTGGGTGCGGGTGAATCGTGTGGGCAAAATCCCCGGCGGTCATCTTCTTGCGCATGCCGAGAACGGCCTCGGCGATCAGGTCCGTGGCATGGGGGCCGATGATGTGCACACCCAGCACCTCGTCCGTCGTCCCATCCGAAATGATTTTCACCATCCCTTCCAGGTCATTGAGGACAACGGCCTTGCCGTTTGCACGGAAGGGGAAGCGCCCCACCCGGATGTCGTGGGACAGCCTGGCCTGCTCTTCCGTCAACCCCACGGAAGCCACCTCGGGGCTCGTGTAGATGCAGGAGGGGACTGCCCTGTAGCTCATGGTCTCGCAGTTTCCCAGGATGTTCTGTACGGCACACTCGCCCTCGGCCGAAGCCAGGTGGGCCAGCATGACCCCGCCCACGACATCGCCCGCGGCGTAGATCCCCGGGATGTTCGTCTGCATGTGCTCATCGACGACAATGGCCCCGTTCTCGTGCCGTACCCCGATCCGGTCCACGTCGAGAAGCGAGAAGTCGGGTCTGCGTCCGACCGTCACGATGACCTTGTCGGCAATGGCCGTCGCCGTCTTGTCCCCAACCGTGTAGATGACGGCATTCCCTGTGCCCGAGCGGGTGATGCCCTTCACGGCGGCACCGGTGATCACCTCGATCCCCGACATGATCGTGCGTTTCTCAAGAAGCGATGCCAGTTCCCGGTCCACACCGGGCACGAGGCCGGGCATCAACTCCAGGATGGTGACACGGCATCCCATGGCGGCCAGGAACTGGGCGAACTCCACACCGATGACGCCTCCGCCGATCACGACGACACTGGCCGGGAGCGTCGTCATGCCCAGGACCTGGTTCGAGTCCATGACGTCAGGGCCGTCGATCCCCTCCACGGGGATTCTGCCGGGCTTCGAGCCCGTCGCGATGAGAATCGCGTCGGCACGGATCTTGTCGCCTGTTTCACTGATCCGCACGGTCTTCGAGTCCACAAACGAAGCCGTGCCCTGCACGACGTTGATCTTCCGGGTCTTCAGAAGGGCCCCGACCCCGCGGGTCAGCCTTGACACGACGGCGTTCTTGCGGCTCATGACGGCGCCGAAATCCACATCGTAGCCGTGGCAGCGTATGCCGAAGTGGTCAGCCGACTTCAGGGTTCGCACGACGCTGGCCGACTGCAGGAGCGCCTTGGTGGGGATGCATCCCCAGTTGAGACAGGTTCCCCCGATGGCGTCTTTTTCGATGAGCGTCACCTCGGCGCCCATGCGTGACACCCGGATCGCGGCGGGATAACCCGCCACACCGCCGCCGATGATGAGGATGCGTGGTACCTCCGACATGCCTGTGCTCCTGTCCGGGTTTTTGCCCCGGCAGACCGAATACGTGAATCGCCTCAGCCTGTCAATCGGCGGTTTACTCTTTTCCGTGCTTCCCGTCCCGGGCCGTCGGCTGCGAAAGTTCCTTCTCGCGGCGGGCCTGGCGGCCATGGACCTCGGACCAGGTTTTCTTGATTTCCTTGTAGTGGGTCTTTCGGACCGTGACGAAGCGCTTCCCGTTCCAGGCCCGGACGGTCAGGGTCAGGTCGGGAGGGTTGATCGTGTAGATGTTGTAGGCTGCCGGCTCCCGCCTCACGCGTGTGGACAGTGTCGAGGCCTGGGAGACGAGGATGTGGGAACGGATGGTTTCGTGGTGGCTCCGGATGTCATCGGAATACCCCACGTGGTAGTGTCCCGCCAGCAGCACGTCGACGCCGCACTCCTCGAGGACGGCCAGGGCCCTGGCTGCACGCCCCACGATGGAATAGGGCGGGATGGGCGGGGGGATGAAGGGGTGGTGCGTCACGACGATCTTGAAGATGTGATCGGGGATGCTGCAGAGCCGGAAGCGCAAAAGCGCGATCTGCTTGTCCGAGATGCGCCCGTTGACAAAAGCCAGCGAACGAGCCGTGTTGACTCCCAGCACGGCCATTTCGTCATCGATGTACAGGGGGTCCATGTCCGCGGCGATGTAGCGGCGCCAGCGGTGCAGGGGCAGAAGGAACCGGCGCACGGGGTTGTACAGGGGGATGTCGTGGTTTCCCGGCACGACGATCTTGGGGCAGGGGATTCGCTCGAGGAAGCCCCGGGCAGCGAGGAACTGCCGGCGCCGGGCACGCTGGGTGAGATCGCCGCTCACGGCGACAAGCGTCGGTTCGAGCCGGCGCAGGTCGGCGAGGAGCTCCCGGATGAGCACGGGGTCCTCGCGGCCGAAGTGGAGATCCGATATGTGGGCAAGACGCCTCATGATCCCTTCCGGCTGAAATGGGGTTCACAATTCAGCACGATCGTAGTATAAGAGCGGCAGCGGAAAAAATCAAATTTATCCACCCGTTTCCACCGGCGCCGGCTTCACCCGGTCAACCATCAGCCCCAGTCGATTCCACTTTCCACAAGGAGATCCGCTGCCATGAAGCGCACTAAGCGGGGGCCGCTCATTGAAAGCAAGGAAAATCGGCGCGAAAAAACATCGAATTCCGGGCAGGCCGGGAGAAGCCCCGGGAATCTGGGAAAGGACCTTGCAGACAGCGAGCGCAGGCTCCAGAGTGTCATCCACGGCTCCCCGATCCCCACGTTCGTCATCGGGCGTGACCACCGGATCCTCTACTGGAACCGGGCGCTGGAGGAGTTGAGCGGGATCCGTGCCCACGAGGTGCTGGGGTCGACCGACCACTGGCGGGCCTTCTACCGCAGCGGGGCGCGGCCCTGCCTGGCGGACCTGCTCGTGGATCAGGATTTCGATGCCATCGAGAGCTGGTATGCCGGCAAGTGCCGCAAGTCGCCGCTCATCGACGAGGCCTACGAGGCGACGGACTTCTTCCCCGAGCTGGGCGAGGGGGGCCGCTGGCTGCGGTTCACGGCGGCTTTGATCCGGGGCGCCGGGGGCGAGGTGGTGGGGGCCCAGGAGACCCTGGAGAACATCACGGAACAGAAGCGGGCCGAGGAGGAGCTTCACAAGGTTCAGAAGCTGGAATCCCTGAGCGCCATGGCCGGCGGGATCGCCCAGGACTTCAACACGCTGCTGTCCGCCATTCTCCGCAATGTCTTTCTGGCCAAGATATCCGTCCCCGACGAGGACAAGATGCTCGAGGACGGACTGGCCATTGCCGAGAAAGCGGGGCTTCGCGCCAAAGAACTCACCCATCTGCTCATCACCGTGGCCAAGGGGGGCTATCCTGTCCGGAAGGTGACGGATCTTGCGCCGTTGTTGAAGGAGGCGGCGGGCTTGATTCCCGCGGAACAGGGCATCGAGGTCCGGTACTCCATTGACCCCGAGCTCTGGCCGACGGAGGTGGACGAGGGACAGATCCAGCAGGTGCTGAGGCACATCATCCAGAACGCCGTCGAGGCCATGCCCGGCGGGGGGGCCATCGACATCCTGGCCGGCAATGCCATTATCGAGGCATCGGACAGGCTGCCTCTCAAGGAGGGCCGGTACGTCAAGATTTCCATTCGCGATCATGGCCAGGGGATCCCCGAGGAGCATATCTCGAAGATATTCGACCCCTATTTCACGACCAAGGAGTCCCGCCGGGGTCTGGGGCTTGCGGTGAGCTACGCGATCATCCGCAATCACGAGGGCCTGATCCGCGTGGAGTCCCGGGAAGGGCAGTTCTCGGCCTTCCAGATCCTGCTGCCGACGGCCGGGGAGATAGTGACCAGTGGTCAGTGACCAGTGCCCAGTGGAAGAAAAATACTGGAAACAGAGCAGGAGAAGCAGTAACTGGATTAGGTAATTGGAATATAGGGAAACGGCTCGTCCCCCCCTTAAGAAGGGGGGGATTTTTTTGCCAGGGAGCATGAAACTTGCAGGTTTTTCTCATCCGCCGGTGTGCCGGCGATAATCGATATCTATGGAAGGATCCGTCATGTCACTTGTAGAAAAAATCACCGCCAAGAAGGCCCGGGTGGGAGTCATCGGCCTGGGCTACGTAGGACTGCCTCTGGTCATCGAGTTTTGCCGCGCCGGCTTCACGGTCACGGGATTCGACGTGGATGAAAAGAAGATCGCCGCCCTTCGCAAGCGGGAAAGCTACATCCGCCATATCGACTCGTCAGTCCTGGAAAAAGAGATCAACGGCAACTTTACACCGACGACGGACTTCAAGCTCCTCGCGGAGGTGGACTGCATCCTGATCTGCGTGCCCACCCCTCTGGACCGCAATCGCGAGCCCGACATGCGATATGTCTTCAACACGACGCGGGCCGTCGCAAAATACCTCCGGCCCGGCCAGCTCATCGTGCTCGAGTCCACCACGTACCCGGGAACGACCGACGGGGACATGCGGAAGATCCTCGAGGCCGACGGGATGAAGGCGGGCCGGGATTTTCACCTGGCCTTCTCGCCCGAACGGGAGGACCCGAACAACAAGAACTTCGGCGTGCGCAACATCCCCAAACTGGTGGGGGGCTACACCCCGGCGTGCCTGGAGGCGGCAAAGACCCTCTACGGGACGATCGTGGAGCGAGTCGTTCCCGTATCTTCGCCCCGGGTGGCCGAGGCGGCGAAACTTCTCGAGAACATCTACCGTTCCGTCAACATCGCTCTCGTCAACGAGCTGAAGATCTGCTTCGAGCGTATGGGCATAGATGTCTGGGAAGTCATCGAGGCGGCGGCCACAAAGCCCTTCGGTTTCCAGGCCTTTTACCCGGGGCCGGGTCTGGGCGGGCACTGCATCCCCATCGACCCCTTCTACCTGACCTGGAAGGCGAGGGAATTCGAGTTCAACACGCGCTTCATCGAGCTGGCGGGCGAGATCAACACGTCCATGCCCGATTACGTGGTCTCAAAAGTCATGGAGGCCCTCAACATTCAGGGAAAGCCTGTCCGGGGGTCTCGGATCCTCATCCTCGGGCTTGCTTACAAGGCCAATGTGGACGACGATCGCGAGTCGCCGTCGTACCGGCTCATTGAGAAACTCGAGCACCTGGGTGCGCAGGTGAGCTACAATGACCCCTATATCCCCGTCATCCGCCCGTCGCGGGAGTACGCGAAGTTTGCGGGCCGTAAATCCGCTGCGATTTCAGGGGACTATGACCTCGTCCTCATCGCCACGCCCCATGACGAATACCGGAAGATCGATTTCGCCGCCCTCGGCGTGCCCGTCGTGGACACGCGCAACGTGGTTCAGGCAAAAGGCGAGTGGCTTCACCGGGCCTAGAGAAGTTAGCTTCCTAAGTCTTCCTCTCCCTCGAGGAGAGAGGACTGAGGTGAGGGTGAATAAGTCCCTTCCATGAAACAAACCCTTCCCCCGGTCTCTTCTCCCTCGCGGGAGAGGGTCAGGGTGAGGGGGACTGAACTCCTTCCATTTCTGTCATTGCGAGCAACAGACCCCGCCTTCGTCCGGGGTTATCGATGGAAGAAACAGTGTCGATCCGTCATTGCGAGAAGCGCCAGCGACGAAGCAATCCCATGAATTCATTGAGATTGCTTCGCTCCGCTCGCAATGACCCTCAATGCTGTTCATTAGGAGGAGGCCGCGCGGCCGACGAGTCAATCACGTCTTTCCCCGCGTCTTACTACTCCTCAAGTTTTACCTTTTCCCTGCCGAATACGAATACAAGGTTTGTCCTGCACGCAGGACAGGCCCTCTCTTTCGCCTTCCCCACGATAAATTCACCCGACGGGGTGATCAGGATCAAAACATGTTCGAACATGCACACAGGAGGTTCAGTATGAGGAAGGGTCTATTTTTTCTTCTTGCGGCGCTGCTGGTCGTGGGACTCCCGCTCAGTGCGCTGGCAGGGACGCAGGTCTTCAAGGCCAAGGATATGGACGTGGATCTCTGGGAAATCTGTCCGATAGGTATTTTCCCCGTAGGTCCGCAATACGAATTCGGAAAAACCGTCATCATCCGCTATGTAGGCACAGAAAAGTTCAACGCCCGCGTCAAGAACGGTGATTTGGGCTGGAACCGCAACGTCCACGGCACAGCATATATCTATGACTATGATTCAGTCGGCACCGGTGAAAACATGATGTCGGCGATGAACGCACTGTCGAAAGTAAATTTCACTACAACCACAGCCTCGCTTCAGTCCATGTATCCATTTTCCTGTATGCCTTCCTGGCTTATACCGGATGTGACAGGTGTTGCTCCGCTCTATGAGGGACCCTTCCAGATCGAGGAGGTCATCCAGGACGATGGGAGCGACTTCTCTTGTTTCAACCCGGCGATGCCAATAGCCGTTAACTTCCAGGATTGCTATGGCTACGGATACCTCGCCGATATCAGCAAAATTGACTATCTCATGTATCACGGTAAGATCACAGGAAACAAAATCTACTTCTGGAAGGCGACCATCCATCAGCCCGGTGTGTTGCAACTCGAAGACAAGCGGGGATTCAACGAAACCTGGACATATTGAATTTCGCGGACGTCAGGTTAAAAGATTATTGACGAGTGGGCCGGGGTTGTTAGCCCCGGCCTTTCTTTTGTGCGCCCAGCATGGGCGCAATCTTGGAGGTGCAAGTCCTCCCATGAGTTGACCACAACGAGTGAAGCGAGCCGTA
>Ga0209492_1000372_pt1 | contig 13999 bp, 13 predicted proteins | sample PPLLak12cMay2015_FD_187253 | JGI IMG/M metagenome (GOLD analysis project Ga0209492, IMG submission 187253) | Freshwater sediment microbial communities from Prairie Pothole Lake near Jamestown, North Dakota, USA - PPLs Lake P7 Core (1) Depth... | ecosystem: Environmental > Aquatic > Freshwater >... | reverse complement strand
CCATAATTATTGTACCGTTGATAAGTCACGAGCATCATTCATTACATCTTCTGGTAACCCCTTTGATACTCTTAACATTTGAAATATCTTTCCTATAATCTCACTCTCCACACTTTTTGGAACATTAAGAGTAGCAGTTAGCAAATCGCCAGTACTACTTATAGCTCCAACCATTGTGATATTTACCGAAGTAAACATGTATTCTTGTATATTATCGTAATACAGTTTGCCATTCTCAATATAAGACAAAATAAAGCCACGCACAGCAGGCAACATGTCCTGCATAAACTTATCCTTGTTTTTCATTAAAACTATCTGCCTACGTCTTCCCTGTATGCCTAGAGGAGTAATACTAACTATCTCTTGGTTGTTTGGTAACGCAGCAGGTATTTGTGGTAAAACAGAATAGTTCTGCTTTAGTAAACTATCGTAAGCAACAGGAACACTTGTAAATGTAGATGTGAACGTATCATTTGCATAAGTAGTTTCACCTAAATTACTATTCTCAAATGCGTTTTTCCTTGCCTGAACAGCAACTTCTTGCGCCACCAATTCAGCAATATACCTTAAACTGAAAGATGCGTCATCAGAAGGAATGCCACCGTATAGCATTGTCCTAATCTGTTCACTTATTTGCTGATATGTCATTTCGCTTGTTGGGTTTCTAATTGTCCAAATTGTTGCAACATGCCATCTCTCATGTTCATTGCAATATCTTGTAATGCAAGATAAATAATATTATCCAAATCTGTTTGATTCCACTCTGGCTGAACAGATAAGGTTGCATTATAAACAGGTCTGCCACTAACCAATGTGTATGCCCAAACACTTGTTGTAGGAGCTTTTAAATACACTAAAACAGCACTCGTTAAATTAGTAGGATAGAACTGCAAATATGTTTTGTATTCCGTATAAATAGGAAATGTAGATGTAGGAGCTTCTATCTTTGATGATAAATGGTTTGCCAATCTATCTTTTTCTACTCTAACTATTGGGTATTGTTCAGTACCAACGACATGTGTTAAAGCATCTACGTGAAATAAATCAGCAGGAAATGTATATTTCCCAGCAGTAGAGCCAGTAGTAGGCAAAGTCAAATCAATTGGGTCACTAAAAAATCTACTTAAAGCATCAGATATACGCTGTGTCTTATAATATTGTGCATAAAGAGAATTATAATATTTAATTTCCGCTCTAGGGAATATCAAATTAAAATCATTTGGAGAAATATTCCCCAAAAAACCGCTCTTATTGGCACGATACTGAATTAACTTATATATTTCGTTGATGTTTGCCATTGACGTTTTTTTACTTAAACAAATGTAACACAAAAAAGATAATAGTTTTTTAAATCAAAAAACCCCACACCTTTCAGCATGGGGTAAAACAAAGAGAGAATTTGGACAGAATCCTCTTTTTATTAAATCAATTTAGAAACTTGCTCAAATAAATCAAGAATTTCTTGTTCCTTATCTACTGCCCTTTCAGCTAATTGACTTGCAACATCCGCATTTGGTGCGATGCTAGTAATATCTGCCTTGCTTTCTGACCAGATAAGCTTGCCGCTGTTTTTGTTTACAGAAACAATACCAACCTTTACAGCTTCAGCAAAAGCATACTGATACTTATTTTTTGGATTTACAAAATGCTTAACGAAGTAAGCAGGATTTGCCTTAGCGTTTACAATGAAGTCTTTTCTTACTCCTGCTTCGCTTTGCTCCAAGCTTATGCCTAAAACACTTGCAAACTCATACATCTCTTTTACAGAAGCATTTCTTGCAGCACTTTCAGATTCCCATGCTAAATCAAGGTTCGCTTGTGTACTCTTTAATATCGCTTCTGGGTTAAGAAGTCTATAAACAGGAGGTATCTTCTTTAACTGCTTTTTCTTAGCCTCATACATGTCTTGAATCATCAATGCAGCTAATTTAGACTTCTCTATTCCTCTAACCATCAACTTGCCATTTTTAAATTCAAGCTGATTGTCTGTATTTGAAAGCAATGATGCTTCTTCTTCTTTAGTTAAATCACGCTGTTCATCAATCCAAATAGATTCTTCTGTATTGATAAATCTCCACGCTCTTTGACGATTATCTTCTTCATCCCACGCAAGACCACTATTAGGTATTGCAAATGTAGGAGGATATAAAGAATCGCTTTTACCTACACTTTTTTCGCTATTTCTTCCTGTTATAACAACAATCTCTGGCTTGTAAAGTGCATGCGTTCTAATTAACTCAAATTCAAAAACCTTATCCAAGTCATCAACAACATGGGTAGGCTTTTTCCCGAAATTGGGATTTCCTTTTTTCTTTTCAATTAATGCTTCCATTTTTTTCTCTTTGGTTTTTATTTAAAAAAGGGTGGAGAATTTCCCCACCCTTCTTGCCTAATTACTAGGACTTCTTTAATATAACATATTGGTTCGCAGCGAATACCATCACTCCGTAATATGCCTGCTGGAATACATCTAATTCCAACTTGGTAGTCTTACCGTTTGGAGAAAGACCTCCAGTTTCACCGATAACAACCTTACCGAATCCAGGGATGTTCTGGTAACGAATACAGAAGTTAGGAACAATGTTCTTAGTTCTTGCATCAGTACCAGTTCCTTTAGGAATCAATAAACCGAAATTATCACGAGTAGTTCCTGCAACATTATTGCCATAGAAAGCTGACTGTGAGAACGGTAAGTAACGAGTGAAGTTGTACTTACGGTTGTATGGAGTAAATGACTTAAATCCTCTTGCAAGGTCTAAATTATCCATGTTACCTGTTTGTGCGTACAAAATAGCACCGTTATTGAAATCGTTACCTAAAGCATTTTGGATTTCGATACTCTGGTTAGTATCAGACAACCAATCATACTCACCCGGCCCGCCTTGTGCATCAATCTGACGCTCGATTTGAGCGAAAGTAGTTTGTGCGCCCATTGTAGAGTAGTATTGAGTAGTTCCGTTTGCTTGTACTTGTTGGATAACTCCAGCAGTACCAGATTCGTTGTACCCTAAGTTGTCAGTAAGGTTTGAATCCATAAGAGCAACTTCTTTTTGAAGCATCATCTCATAGTTGTCATCCTTTAACTGCTTGTACTTGTAAAAACGCTGACCATCAATTTCGAAATCAATTCTTTCCGCCATTGATAAATCTGTGAACTTACTATCCTTACGGATTTGAGTACAGTAGTTTGTGTACTTGTCGATGTTACGAACTTCAGTACCTGTGTAATCAGATGCTTCACCTAAGTACTTGTAACCTCTGTTCTGTAATACATCACCTGCAAGAGTTGAAGCATTATCAGTAGAAATTACTGGTGTTAATACAAAAGTGTGAGCATAAGGGGTAGATTTATTTGGCACTGCACTTACACGAGATTCAACTCCTGTACGGGCATTGTAATAAATCTGACCCTCATTCGGTAAAGAACGAGTACCTGAAGCTGAATAAGCTCCAGCAGCAACAGTAATAGTAGCTGGTGCGCCTGCTGATACAGAAACCGCTGCGGATGACTGTACGAAGCCCATTGCACGACCTGCTTGCTCATACCAATAGAACAATTTGTTGTCCGTAGGCATTTCATTACCTGCTAATTCGTTCATCATAACAATTGGAACGAACTTCCATTTGTCGATAAATTGGTTGTACGCGCGTGGTACAATAATGTTAAGCTCGCTAATAAGCGTGCCTGCTCTGGTTACAGAGGGGGTGGTAAAACTTGATGGTAAAGCTGACATCTTGTTGGGTTTTAAATTAGTTTATTTTTGTTAATTATTCCCCAGCTTCCATTGCTACTTGCCAGAATGGTTTAGAAACTTTAAAATCAGATGATGATTTATCATCCATATCAATATTCTTTATATCTCTGGAAATAACTTCTTTTCTAGTAGCTGTTTTTATTTGCGTTGCTACTGACCCAATCATTTTACCTTCATTTTCTAATTTATACACATCCTCGGCAATCTTTAGAATATTAGGGTTTCCTTCTTGGTTAAACCAGCCACGCTTTGTTAAATAATCTGAAGCATTAAAGTCTTTCATAGTATTAGTTAAGCTCGCTTTTTCTTCATCAGTAATTTTGTAAACGACATCCTCGCCATTTAGTTTATACTTGAAATCAGAAAGTTTAGGAACTTCACTAGTTACCATTTCCTCCCATTGCTTATTTGCTTCTGCAACTTCAGCTTCGGTAGGCTCGACTTGTGCCTCTTGACTTATTTTTGGAAATTCTATGGTTTTCTTTTGCTCATCCAATGAACGTCTTGCTTCCCTTGCATCCCTTGCAAGTATTGTTTCACGTTCATCAATAAGCTCGTTAAATTGAACTGCTTTTTCGTACTCTTCTGGATAAATGTCTTCATCTATTGCGGTCAAGTCTTTTTTAGCCGATAAATTTCCGTACTTTGATTTAATTTCAATAGCGATATCCTTATCAGTCCATGTAGGGTTAGAGCGCGTAAGGTTTTCTTTTACAACATCAAAATCCGACATAGCCGAATAATCTTTTCTTTTTTCAGATAAGTAATTGAAAACTTCTTCTTCTTTACCTGCTTGAAGTGCATCTAAAAGCTGTTTAGCTTCTAAACTCATTTCTGGGTACTTCTCAACAATCTTTTCTGCTACTGGTGTAACTACTTCTACTGTTGTTTGCGAAGGCTCATCTTCGATAATAGTAGCACCTTCTGGTAAAACTATTTCTACTGTACTTTCAACTACTGGAGCTGGAGTATCGTCATTAGAAGAAACAATCTCTGCTCCTTCTGTTGTGGTTTCTACAATCTGTTCATCGAAATTATCAAGAACAGCGTCTTCCCACGTTTTTGCTACATTTACTTTTTCACTCATTTTGATTTGTCTTTAAATTCTCTACTACAAACTTAGACTATAAAAATCAACTTTTTTTCATTTACATCATTTGCTCTTCTTCGCCTTCCATCATCTGCTCTTCGCCCATAGCCATTTGCTCTTCGCCTTGACCCATTTGCTCCTGCATCATGCCTTGCTCTTGCTGTTGCTGCATCATCATCTGTTCTTCTTCGGCAGCCATTTGCTGTTCCATTTCAGCAGCTTCTCTTTCATTTTCAGCAAGCTCTTCCATAAGTAACTGCTTGTTAGTTTTATCTACTAACCCAATTCCATCGAAAATCATTGAAGGCATCTGGTCGATAGTCTTTCCTTGTGCAAACAAAGATTTCATAAGCTCTATCTTTAGAATGCTTGAGTATTTGGTTATTTCTTCAACCTTCATGGCTTCAAGTTTATCATTTTCTCTTGCCTTCTCTAAATCATTTTTAAGCTGAATAACTTGCATTTCTCCATCGGACTTTGCTTTTGCAGCAGCAATTGCAGCTTCCGTATTTGATTGAGAATTTAATTGAGCTTCTTTTATTTTTTGCTTTTCACGTTTCTTTTGTCTTGCGGCCAATAAATAAGAAGCATATTTTACATTTGTTTGAGATAAAGATTCTGCTTGTAAAGCATCTTGAAGCGTAATCTCTTTATTGTTTAATGCAATATTAATACGTTCTTGCAATATAGCTTGCGCAGTATCATCTAAAACAGCCTCAATCTTAACATCGAATTGCGCTCTTTCAAAGTCATCAGTTGATTCAACTATTACATACTCTACTTTATCATTACCAAGCGCGGCCATATACCCTTCGTAACCACCTTTTTTGTAGACCAAAATATCCCAGCCTAACTGCTGAACCTTTTGTGCAGTAGGCTCCATTATATTTAAGTAAGCGTTGTATATATAATTTGAAGCACTTTCTCCCTGCTTTCTAGCATCTTGAAATACTTGCTTCCCAACCGCTTGATTATTTATTTGTCCAGAATCTAATGCGTTAGAACCTATAATAACAACAAGCTTTTGATATTCAGACTGCCATTGAGCTTCTAACTGTTGTAATTTGTTTGAGAAGTTTACGTTGTTTGGCGTAATCGGAGGTTGCCTTCTTTCTTCGCCATCATCCCCAATACCTTTATAGTACATATTACCTGTTTGTAGGTAAATTCCGTATAACTGCAAAGGAGAAACAATACCAACACCAGAACCTAAGTCAATATCAGAAAGACCCGCAAAATCAATATTTGAGCCATCTGGAGCAATTGTTGCTATTATATTTTGACATTTAAGATTAAGCAATTGCATCATCTTAATACTAGGTATCATAGTTTCAATCAATGGAGTATTTACCATTTGATTGTTGTTGTACATGTAAACAGTATATGGAGAAGATATTTCCGTAAGGTTCTTCTCTGGCTTAATCATGTTTTTACTCAATCCCCATTCAAGGACTTTGTCTGTATTGATAATGTAAGCACCTGTATAGCTAACGTAATATGGCTTAGACTTTTCGTATTCCTTGCCTTCTTTTAATTCTTTTGCAGGGTCTAAAATCTCTTTACCAAATCTATCTAACTTCTTTTCGTAGTTGAGATTGTACAGGGTTTTATAAGTTATATTACATACTTGAACACGATATGAATCGTAAGGCCTTGCAACAGCATTTAACCATACATAAGACCAATTGTAAGTCCATAAAGCATTATTAAATAACCCTGAATGCTCTCTAGCTAAGTCAAATAACTCTTGCTCGCTAAACTTGTTTGGGTACTTTAATCTTATATCGGTAATGGTCATGTAATCTACTTCTCCCTGCCATTCCCAATCCCTCATATCATTCCATTCAGAATAAGAAGTGATAAAATTATCTGGCTTAACGAATTTGATTTTTACTCTACCATTAGGGTCTATGTATGTTTTTGTTACAGCATAGCCACAATTAATTAAGTCATCAAAAACTCTATCTTTTACAACCTTGCTCCATTTGTTATCATAAAAAACAAGATTGATTAGGTTTTCCATAACAACCTCTTCACGCTCTTTATAATTAAAGCCAAACTCAATATCTAATTCTTGCTCATCTTCTGGGTCTGTATCTTTAAATTCTTCTAGTTGAACGCCAGATTCTTGCTGTAAAGCCATAATAGCTTCCTTGTTCTTCATCTTGAATAGGGCATCATTCTTTGCCTTTTCTTTTTTAGATTGAGTGAAGGGGTCTATGGAAACGCAACTTATTTTTTCTACTCTTTGCATGTATCTGTCTTTAAGACGATTCAAGAAAGGTATAGCAATTGGGTTTGGGGTATATTGTAAATTAATTACCGACAGCTGGCCTTCAGTATCAATGATGTCTTTGTATTCTGACATCGGCTGTTTACCAACAGAAAAAGAACGGTTATAGTCAAACCTTTGCTTTTTTACTACCCACGATTCCGAACCGTAGCCAGATTTCCATCTTTCATAGCAAGATTTTAGCACAGAAAAACCAAAACTTTCAGAGTTTTTTTGCTTGTCTGAATCTAATGTATTTGGTAGAGATGATTCGTGTATAGGCATAATTAATTAATAAAAATCGTTTCTCAAAGATAAAATAAGTTTTAGTGATATTTTTGTGATGCTGGCTTAGTGAAAACATGGAATATTTTTAATTTACTATTATCCATTTTTTTAACAGGTAAAGCATGTTCCTTTAACCCCATCAATGAATATCCCCAAGCCATACAAGCATCATAGTCTGTACGCGAGTTGATATTGAAATTAACCATATCCTTCAGTAAGCGCAAAAATTTAATTTTATGTACATTATTTAAAGCATACTCTACCATTTCTGTTAAGTGCTGCTCTCTAGCTTCTTTATCTTGTGGCGCAATACCGTAAACCTCCGAATTGTTTGAACGCTTAGTACTGATTAAATATCCATGCTTCTTGGCAGTTTCAAGTGGAGAAGCATATCGCTTAATGATAGCATAATCCTCCCAATCAGTAGGACTTCTTTCAGCAAGCATCTTTAAGCCAAAATATTCAAGTCCATAAAAAATCTGACCATGAAATTCCTCCTTTGTCTTCGGCCTTCCTAAAAACATAGCAACAGGCATATTAGATTCTTCTGGATTTAAAGCATCGTATCTTTTATGAATTATACAGCAAGCATCAGAACCCTTTTCTACCGTTTGTTTAGCATTAGCAAATGTATCAAGACCAGCAGCTCCGTATGCTGTATTGTTAGGGCATTTTACGCTACCGTTATAAACAGATTTGTTTACGCTATCAGGAAATTCTAAAATATGCCACATACCCTTTGCGCTATCCACAAAATAAACTTCGCCACTATCAGTCTTTTTAAAAACGCCTATACGACCATTCTCTTGCTTACCCTTACCTTCAAGCTCTAACTCAATAGACAAAATCTGCTCATTAACTTCATTTAAGTTAAAATGGCACATGTTGTTTGAATCCTTAAACACCTCTTGCCACTCAAAAGGGTACATCCTAATCCATTCAGATAATTTATCTGGATTGTTTGATAGAAGTGACCTTCTTTCTTGTATGTATTGCTTTGCTCCTACTTTTGGATTAGGGCATGCCTTTTTACCTGTTGTTGGGTCTGTTAGCTTTGTCAGGTAAGCTGTTTGCTCTGGAGTTGGATTTTCTATTACAGAGTTTCCGTATTTATCAATATATCCAAAATACCCTCTATACCCTTCAAGGAAAAATCTTTTAAGGCGTGTTTCTGTCTGGCCGATTGTATCTAGCTTACCCAAATGGTTAGAGCCTACCCAGATTCGCTTAAAGTTATCACCCCCCTTATCTCCTCTATTCACAGAACTGAATACTGAAACATGGCCAATTACTGACGCTCCAACAACTAGGGTTTCACTAATCTTTGTTAAACATATCTCAACATTTGCTTCTTCCCATTTTGCCGCTTCATCTATGGTAATATTTCTTGCTCTACGACCATCGTAAGCGTTCTCCGCAGTTGATAGCCAGTTGATACGATTATTTTTACCTTTATCCCCAGAAACTGTTTTGTTATTTGTAGATATTCTGCTTCTAGGTTTAGCAATATGCAATTCAGTTTCTGCAACCTTTGCTAAGTCTGGCATTAAAAATTCTGGTAAGTTTTCTAACCCATTCTTTACCATTAAATACATTTCCTTCGCATCCGTACCTGTTTTTGATACAATACCCTGCAAGGTGTTTTCCTCTAGCAAACCTATGAGTAAGTTTATTGATGCTTTCATTGATGAAAGTCCAACACGCCTTCCCTTTATACCGCAATCTCCTAATGTAAAATCATCATCTTCACAAATTTGATAGAATCTAAAATATTCCAGTGATGTGTCTTTGAATATTGGATATATGCCTTCTTGAAGCATAAACCATTGATGAAAAAAATAAGCGTACTTATTAAAATAAACAGGTTCTCCGCATATCATTATCCAAGCCCCTGTATGAAGTCTTTCTATCTCTGCTTCATACCATTCAATCTGACCCTTTGCTGGCTTTTCGTGCCAAACAAAGCCATCCTCTGGGTTCGTGTTCCAACCCCATTGCAAATATGTAGTATCTCTACTCCATATCTGGTCACGCCTCATTAATTCTCTGCCTCTAATGATTTTGGGTACATCTGGCGTGACGTACTCAATACCCTGAACCATAACTTTAATTTGCCTTGCCATTCAACTTGCTCTTTATCCTTCTCTCCGTTTTTTCAAAAATACTTTCACCAACAGAACCATCATCTTTATTTTCATCTAAGCTTCTTAGAGCTTCAACTACTTCAGAGAATGATTTTATCTTGTCAGATTTATCAATAAGTTTAATAAAGGTATCTACAATTTTATGAGATATTTCCACATCGTTGCCATCTTCATCTTGTTGGCCACTAGCCATCATATCAATATCGGTAGCAATCTTGCCTGCCATTGAATCTATTGAAGTAATTAAGCGTAGTGTATTTGAACCATTTATAGCATTAACTTTATGTTCAAGCTTTTCAATGTAAGCATCTATATCTTTTACGCCGCTACGCAGCATTTCTAATTCTTTCCCTATCATAATTTAGATTTTATGGGTAACGGAGCTTCCTTATCCTCAAACTTATCCTTGTAGTTATTCAGTAAGATACGCATATCTTTATTTATTACCGTAGCAAACTCTTTAAACTTCTTTTTACCAACCAAACTAACAACATACTGATTAGTTCTTTTCTTAAACTTTTCAACCAAACCATTTTCTATCAAAACATCTAAAGACCTTACTGCTGTATTTAATTGGATGCCAAACAATGCAGCATCTTTTAATTCAAAATACTGAAAATGATTTACAATAATAAACATATTCAATACATTAATCGACATCTGCTGTTTCTTATAAAACTTTGTAAGCACAGGATAAGAAGTAATAGCATCAAGGAAATAAGTAGAATTTATCCTATTATGAACAACTTTTTTACTTAAAAGATTTGATGCCCTTCTTTGTATAGCCATTCTTGACAGCTTCTTGGCTTTAGTAAGTTTTCTAGCTTCGCTTGCGCGCTCATATATTCCCCTTATCCTTTTTTCATAGTTTTTCTTTACAATATCGGCTTTATTTAAGGCATGGAAGGAAGACATCCTTAATTTTGCTATTTCTTGCTTTAAGTCCTTAATGACTTTATTATCTGGGTTTTCAAATAGCTTAACAGGAATTTCTAATGGTTCTTTTGAATTTATTACACGCTTTAATGCTAGTGAAGGATTAACGCATATCGTATAACCACCCTCAATTCTAACGCCATTAGAAGTCACCAAACCAGACTTTCTATATTTGGCATGCAAAGACAAAAAGTTTTTTGAAACTACAATAGCGTTGTCACCAATTTCTCTAGTGACAATAGCGTGATATGCTTGAACTATCCCCTTAACAATATCCTGCGACTGCTTTGATATACTAGCAATCTCTTTAAATATTTGAGAATCATCAACCTTCCTTTGTTTTTCCATTTTACTCAATTGTTGCCGCAATCCATTCTGGAGTTATCTTAACGTATTTTTCTCCATAAATATCTATTTCGTATTGGTAATTATCTTCAGCTACAATTGTATTCCCGACATTTATCTTTGAATTTCTAGGTACATGCGTCACAATAAGCTTCAGCGGTTCTTTTTTTATTTCTTCAGAACTTAAAAATATACCAGAAGATGTTTTTGGAGCTTCAATTACTATCTGCTTTGCCAAAAATGTATTATCTGACATCTCAAAATCATCTTTACCGTTTATTTTAAATAAAATTGTCTGGAAAGGTATATACTTAACATCGTCAATAATTAAAGATGTACCGTATTGTAAATAATGCACAAAAACTAAATCTTCATTTTGCAAACCATATTTTTTATTAGGCTTAATAACTTTTGCAATCTGGGGATTTGTTGCCTTCAGGTCTTTGTTATTCTCGTACATGGTTTTATCATCAAACTCTTGATAAACCCATACGTCTGGTCTTGCAATCTCAATATCGCCTATCTTGACTGTTCTGTTATGCGTTTCATCAAACTCTACGCCTACCCAATCGTTTATTGGGTTTCCATTAGACGTAAATATCTCCTCTTCTCTAATCAATACGCATGCTTGTCCGTTATTATCCACCAAGTAACCTATGTTTGGGGTATATGCAACTTTGTCACCAACACTAACAACAACAGGTCTAAACTCCCCATTTTTTTGGTTATAACACCCATCGCCGACAGCAACAACAACACCCTTTGTAAATGGTTTTGCAATAGTGTCTGGGGTTATAATGATTGAGCTTGTAACTACTTCATCTGGAGCAATTAAAACATAATTTAGATTTGGTTTCATGATAATATTCTTTCTATTCTTAATTCGTTTACTTTACTTAATAATCTATTTTCACATATCCAATCCCAAGAATCGTTATTTAACATTTCTAATCGGTAAGAATCATCTTTTACTTTTAAAAACTCTTCTTTAAACCCATTTTGAATAGGTATTATAAAGGGTAAATTAAATTCTAGCAGATTTATATTACCCATAAATGCAGCACCAGCATAGGTAGCTTCAAGAAAAGATATATTACTTTTGCCATTATTAAATACATTATTCAGAAGCGGGAAAAATGCTATACTTGGATTTAAATTATGATAGCTTTGATAAAACTGCATAATTGTAAGAGGGTCTGTATAAGTATGGTTATCGCCAGTCCTATTCTCTAAAAAATTAAACCTGCTGCCTTGAAACCTAAATTCCCAATCCTTATTTTCATTTATTGTTTCTACAATATCATTTATATTCTGATACACATCGTCTTCGTGACTTGCTCCGCCTCTGTACGCTGCAATCTTATTGTCTTTATTGAATTTTCTTTTTTTATTTATTGGGTATAGATAATCATTATGAGCATTGGGTATAATATGAATATTCTTATTAAAGAACCTATATTCTTTTTTTATAGATGGAGTTGTTACCCAAACCTCATCTGCAATACTTAAAGCTTTTTTTATATTTGCTCTTTGCTCATTTAGTGTTACAGAAGCGTTGTTATGAAACGGAACATTTAAAAGGTCATCATCATATTCACATATAACCCTAATTCCCATATCCTTTGCAATCATAATTAAATTCACATGATATTCATGATAAGGTCTTTGGAAGATAAACACATCAGCACCTATAAGACTTTCCCATCCATAAGACTTCTGAACATTAAAAATATTTTTTACAGAAATATCTTTTGAATTTAAAAAAGGCAATATACCATTTGTTCTATAAAAAGAGGCGGCATCATCTTCCACCATGCTTAAATAATAAACAGTTTTCATTTTGCAAATTTTAAATGTCCTTTTTTATACATACTCTTTAAATCTTGATAAACCATTCTTTTTGATTTATCATCAGAAGTTTCAAATTCCCTATTGGATATTTGTTTTAACTTGCGTGCTTTTTTACCGTTCATTTTCTTTTGTATAATCTATTGTGTACTACGTTAAATACAAATTCAAACTCTTGCCCTATTTCTGTTTTCTCCCATTCTAATACCGCATCCGTAACTGGCTGAATACCTTGAAAATAACCCCAAGGTTGGTTCATATCGTTACAAGCGTCATCAATCAATAGATACCCTCCTTGCTTAATCATTTTTGGGTAGTTTGCTAAATCTGATTGTACAATATCAAAAGCATGCCCTCCATCAATGTATAGAATGTCATATTGCTCTGTGCTTTTAGATTTTTCAATTATCTTAGCATCTGTACTTGAACCATGATAGATAGTGTAGTCTTTCTTTAAGTTGAACTGCTGATGAATAGTAACTACATCTGCAAAGTAATCGCTATCCCAATGTCCATCACTACTATCCATAGGACTTACACCGTAACGAACTACTTTCTTGCTTGATATATCAGCAAGTAATTTATAAAGAGATAATACTTGTCCACGAAAAATTCCCACTTCTAGGAACTTAAATTCATTCGGCATTTCATCTACAAGTAACTTATGTAGCCAATGAAAGCTACGTTCCCCAAAACCGAAAACATTACCTTCTACAAAATCTCTGTGTGCCTTTATCTTTGTATTGTCGTTTACATACCCAATAAACGTATCGTTTATTTCTTTGTGGTATTCAGGAGCGTCTTTCCACTCTTTAGCATAATCGTGTAGTTTCATAACAAGTCTAAAATTTTAGTGCTGTCTGTCCTGCCATTAAAATGAATTATAACAGGTTGGCTTTTAGTTTTTAAATTCTGAAGTCTTTTATTTTCATACCCAAAATCATCATCAGCAATAAATGAGTATGCTTGGAATACTTCGCAATTGTAATCTAAAACTTTATCATCTGGGTTATTTAAAAATTGATTTGCCATCCACAGTTGGTCATCATCTGTGTACAATGGGGGGTTAGCTTCAATCATATCAATAAACAATTTAGAAGGACTGTAATAGCTACCAGAGTTTATATACTTCCATTCACTATCTGTTTTTGGGTATTGAAAAGCCAATTCAGAGTTTGGCCAACAGTTTTTTTCTACTGAAATCAGCATCTTTGTTCTATCTTTTATTTTTTCAAGAACCTCTTGTGGAGAAGATAAAGCAACAACATCGTAAGCATCTACAAATATAAACTCTGTAATGTCAGGATTTTTTTTCAAGTGA
>Ga0209492_1000369_pt1 | contig 14032 bp, 14 predicted proteins | sample PPLLak12cMay2015_FD_187253 | JGI IMG/M metagenome (GOLD analysis project Ga0209492, IMG submission 187253) | Freshwater sediment microbial communities from Prairie Pothole Lake near Jamestown, North Dakota, USA - PPLs Lake P7 Core (1) Depth... | ecosystem: Environmental > Aquatic > Freshwater >... | reverse complement strand
CCAAAAACCCATTTATAAAAGAAATATTCATGTTTTTTGTTTTTAAATATTTGTAAATGAATTACGACCTCATCTACATTGTTTGTTATCTAATCGACATCTTTTATCAAATGTCAGGTCTAACAAAAACATACGGTTATCTTCAGGTTTAGAATCATATCTAAAGTTTTGATACTGCACACCATCAACAGTTACGTAATTGCCTCTCACAGCTTGTTGAAGTAACTTAATGTAAAACGGTGGCACAGCGCCCGAAATAATGCCGTAATTTTCTGTTATATCTTTACTAATAACTACATTTCTGTCATTTTCTGTTATCGCTTCAGTATCGCCAAAGAACTCAACAGTTCCAAAAATTCTAAGCGAATTATAAAACGGTGTATTATTAGAACCTAAGTAGTTAGTTAAAGTTCCGTAAAAATTACCGTTGCAATCATAATTTGCATAAGTACTATAAATTAGTGAAGTATCGTTTAAGTTGCCGCAGCCTTCGACCTTTTTATAGTATTCTGTATAAAGCCTTTTATCTAATTCAGGTTCTAAAGTTATCTGATTTATTTTGTAATAATCAATATACAATCTAAAGCAATCCAAATCAGCTGGGAACAAACCTGTATTAACAAACCACGTTTGAATGCTGCCTGTTGAAAGGCTTTGACCTACATGATAACTATCTGAAAAATCATCAATAAATTCACTTATAAGTGAACCGCAACAATCATATAAGCTAACTACAACATAATGCGATGTACTTGTACTTGTTTGAAAGCCTGCTACCAAAACGCTATTAGGCTGATTATAATTATCAGTTACCTGTGTTTGAAATGGTATAATATCGCCCTCAACATACGGAATATAAAACGGTAAATCAGAACCGCATAAATTACAGTTCCATGCATCAGTTTCGTTTTGCATTAAATTAGGCGGCAAAATAGGACAAGCATACCGAATCGGTACAGGCTGCCTAAAAGAATATGTCCTACTAATTTCGGGCGTATATGAAACAGGATAATTTACTAACATATATTCGCAAAGATACAAATAAAAATTAAATTAAAAAATTTTATCCTAAATCGCTACATTTATAGTTATTGTCAAAAGTTACAATAGGTATTAAACTTGGCGCAGGTATTGGAACTGACATTAAAATTTCGTGTCTTATTGTGTGCGGCCCTGTGCCCGGGTCGAAGTCAGCATCAACTATAAATCTATAATAAGCAACAGGTATTGTATCGCTAATCTTTATTGCTGTTACAATATTGCCCGCGTAACTTAAAACGCCAATGGGGCTATTTGCGTTATCTACAAAGTTATTTTGAACAACATTTAAACCACCTACATAATCGGGATGAGCTAATATTTCAGCTATTACCGCCGTTGGGTTACCTGTTATAGTCCACAAAGGTAAAACACCAACAGTTCTATAAGTTGATGTGCTTGTTAATGCAACTAAGCCAATAGGACAATAATCTGGCACTTGCTGATATGCAATACCTGTTACCCAATAGCGCTGACCTTGCGTTAATTGCTGTACGTTTATTTTAAAAATAGCTAAGTCAGTAACCCCAAATGAAGCATCGACATCAGCAAGTTTAGCGCTTGTTAATTGTTGCATTTGTATAACAATTGGCGCCCAGCTTGATTCTTCTTCAATTGCATTATTATTCGTATCGCCTAATTCATTAGCAGGGTAAATAGTAGCTATAAAGTTTATTGAACCTGTGAACGTTGGGTCTTTTTCAACTTCTGCTATTATTTGGTCAGCATCGCAAATGTCAATTATTTCAGTTTTAATGCCTAAAATATAATCGGCTAAATCATAAAATTTAATGCTTAATAAGTTAGGTGTTATCGCATCATTTTCGAAAACATCAACATCTAATTTTTGAACAAAATCTATTTGCGTTAATTGAGTTATGCCTGAAATTGTAGTCACCTGATTCATGCTAACGGTCCACGTTATTTCAGTTAATGTACCCGCGTATTCTTCAGCAATTCTAAAAATGCAATCTAAAACTAAATCGGTTGCATCATTGGTTACTATTGTCATATCAGCCGTTGTAATTGGCGGCGCTGCTGGTATAAAACCCTGCACTTGATTAACTACGCCCGGTACGTTTGTAAGTTTACAAATAATGCCCGCTACACTTGCATCAAAAGTACCTACTAAACCAATAGCATTTAACGCGGTTACATAGCTTGCTTTATCAATAGCTAAACGCGCCTTAATACGTTGGTGCGGTGCAATGGTTAATTCGTTGCCGCTATATTCTGTATTGTAAGTGCTGATATAACCCGTTAACGTTGGTATTGCAGGCGGCGTGTAAGTAGCCGTTAAAAGCGGCGATATATGTGATGTGACTTCATCGGGGTTAACACTATCATGAATGTTTACTACTATGTAATATTGACCGTTCAAAGTAAGCATTGATCCGTTAATGATAAAATGAACTTCTATATCATCGGCTAAAGGTATATTTTCAAACCAATCTGAAGGCGAATAAATAGCGCCGTTTAGTTGACCGCTGCCCGGTGTGGCTTGTGGTATTACAGCATCAGACAATTGTAAGTCAGTAACAAAGTCAGCTGTATTTGTTGCCGCGTCAATTCTAAAAAGCAAAATTCTAACATCTGTTATTGGTGGGTTATTAGCCGAACCTATAAACGCATCACCGCGTAATAATATTCTAACTGAATTATCTTCACCTATTGCTAACTGATTACCATTAACCGTAAACATGCCGTTAGCTATTGCAGCCTGATTTAACTGCGAACTTGTAGCCGTTGCATCAGTCAAAGAATTTAAGCCCGCTGCTACTTGTGATGCTGATGTTATTTCAAGTTCTTTAATATATCGCATGCCCGTTGTATCGCCATCAATATCACTATTATACCAACGCGCGGCAATTGGCAAACGTAAAAATCTGTTACCTGTTGGTGTAAATGCTGCAAGGTTAAAACCAGCATAATCAAATACGTTAGCAATAATACCAATACTACGCGTAAGTGTACTATAAACAGATTGATATAAGTTTTGCAAATCAATGCCCTGACCGCGTGAACTTAAAAAACGTTTTGTGTTTTGCGCGCTTAATGTGTTTTGTAGATAATCTAAAACATCTTGTGTAATATAAAACTCAAATACAATTGTAGCTGTATTGTGCGGTGCAGCACTCATTGACATTGCGCAATAAATATTATCTAAGTATGGCGCTGCAAAGTTTAAAAATGCTTGCTGTGGTGTTGCCGTTAATGGGTTAGGCGTTTCATATCCAAAATTGAAACCGCTTATAGTATTGTTAATTGTAAATAGCGCAGGGTTAAACCTAACAAATTTATTCAAAAAGCTATTTGCACCTGTACTGTTTATTGTTAGCGTTAAACGTATTTTGTTGCCCATCGTGAAACCTTCAATAGGCGATGTCGGTATAGTTGCAGCCGTAAACGTTGCAATGTTATCAATAACAGTTCCGCTGCTATCTATATGGTCAATCTGAATATTATTAAAAGTATAAGACATTAAATTAAGCCTTGAATAGTTAATGAATTATTATTTGTATCGTAGGTTATTTCAGTTATTTGTACCTGCCCTTGTGAAGTTGTAACGTATTTATCAATATCTAAAGTTGTAAGTAAATCACAATCAGCTGAAATTGATATATTAACTTTGCGCGTTTTTACAGATGTTAAGCGCGGATCATCAATATAAAATAGTTTTTGATAGGCGGTGTCGTATGATTGGCCGTTAGCATCAACTAAAGGATTTTCTTTTATATGCCATTTGTAATTATAAACGCGTAAGCCGTTAGCATCTGTAAAAAAGTCAGGTTTACCATAACCACGTTCAAAATTAAAAATATCTTGGTCAATAACAGAATCTAAATTTATAAGTTTAGGATATGCTGCTACACCCTTTTCCAAAAACATTGCATATCTATTTTCATTATCTTGAACAAACGGATAAAACGTTACATATAAAGGTTTATCAATTGGATTAACATTTGGTCTATTAGCGTCAAATCTAAATTGTGTTGCACTATATTGTAAAGTTCTACTAAATAATCCTACTTGCTGCGGGTTATCTGGAATATTCCAATCTATAACGCGGTCGGTCCAACGGCGCGCAACTTCATCACCGCTATTATCAACACCATCTTTAGGGTATTCATATTCAGCATAAGCAGCGGGGCGTTCACCTAATGATTCATAGCAAATAGATAGTAACTGATTAGGTTGTAAGTTATCAGTATTAAACCATTCAACACCTGCAAAATAATCTTTGCGCTCAATCTGTAAAACGCCATTTACAACACGCCAATCTATATTTAGCTGTTTTAGTTCATCTAAAAATTGAATGCCGTTTAAGTTAGGTTTATTATCCTGATATACATCACTAAATCCCTGTTGATTTCTTGGCGTACCGGGCACAAAAGCTAAATCCATTCTAACGGTATTATGATAATAACCGCCCACATCAAATAAGCTTGATTGATAACCTAAATTGCATATCTTACATAGATTTTTAAATTGACTATCTAAAAACGGCGCTAAATGTCGGCGCCCACAACCAACAATAAAATTAGATAGGTTATCGAAATAATTTATACCTGTACCTAATGATAATAAAGCAATTAAAGGTGCTGATATAAGAAAAAACCAAACACCATACAACATGATAACTTCTTGTAAAGCACTCGGTTTAAAATCATTGCAATAATACATCCAAGGCGCATATCTAAATTCGTCTATTCCTCTATGATTTCGACCTGTTTCCCACGGAAAATTATTTTTCAAACACCTAATAGCTAACGCATCCTGACTATTATCAACTACCGTAACTTGTGCTTCACATGTTGGAAACGTACACCAACGTACCGAACCGCCTTCAATTTTGCCAGTAAATAATAACCTATCACTACCATCAAGATTTAAACAGCATGTATCATAAATCAGTACATCAATGGCTGCAATATTTGGATTTGGCGCGTTTATTATTTGCTGCCTAACATATTCGTAAGTATCGCCGACAACAGTTAATTCAGGGGCAAAACTAAACGCAGAATCTCCCGCTTCATCTTTGCGGCGAAAAACAAAACTTGCTGATTCAGTACCGTTGAAGTTATCTAAGTCCTGAGGTATGCCATCAAAAAATATTAGTAAGCCGTTCATTTAAGTATTAAATATGTTAACGCGCCCAAAGATACACTAATAAACGCGTAAGTTGTTATTTTCCACGCTTTTTTAAGACGTGTTTGTTTTTTCAATTGCTTTGCGTAATCATTGCAAATAATCGCGTCACGTTCGTAGCTTTTAATCACAGCATCTTTTAATAATAGCATGTCGCTTTGTGTTTGGTGCTGTACTTTCATTGATGCAATAACAGATTCAGCACTATATAATAGACTATCACAATCAACCGCCCTATTAACACATTCGCCGTATGCGATTTTATAAGCATCCAAACTATCAAAACGCGCGGCGATATATTCAGCATAGTCGCGGCTAATTAAAAAACCGTTATCTACCTTTGTAATCTGACATGAGGCGGCTAATGAGCAAAGTGTCAGAAACATTATCGTAATTAACAATCGGTACTTTAATAATCTTAATTCTGGATAGGTCATATCTAAACTGTTTTATTTGTTTGTCTAATGTAGTCTGCATCGTATCTATATGCGCTTGCAAGCTATCTGATTTTGTCACAAATTTAGCATATATTTGGGACAAACTGTCACGGGTTCGCTGTTCGTTTTTCTGTATTTGTTTCTGTAGCTTGTTGCTATTGTCAATTGTAACATAAAGCAATACAGATACTAAAACAATAACAGTTATAATTAAATATTTCATTTCTTTACTAAATTTAAAGCGATGGCAACCGCCTGTTCTTGTGGCTTGCCTTCAGCTATCAAAGTTCTAATGTTTCTTTGAATGCATTTGTTATCACCGGCTAAGCATTTGATTAGTGGCATAGCATTATAATGTTTAATTGTTTATACAAAATTATGTTATTTTGACCAATTACGCGAGAAGTTTTTACGCGCCTGTCTTTGTTCTACAATTTTAAATATACCGTTTGCGTTTGCACTAACTGTTGTACGTGGCATATATTTAGGCAGTTCGGTTAAAACATTTTCAATACGTTCCAATCTGTTTTCTAAGCCGCCGTATGTTTGGGCCACGTTGACAAATATAGACTTTTGACCTAACTCAGAACTAAGGCTAACGTTATCACCAAATGCACCTAAAGCGTTTTTAATGCCGCCCTGCTGATATGCTTTAGAAAATGTATTTAACACATCCGCTGGTATTCTGTTATTGTGTACGGCGCTTAAAACATCCCAATACTTATTATTTGTGTCGGTTGTAATTACGCGTTCACCTTCGTTTAGCATTGCTGGTATTGTGTCGCGGCCTGCTTTATTGTTGCCGCGTTCTAAGTATTCAACACCCTTATAAAACGCGTTACCAGCAGCTACACGCGCTTGTGCTAAACCTGCAATAAGTGACGCAAGTGTTAAGGCTATTGTAATAGGTGCCGCCGCGCCACCTTCAGCAGCCGCCTTTGAAATTGCTATCGCTGCATTTATTGCCAACTGTACAGATGCTAAATTCTTTTCACGTTCAACAGCGCGCGCCCGTTCAGCTTCCAACTTTTCTAAACGTTCCTTTTCAATTTCCAATTGCCTTGCGTTAAAATCTTCACTATTAGAACGGATTTCATCCAATGCTGATTTGCTTTTATCTATTGCTTTGTCAAGTCCAGAAATGTAGGCTTGAACTTGCGCGTTAAGAACTGAAAAAACAGAATCGGAAACACCTGTAATTACTTGACCTATTTGTTCAATAAGTTTTTTAGGGTCAGGCGGTTCAAGGCCTTCGCCAATGCTTTTACCAGCTTCTTCTAATTGTAATTTTAAATCAGCTATTTGTTTATTTAATGATGCGAGTGTACCCGGGTCAATAAAATCTTTAGATGCTTCTTTTATCTTTTCTAAAAATTCAATACGCAAATTTAGAAGATCAATATTAGCTTTGCTTTCAATATCTTTTCTTTTCTTATTATAGCTTTCATCTATTTTAGCTTGCAGTTCAGCGTTACCTGTTGCAGCTGCTAATTCTTGATTACGCTGTTCTTCTAAAAATAATAAATCTTGCGCTAATTGTGTATTCCTATTATCTTCCCTATATTTTAAACCAGCTTGTAAATTTGTTTCGAGGTATTCAATTTCTTTTTGAAAACGTTCTAAGCTAATTTCATTTTGATATTTTTCTTCGGCTGCCCTACGTTCTTCTAATGCTTTTTCATCAGCTAATCTTTTTTCTTCTAAAAATGCTTCGTATTCTTTATTTAAATCATCTAAAAATACTTTTTCTTCAATTAAATATTGTTGGCGTTGCTCTTCTTTTTGTTCGAGTTCTTCCCTTAAAAGCCTTTTATTTATATCCTCACGTTCTTTTTTAGCTTTAGCGTTAGTTTCTGTTATTTGTCTTTGTGTATTTCTGTTTGTCTTTATTTGACGTTTGCCAGAATTTTCAGTATTTAAACCTAATGATATTTCTAAATCTTTTGCAGCATCATTTATTTTTTTAATTTCTTTTTGATATTCTTTTTCTAAATCTTCTAAATTCTTTTTTGCTTTTTTATAATTTTGTTGCGCCCTTGCTTCATCTTGATTAGTTGGTACAGGAAAAAATTCTTCACCGTTAAGACCTTGACCGGGTTTAAATAATTCTTCAGCTTTTTTTAATCTTTGTAAAGCGGCAATTCTATCTTGTAATAATTTTGTAGTTACAGCTTCTAATGCTTGCGTTTTGGCTTGCGTTACTGCTTTTTTTATCAATGCGTTATTAACTAAATCATAGGCTGCCGCAACTTCTTCAGCTGTTGATGCTTCAGTTAATAAGTTAGGTAAATAATCGCCGTATTGCTGATTTATTTGGTCAATAATTGCGCTACGTTCACTACCTACAACATTAGCATCATTTAGTGATGTAAATAAATCATCTAATGCTACCTTTTCTTTTGCATAAGCCGCAACAGCTGATTCAGATGCTTCGTTAAATGCTTTTTGCGCACTTGTTGCACCAAAAATATAATCAATAACAGTAGGTAATATAGTAAGCAATAAACCAAATGGATTTATACCACCTAACATTCTAAATACATTACCCAACATCATACCAGCGCGACGCAAACCGTTTAAATTTTTGGCGCCTTGCAGTAAAGAACCCGCAAACCCTTTTTGCTGTGTAGTAACCTCTGCAGTAGATGCTGCTAACTTATTATTTATATTATTTATCTCGCTATTTACCTTTTTAAACTCTTGCGAATCAATATTTAATTTTGATTGAATTTTTTGAAGTTCTTTTTTTTTAGCATTTAATCCGTCAATACTTGTGGCTTCCTTTTTTAAAGTATTTTCTAAAAGCAATTGGGCATCAGCTAAATCATTAGTTGAATCTTTGCCCTCTTGCATTGCATCATTTAGCTCAGTAATTTTCTGCAATGCCGAATCAAGTTCACCCTGAAACTGCGAACTGTTAAATTCTAAACTGTAAACGTCTTTAATTTCTGCCATTACTTTTTATTTATTTTTTTATTAGCCTGTTCGGCCCTATCATTGTCTTTTAATATCTGTTCTAATGCCGCGTAATAATCACGTATAACCCAAAATCTAACATTTGCCATCTGTACCGGGTCGCCCTTCGTTATAATATAATCGTTTTCGCGGTTTTGTTCTTTTAGTTTTTGTAGTGCGTGTTGATATGTTGCAGGTTTCTTTTTTGGTTTTGCGTTTGGTTCAATTTTGTTTAGCCTTGGAAAATTTAATCTTTTAAAGCGCTCGAACCTTTCAATATTTGTTCTATACTGTTCAAAAAAAAAGCGCGCAGTTCATCATCTTTTTTGATCGCTTCCATTTTGCGCTGCTGTGTTTCTGAATTTATAATGTATGGGTTTTCGCCATCAATATAAAAAAAATACAAACCAGCTTCTAATAATAGGTCATCTAACTTAACGCTTTTAAGCCTGTATAGAATGTCGTTTAGTTGGTCCTTAGACTTAGTATGAAATTCTTTTAGCTTATCGCGTGTCATGTTTTGCCATGGCATTTCTTCAACAGTTTCTAAAATGCCGTTTAGCTTTTCAACTACTTCTGTTTTGTGAATACCAAAATCAATTGCGGTCATTGCTTCTTCAATCCTTTGCGCACGTTCACGCGTTAGGTTTGCAGGATTTTTTAATATGTAAAAGTTATTACCAGCGCGGTCTGTAAATACTCTTGTCAATTCTATGCGCTGCTTTGTAGTTTCGGGAATGTAGGTTTTAAGCCACTTCTGGTAATTACTTTCGTTTTGTTCTGCCCTGTTTCGTTTTCTGAAAATCATGTGTATTTAATTTGGTTGTAAAGTTAGGGCAAAAAAAGATAAAATATTTTATAAAATTTTTATAAAATTATTTGCAGTTCTGAAAATTAGGTGTAATTTTGTATCAACAAATAAGGGAACGGAATTATTTTAAAACTTTTAAAAACTTCACATCATGACATACGAAACAAAACAACCAGCAAACAAAGCATTCGAAGTGCATTCAGTTTATGCAAAGTCTTCTATTGTTGACAGCCAATCAAAGACAAAATTTATTTGTCTGAAAAGAACTGCAAAAACGGTAACTTTTCAAAAGTTTCAGCAGCCTAATTCTGAAAAAATTACGCGTATGATTCAGTCATATAATGGCGTTGAATATATTTCTTTGGGTTCTTATTCTATGGCACCTTCAATAAGTGCAAAAGATATTACTGATTAACCTCATCAAGGTTTTCGGTCAACCTACAAAACCGAATCTTTAATTTTAAAAACTTCACATCATGAAAACACTACTTTTTATTTTACTATTTAGCGCCGCAGCATACGCGCAAACAGATACTATGTACTGCATTCAGATACTTAGCACAAGACACCCTGAATTTATACGCGCTGAACATTTAGCTATGTGTACATTAGAACAGGCGCAAGTTGAACAAACTGATAGCCTATACCGGATTATGTTTGTTTACAATACTTATGAAGAAGCTGAAATAATGCTAACCACTTGGAAGCGCGCCCACAAAGATGCGTTTATTTGCCGCCGTACATCACAACAAGTTTTAAACTTTTATCAATTCTACACTTATGATTAAGCATATAGATATTAAAGGCAATAACCACCGAAACAAAAAAGGTATTCTACAGCAGTTCTTAACCGAAGCGCAAAAGTATAAGCCGCTAACATTTGAACAGGAACGAACCGCAACACGCGAACAGCTGATCAATCACAATATGTTATTTGCGGCATCAGTTGCGTTTCGTTACGATACTGCACAAGTTGATATAATGGATTTAATTAGTGAAGCTATGTTTGGCCTAATCAAAGCTGCCGATACGTTTAATCCGGCATATGAAAACAAGTTTATCAGTTACGCATTATTTCAGATTCAGCGCTACATTAAAGACTTCATTGATACTAAGAAAAACTGCGTAAGGCTGCCACATCGAATATCTCAAGTTCGATACCAAATCGGTAAGTATGAAGAAACAGATAGTTACCTGTTATCGGAAAAACTAAACATACCTGAAAACATTATTAAATCAGCGCAAAGTATTACAGGTTTTGTCAGCTTAGACGATACTAATTTTGATGGCGATATTATTTATCAGGTTGCATCAGATGATCAAACAGATAAACACGTTTTGCAGTTAGAACTAAAGGAACTTTATAACGAAGTTACCGAATGTTTAACAGGCCGTGAATTAGAAGTTTTAAGGTATAGATACTTCGATAACTTCCCGCAAGATTTAAGCCAAGTAGCGGAAAAATTAAAAGTTTGCCGTGAACGTGTCAGGCAAATAGAAAAACAAGCGTATAAAAAAATAAGAAATAAGTATGCAAACGGAATCTAAATGGATACGCGAACTAATATTAAGCGGTCAAACTGATAATATTGAACTTGGTTTAATCCTAAATGATTCGTTTAAATGTTTTCCGTTAACCCGTAAGTTTTACAGAAAACATAAGCGCTTTAAATTCTGGCAGCCATCGCGTCACTATTCAGTATTAGAATCAGAATCGCGTTATTATTCGTGGGTTGCCCTATTGAATAACGAACTTAAAACGCATCGCGCTTATTTTTGGTTAGACTTTAAAGAACCTAAGTATAAAACGCCTTGGGAGCATTGGCAGATGCATATTACAAATCATTTCAATTGGCCTTATAAAGGTATAATGTTTACAGGCGGCGGCCATCCTTATACTACTATGTTTATACGAGGTCACAATTTGTGATTTCAAGTTAGACCACCTCGTTGGCTTCAACGATGTGCTATTTTAGTTTAACGGCTTAAAGTAACATAAGAATATTCTTATGTTACTTTGCGGCCTTAAAGTAACATAACCATTTATACAGCTATGTTCACAAAATACTAATGTTCATTTTACGTGAACGCTAATACATTTTGCCGTTAGCTAAGAACTTATCGGCCCAAACATTAACCTGTTCTACGTAAAAATCGCCATTGTCATTTATATTGACGATGGCGAAACCATTTGCCCACAATTGGCGCTGGAATCGCGGCATATAGCTAAAACCTTTAGATTTTATATCATATAACCCGCCAATGTTAAACGCGGCCCTATTACCTGAGTGATAGCATTGAACCCGGTGCGTGTGGCCAAACATAACTGAGTGCTGCGTTTTATCTAAATGCGCTTTAGCTGCGTGAATAGATGTGTAAACACCGTGGACAATATCTAAGTGTTTGCCAAGCGTGAAATAGTCAGATTGCCAATCTGTTTTAACTTCCCATCCATGTTCATACAGGTATAAGGCTTCAGTAGGATTTATTAACGCGCCGCCGTACTTAGCGTTATCTTTTTCTTTGATATGCCTGAAGTATCGGTCTTCATGGTTGCCAAATAAAAAATACTTCTTTGCACCTTTGAACGCGCTGTTAATATCGTCAATACCCTGCAATCCATCAATATATTCATCTTGCAATGTTAGGCCCGATAAGTTAGCCAATGATTCGGCGTTATAAGAACCTAAGGTGTATAAATCTAAATAATCACCCGCTAAAACAAGACCGTGTAAGTTGGTGCCAAGTTCAGATATTAGCCTTAATAGTTTTTGCCATAGTATCTGATTGTGAAACGGCCTGTGCACATCCGAAATTACTAACCAGCGCTGCAAACTTTTGTTTTGTCGGCGCTTTTCATTTATTAGGTTTTTCCAATATTCTACTTCTTCATTGGAATGTACTCGAATTTTAGGGCGGTAAATCATAGGATTATAGTTTTATATCTTGACAAAACGTGTTAAGTAAGTATCTAAGATTATCAAGTAAGTCGGCCTGCCTTTCTTCACCTTTGCCTTTAATTATGCGCCTGCTGTTATCTGATTTGATACGTAAACAGTCCATACGTAAACCCGGGCATTTATCTTCATAGATTTGAAAATCGGGGCACATGCTAATAATAGTGTTTGTTTGCACGTAACTTTCAGCATGTAGTGGATTTGCTTTAGGCACTACAAAGAAACGCGCTGGCAATTGCAGTTCTTCCTGTATTATTTCATAGTAGGTTTTTGAAACACGCTGCCTACCATCGGAACGGTCACCACTCGCATCACCTGTAATCAGTAAAGGAATAGTACAGGGGTAAATAGCAGTATCAGACCAACGACCTATTTTCTTATTTGTTTCGGCAAATACCCATTCGCGAAACGCTTGACACGTGTCATATATTGATGCTTCACCGCGTTCCTCACTACCTATCTTAAATTCTTTTATGATGTGTACGCCATAGCGATAACGTGAACGTGCTGATACATCAGGCGCCAATGTAGTTTTGCGCATAACGGCCGCAGTCATTGGTATTTTGTTAAAGTCAAATGAAACGTAAATCTGGTCCGTTTCCCAATTTATTTTTTTTGAAGGCTGAAATACTTTTTGCTGAATGCTTTTGTCCTTTAGCACATAAACCCATGCTTCACCTGAATAGTCAACAAATACAGATTTGTATTCTTGTTCAAATGTTAGGCGGTCCAAATCGCGGCTGGCATCGGCAACTTCATCGGGGTCGATGTTTGGGTTATCGGTTGTTTCCATGCGAAATGTTATCCAACTATCTGAGCCGTTTTCGCTTTGCGGTAGATCTATATCATTATAGCAATTCTTTTCAACGTTGCCAGCCTTAGCGCCGTTTCTGCATAGTTCGTACCAATAGTTATCTTTACCCGCAGCGGTACCAATAAAAAAAGCCTCACCTTTGTAGTCAGTTAAGGTAGGGCGGCTAACGGTTTTCCAATGGTATTCTAATATATGGCTCGGTATCTTTTGCGTTTCTTCATATATTACCCGGTGATACTTACGCCCGCGCCCTTTGTCCTTTCGCCCTTCATCGCCTATTGACCAGACTTCTAAAACGCCGCCGTTTAAAAACTGCATTATCTTTGAAGTTTCATCTTTATGTTTAATAATTCCGCCCTCAGAAATAGTCTTATAAGTATCTACAATCTTATTCCAGCTTTGTGCAAAGTCTTTAAAATCATCAACAAAAATACCAACGAACTTACCTTCAAATACGGCGGGGCTTATAAGCGGCAGCGCAACAGAAGTTATTAACTCAGTTTTACCAAACCTACGCGCGCAAACTATACAGTTAAACCTGCGCTTATTATCTAAGATTCGTTTTTGCCCTGTGTGCGGCTTAAATAGTTGTATGTTTATGTTACGCGGCACTACTTAGTGTCAGGTGGGTACTGAATGTTTATGTTAATGTTTTTATCGTCTTGCGCTTCACCCTTAGGTTCTACTATGCCATAATTAAACCCTAACAATAGTTTAGTAATTGCAGGATTTGATTTGCCATCTAAGCCCCTTACTACTTTGTTTGTTAGTATTTTATGTTTCGCGCGCGCTATAAATACCGAAAATTCAGGCCTTTCGGCGTAATTTAAAAGCGTATCAGCATCGCAATCTAAAAAATCAGCTAAACCAT
>Ga0209492_1000368_pt1 | contig 14038 bp, 16 predicted proteins | sample PPLLak12cMay2015_FD_187253 | JGI IMG/M metagenome (GOLD analysis project Ga0209492, IMG submission 187253) | Freshwater sediment microbial communities from Prairie Pothole Lake near Jamestown, North Dakota, USA - PPLs Lake P7 Core (1) Depth... | ecosystem: Environmental > Aquatic > Freshwater >... | reverse complement strand
GGCCGACACCCCAGCCACCGCCGAACTTAGTTATAGCCATAGCGTCTGACTTAGCAGCGGTTATGCTGTCAAGGCTATCTTCCATGCCAATAACAAAGCAAGCGAATAGCCCAGATCCGTTAGGTCGCCCAGCGTTGTGTACGCATGGGCTACTCGGAACGAAGTCGCCACTCATTATAAGTTCATAGAATCTATCGGCGTATTGCGCCCGTAGCTCTTCCTGCTCCGCAAGGGCAATGTGATTAGCTATCCTTCTCACTATATGTTCTGGTTCTGTTTCCCCGTCCATGTAGTATCTCTTAGAGAGGATATCGCGTGCAGTTTCCGTACTAGCGAATGTCATTAATCCCACCACTATCCCCACGCGGGGTATCCTTACTTATATCGTCAACTCGCTTCAGGTTTGTGTTAACCGCGAGAATCGGCACAAGTTGTGCAATCTTTCCAGTAACAACAATTGAATCATTAGTTGGGTTATAGACCTTTACCTTTACTTCACCCCTGTAGTCTGGATCTACAACCCCGGCAAGTACAATTGTATTGTGCCTACTTCGCGGCCATATGAGGCCACCAATACCAATGACATCTACTCCAAGTATAATTTTGTATAACGCTCGCCTCACCCTGCCGAACATCGGGAATTTGAACGTAACCCCGGTATTTATAGTCCTAACTGCTCCAGGTGGAATATACTCGTATCCACTCCTTGTAGGAAGGTCTATCCCAACACTTCCGAACTTTGTTTCCGGAAGATCCAGCATACTATTGTCACTAATAGAATATTCCATAAAGTCTCCAACTTAATTAGGTACGTACTTGCCGCGCAAAGAGAATATATCAAGTAAGTTACGATCTGAATATATAATCCTTACATTCACAGGCCCGTCGAGAAATCCAACCCTCTTGGCGGTATCATAGTCTACATCTATAACCCGGTTGCGCTCTATTCCTAGTGCATAATCAGAAGATGACACAACGTCTATTGCGACATACGGGCCATCTACTGCATTTCCCCAGTCTATGAACACACTCCGGCAAAACTCATAATCGCGATAAAGCGCGACTGCCCCGATGTATCCGTTATCCGCCAGCCACCCTTCGTACTCACGACTAGAGTCGATTAGCCCACGGTTAACTGCCGTTCGCTCCATTACCCCGTCAGAATAATACGCCGCCTGTCCTTCAAGCATCTTAATGCTCTCCCCGCCTTCCTGGTTGGCAATAGCAATAAGCATTATTAATAGCTTCATCAGGTTCCTCCAGTTTATTACAGCCTAGATTAGTGCCATCTGGATAGCATTAGGAAGTGGCTTAGTTTCTTCGCACTTCGCTATCGTTTGCGCGTCACTTGTTTTAACCTTCGACGCTGCGTCCATCCAGTATTCAACCCGCATCTTACCTATGTCTATATATTCCTGGTTAAGTTCTATACCCTGAATAAATTCCCACCCACCGGAAAGTGAGGCACCAATAATCTCGCTATGAGCGCCAGCAAACGGGACGAGTAACCTTCTTGGTGAATACCGTTCTGGCGGAGATAGAAGTGTAGCGAGCCACCTTGTTAAGTTTATCGGCTTAAGTGATACGTGCCTGTTCCCATTTGGCACCCCGGCGTGCCTCTCCGTATTTGATACCTTAGGAGCATACATACATTTATCTGCATTGTATAAAGTTTCCGTAACTTCGTCAACCCAGTCAAATGTAGGTAGAAACCTAACCTTACTCCCGTCATCATCGTACCCCATCCTTACCTCATCCTGGCCAGGGTACTCGCCGTATGTACCAAGCTCCTTTCCAGATCGTCTACCTATCCTTGCACGTGACCTGCTGTCTCCCGCCTGTTCAGCAACGGTCGCCACCGGGCAATTATCAGAGCACTCGATCACTGTGCATTCAGGGCTATGGACTAGAGCGAAGTTGGGAGGCCACCTACCAAGGGAGCCATCGTAATCTGATGTTCCGAATTTACCATAGCAGTTTACCTGTATCTTATCCTCTCGCCCATCTATAATCGACTTAGCCTTAGACTCTAATCGCGCCCCGTCTATCCATAGCGCCCCGGCCCCAGTATTGACTATATTATCTATTGTCCTTATTGATTTGTCATACGGTTTCTGCCACAGTATTATAGGCTCAACCGCTGGCTTCATTGCCTGAAGCCCATATCTATGTCCCTGCCAGTCGCTCGATAGCTCCGAAGATTGGTCCTCTTGGCCAGTCTCTGGGTTAATCCTTGTATCTATCCTTGTAGCTTTTGGGAATCCCTGGAATTGGTACCATAGAAATATCGATGGGTGGATAATCATCCCAGCGTCTTCAATGGCCACTGCCATTCTATGCCAACCACGGGAGCTTGCAAACGCTAATCCAAATGCCCCTGGGTAAAGGTGGGCCGAGAGAGCAGCCCACACTTCTGTATTAAACGCCGTTCCGCTACTATCCCAGTCCTTACCCATGAAGTTAAGCTCATACGGCGGATCGCAAAGTAACGCGTGGAACTTCTCTCCCTCATACCCAAGTGCCCAATCTATAACGTCTCCACAATAGGTGTCAAACAAAAATCCTCCGGTATCTCGATGAATCTGTAATAATATCATCCATTATACAGGAGTTCTTTCTGTTTTGTCAAGCTAGACTTTTTCTAAATTCCCATTTCCAGTTGCCTTGGGGAAGAGATTTCTGTTTCAGTTTCCATTGCCCTTGGCATATTAATCTTTTTAAGTATGCATAACTGCTTAAGTCTCCACTCGGGCTCGAATCCAGCAGTACCAAGTGGCCCCGCTGCCCTCTTAGCATCCTCTTCGTTGCCGAATAGCACTATGCAATTCTCACTATCGACAACGGGGACACCGCTATCAGTCATTGCTATTCTGTATCTCTCTTTTTCCGTCTCGTCAATAGCCTTTCTTATTCTACTATTAGCCACCGCAACGTACTCCTCTCCCCTGTCAATGCCAATAAAGTCTCTACCTTCTAATACCGCTGCTACTCCGGTACTACCGGAACCCATAAAAGGATCGAGAATTACGCCTCCGGTTGGGGTGCGCGTAATCCTGCACAAATAGCGCATAAACCCTAGTGGTTTCTGCGTAGGGTGTGTAGCAATATGACCGAGCCCACTCGTAGCATCCTTATGTAAGTGGTCCCCTCTTTCCGTTACGGGGTGCGCCTCTCTACAGATGCTGCAGTAGAACCACTTCTCTGCCCTCTGCGGCTTAGAGCAATAGAAGAAACGGGAAACGGTACCAAGTTCCCCATCGCTCTTCCCGGTCTGTTCCCCAATCATCCTTACCGGGCATTCCTCATGGCAATCCCAAGTCTCCACTTCCTCAAGGCCATCATCGTCAGCGTGTCCGTCCCATGCCCCTGGGCGGACATCCTGGCCGCGACTCTCCTGGTCTGAGTAGTGCATCGATTTACCACCTGGGCCATTCGGATATCCACTATGCCCCTTAATCTTCCTTGTCCCAATTTGCACGCAATCGCTGTGGTGAGACATCGTAAAATTCGAAGGCCACCTTCCGCCGCTATGCCCGCCGCTTATCCATGGCTCCTTCGGTTCGTAGACTGTCCCGCCAGCATAATGGGAACCATTAAATCTTACTCCCTTATTATGACAAGCAGTGTTGTCACTTGTTGGAATTCTTCCTCCATCTACCCATAGGCCAGCGACTCCATGCTCTATTGCGTTCTTCGCGTATGTTGTTGTTATTGGCTTTACTGCCAAGATCCAGTCTTCCCTTGCTGGCTTAAGTGCGGTTCCCCATCCCTCCCAAAGCTTCGCCTCATCTGTAACTGGCGCTGTAAGAGAGTGGTATCTATCGACCGACTCCTTATCCCTGGCCCATGGCCTATCCCACCCGTCATTCAGCGGGTGGGTTTCTCTGCCAATAAAGTTCTCGTGGCCCGGCTTTACACCGATAACCTCCCTTTCCTCACCTGCAGACCGATCAATCGCCTTACCAATCGCAAGACTCTTCGGAAACCCAGATGCGTAAATGTGGGAGATAGAATCTACTATCCTAAACCCGGCCATTCTTAATCCAATTTGAGTAAGGTCTAGGGTTCGCGGTATCGCCCAAACGAGAGCAGATGCACCAGGCCTTGCAACGCGCAATGCTTCATTTGCCCAGTCAACAGTAAATAAAAGAAAACCAGCTTCCCATGACTCTAATGCACCAGCATCAACGAGTGCGTTTACCGCCACTGCGATTTCCTTTCCGCGAGTAGTCCTTACTTCATATGCGCGTAGGTCATCCCACTTCTTTCCCATAAAGTAGATACCAGCGGGAGGATCAGTAATAATAGTGTCTATGCTATCACTCTCGATAAGTGACATTGCCTCAATGGAGTCTCCCTGGTACAGTGTAGCCTTACTCATACACTCCCCCGCGCACTCGCTGCGCTGTTAACTCCATCGTTCTAGTACATAGTATAAGATCATCCATTACCCTTTAACATTACACCGTAGTCCCATTTTATCGTAATGCGCCAGCTTTACTTACCGCTATTCTTCCACCGCCATATATTGAGGCATGATAGGAATATCTCGTAGAGCCTATCTATATCAGAGCTACTCGCTATTTCTACAATATCGCCGCTCGTCTTAGGAATCCTGATGATTACAATCTCATCAAAGTGTATACCGTGCTCTTCCTCTATTGCCTTGGCGTATGCCGCAACTTGCACGAAATATTCTTCGTATATTCCTGTACTCGTCTTTAAATCCGCCACGACGTTCCTGCCATTAATCACTGCCTGGATATCAGCAGTCCCGCTATACAGATGCTCAAGGGAGAGAACCCTTTTCTCTGAGGCGATGTACTTGATATCGCTACCGCTTTCCCAGTCAATAAATGACTTCACCGCATTTAGGACTGGTGGGTATTGTGGCATTTCAGGCAGCGGATACTCAAGGATTTTAGCCTTGATGTATCTCTCTATCCAGTCATGAGCGTCACTTCCGATATTGATAGCCTCACCGGATACACGAAATCTTGCGTTCTTAGCGTCCGCAAGGATAGCACTTAGCTGTGGCTCCGTATACGAGACACCCGGCTTTAGAACCCTGGAAAGGTGTTCCACTGTCATCTTAACTGCCCACGGAACAAGTGCTGGTTTATCCATTACTCCAGTTACCGTGGTTACACCTGGGACAACCTTACCGTCAATCCTATAGACGTGCTTAATCGGATCGAAGTCAAGGCTTACTGTCCCGTTATACATCTTCATGTTGTTAAATCCCCCTAGTATTTTCCTATTATACAGCAGTATCCGTAGAATTTCAAGCTACAGTTCAAACAAACATATATATAGCGCCACCGCTGGCGACTGGCGTGTACATCTTTGTAGCCTTGATCGTCCTTGCAACTAAAATCTGTAAGGCGAGACCTTGCTTCTCCCCAGCCCTGGCGGAATTGTATATATCGATTAGCCCAAGCAACATCTTCTTGCTTGCTTCAGGCATGAACGGTAGGCTATGGTATAAGTCCTTAGACCTCTGCTCTACAAATGTCATTGGACTTCTCTCGCCACTATAATAATGGCTGTACCTTTTCACGTCTAGGAAGGATCCGCGATCAAGGTAAAAGTTATTATCTTCACAGGCGTCACTCGGAGCAAGGACGACTACTCTCTTAGACTCAAGTGCCAAGTCTAATGCGACCGGGGAATAGGCTTCCTTACCGTATACGGCACTAGAAAAACTGGCAACGCCCAATGAGTAATTACTATTTGTAGTGTATAACCATGGACTATTGATACCTTCGGTACTCGATGCACTCGCCGCCTCAGATGCGAGATGGTACCACTTCTCATTAAAGTCCTTATAATCAACCTCAATATTAATTTTAAAATCCTGCTGTTTCATGTTAAGACCTCCGTGTTCCGCTATAAAATAAAGAATTGCGGTGGGATCGCTATCGCTTCCCCACCGCCCTCTTCTTATTTAATCTTTGTTCTATTTATGTACTACGCAAACCAGTAGGATTCTTTTCTGCTATGCGTATACTTACAATTCTTATCTTTACGGCTTAGATTCGTTATCGCCGTTACCCATCTTTACAACCCCTTAGAAGGAGCTTGTATCAATTGCTATAAACCTTAGTTTCCCGCATTTGCCATTGGTACGCAGTAGCCCCTTATGCGGAGTAAAAAACTCAACGCATAAGTGGATGTAAGGCAACCTGTTAAAACAGGGCGGCCCAGGTGGTTACGCGAGCGGATTATTCTCGCTAATTTACCCTAACCTTACACCCCCAGGCTTTCGCCAAACCGACGGGTCCGTACTACAAGAGTAGCTCTGGGATTTTTGGAAACAACTTTATCCTTCCTGTGTTTTAACCCTCTCAGGATGAGGGCCGGACTAGCCAAGAACCTCCGGCTACGCTCTAAGTCGTCTACCGCTTCGCTAGTTGGCTAGTACAATTTTGTACATCGTCGCCTTTCGCAGCATGGGATTTATTGCTCGGACATTGCTATGTAAGTCGTCTTGGCAAGCGACCTTGTAACGAACTTCTATCTCGTATACAAGTGTCGCGCCAGATTTTATAAGGTGACTTCTACTCATCACCTTTTGGGATCTTTATCACTGCGTATTTCTTCCCGGCCTTCATCCCAGCAAGAAGAACTGGATCGTTATCGTCAAACGCAACGATATTATCTACTGAGCTAAATAGGTTGTCTATGAAACTAGACCTGTCCCCGTTATATATGGAGATAGATAGCTGGGTCATCATGGCCCACTCGTCAAGGTTGTCTATGTTGTGGATAAATAGCTGGATTTGTGCACCGACTCGTGCTGCTATCTCTGCTATCTTGCGGTGGGTAGGAAGGTCGGGGAGAGCAACGAAAAACTCATCACCATACTTATCGACTCCGCGAGAAATAATCGAGCTTATGTGCCCTATCTTTTCCTCAGAGTCTACGCTAGTCGCAGTAAATAAAGTGATCACCGTTGTATCTTTCGCGTCTTATGATAAATATACACTTTGTATACAGGAGAATTGCCACTTTTTATAAGTGTTGACTGAATGGTTATGGTGTGTTATAATTTGAACAGGTTAACTATTACTACATCAGGGATGTCTTTTGGAGATTCTCAGTAGATCCGCTGTTAAAAGGAGATACGGTATCACGGAGGGGGAACTCCGTTTACTTATAAGCAGCGGGCTTGTTACGGAAAAAAGGGGCTTAAATGGGAAGACCTACGAATTCGATAGCGATGAGGTAGAGTCTGCCATTAAGAGCAGCGGTATGACTCAGGATGCAGTTAGGGACGTGCAGCCGGATGAGGCGTACGAGCCAACTGGCCTGGATATAGTAACAACGCCTAACGAATCTGGCGATGTGTCAATTGACTGGGCTGCTCTATCAGAAGGGGTAAGGGAGCAGTACGTTGACTGGCTTCCTTTCCTTGTATTTGGTATGCCATATGCTGACGTTGCCCGTCTATTCCGTGTCCACAAGAGTACGATAACGAAGGCGCTTTCTAGTGATAAGTCACTTGCCCGTGCTGTAGCGATAGGGAGAACTCTTGTAAAGCGGCAACTCCACTATATGTGGCTTGACCAGAAGGCTGTGGCTGCGTGGCGCAATATAGGCGGAACTCTTGAAGTAGATCCGTACGAGAAGGACAGTGGGGGATCGTTCGTCTACGACCAGAAGGAGCGCATTGAGCTACTTAAGGAAAGGAACAAGATGTCAAGGTTCGTGGTGCAGCAGCTTGGCCTCAATGTCCAGCGCGTTGAGGTAACTCATAACACTCCGATGCCCATGTTCCTTGGGGATTCGAGTATGGCCGATCTAGTTGTAAGCAGGGTGCTTGGGGCAATGGACGCAGATCCAAAGTCAAGAGATCCTGAGGCGATAGCTGCGGAGTATAGAGTCGTCGGTGGTGACTACGGTGAAACCGTTGACATTTCTTACTCAGAGGAAGAAGAGGAATTAGCGCCAGTGTACGTAGAGAAAAACCCGCCGAGTAAGTTCAAAGATGAATATTAGATTTGCTACAAAGATAGCAGATGCTGCAGAGCGTTCGCCGTTCGTCTGGGCAGTTAGCTATATAGCACTACCAAAGGGCGAGAAGTGGACATTTGATGACCGCAAGTGGCAGATAGATATCCTTGATGATCTCCATCCGTCGATTGTTGGCATTAAGCCAACTCAAGTAGGGTTTACCACGATTAGCACTCTTAAAGTTCTTTGGTTTGTGTCTAATAAGAAGTCACGCGGGATGATAACGCTTCCAAGGCAGGATGACGTTACAGACTACGTTGCCGCTACGCTTAATCCAATCATAGAGAACAGTGAGTATTTATCTGCTAGGCTTGGCAGGACAGATACCACTAGGATGAAGAGAATAGGGGAGTCGTACATACACGTTATGGAGGCATCCGTAACTCCGCGTATGCTCCCGGTCGATATACTGATGAACGACGAAGTGGATATGTCTGATCCTGGAAACCTAGAGCAGTTCATTGCTCGCCTTGACGTTTCAAAGTATAAGTATCACTATCGGTTCTCTACTCCTACGGTTGCCGGGTATGGAATAGACGCAGAGTATGAGAGGTCTGACCAAAGGGAGTGGTTTGTAACCTGTTCGCATTGTAATCATGAGCAGATACTCGACTGGGAAGTTAACGTGGCGAAGCCGAATAACGCAAGGCCATATTATGTATGCTCGAATTGCAATTTAGAATTGGGCGTGCAGGAGATAACAAGCGGTAGGTGGGTTCCTACAAATGAGGGTTCGAGTATACACGGGTATCATGTATCACATATGATGATGCCAGTGACAAGGCCGCTGGAGAGACTCATTGAGGAAGAGAAGGTTATGGACAGGAAGACTTTCTATAACCTTAGGCTCGGTATGCCATGGCGTCCAGTCGGCGGCTCGATGACTTCAGCGATGTTCAGAGATATGGCATTCACGACTGGACACGAAATGCAGAGACATAGAACGAAGGGGTATCGTTATTATGTCGGCGCTGATCAGGGGAATGATATCCATGTTGTAGTTGGCAGGGTAATGGACGGGTCCGAGAGAATTGAGGTAGTATACGCTGAGCATATAAAGCCTAGGGTAAGTGGATCTCAGTTCGATGCTCTCGCTGCGATTATACGCGCCTTTGATGCAGACTTTGTTCTGTGCGATGCGAACCCGAATAGATCGAGTGCTATTAATTTGGCACGCGAGTTCCACGGGAAGATGGGGGTAGTGGATATAGGTGACTACTCTTATGCGTATAAGTGGAATGGGTTTGACGGAGAGGCTGCCTATAGAATGTCGTGCACTAGGACAGATATACTCGATGGCCTACGTGATGATATAGGTGCCGGGAGAATAACTCTTTGGGGTAACTGGCTCTCAAGGGACCGAGAGGTTAAGCAAATAATAGATCACTGTAACAACATGAAGCGCGACACAATGCAGCGTAAAATGAAAAGCGGTGGAGAGAAAGTAGTCGGGGTATGGAGAAGTGTCGGCCCGGATCACTTTGCCTTTTCAATGGCACTATTAAGGATTGCTGCTATTGCAGCGCCAAGGGTTAGCTCTTTCGACTTCCGCGTTGCTGGCGATAATAGCAGGGACAATAGCGATAGTCGGGATGACGATAATAAGAAACGCAAAAAGAGTAAGGTATGGGAAGGTGTCTCGTATGAGTATTAGTAATTTTATATGGAACATTGTGGCTGATAGGGCGGCTAAGGAAGTAGTTGTTCCGCAGGTTATCACGCTTGGGCCAGACGATATCCTTGTTTTGCCAGAGGACGCTACTGAGGAAATGATTGATCACCTGCGCAGGAGCATTCCGGCAATTGCAAACTGCGCCGGAATAATTACTGCGAATAAAGTGAGTGTTATACACCTAGAATGAGCGACGCAGATATTAGTGTTTGTATGATAACCTACAATAAGTCAAACTTCCTACCGTTATCGATTCCTGCCATTAGTGACAGTATCAGTATGGGGGATAGGGTTGAGTTTATCGTACTCGATAACGGAAGTACTGACGGAACGTCTGATGTCTTGTGGGATCTTTCTAGGAATTATAACATAAAGACTCATAGGGTAGATACGCATCTCGGCCTCAACGCTTACTCAGTAGCTACAAGCATGGCTACCGGGAAGGTTATCATAACGGCAGACGATGATATATTCTATGTGTCGCCTGGGTGGGAAGATATGTTTATGGGTGCCCTGTTTACTCCATTTAACGGGAAGTTCTTTGGGTATGTAGGGGCAGATACCGTAAACACTGATGGCGGAAGGGTTTACCATAAGTTTGCATTAGCAGAGAAGGGTGATATAAAGATAGAGGTTGGCCCAGTTGGTGGGTGGTTTACAGCCACTACCAGAACAGTGATGAGCGAAGTTGGTGGATTCCACAGTGGTATGCCGCTTATGTATCTCGAAGACGCTGACTATCAATCTAGGGTTGCAGGGGCTGGCTTCTTATACGGCACGATACTGAATGTAAGGGTCTATCATGCTCGTGGGCCAAAGTTTTTTAAGCTTCTATCCTGCATGGATACGTACAACGAGCGCATTTCTCTAGCTGATGAAGTTGGTATAAAACTGGAGCCAGTGACTTGACAGTGGAGTTATAATATAAAGCATGAGCGTAAAGATATATATTAATAGCCAGGACCGTGGAAAGGGGCTCGCGCAGGTAAAGTCGCGATACGGTTCTTCGTCTCCTGGTCGGCGTACGCGTATAGAGGATATTCTCGATCTTATGGATGCGGTATACATGGTACCGTATCTTATGGCTTCTGGCTCGACTGTTGGTCGCGGAGTTTCTGGACCTGGGTACAATATTGTACCGAATGACATAGAGGTTAGCGGCTCAAGGCTAAAGAAGAAAAAGATCCAGTCATTTATGAACTACTCCCCTGTTGTCCAGCGCAACATTAAGGACACGTTCAGTCCCACGTCAAAGATTTATACGACTGCTTTCATGTTTAGGGTATTCGGGCAAACCGCGTGGGAGATTGTTAGGGAGAGTGGTACTGGGCGACCGCTTGGGTTCGACCTTATACCTGGAGTTGTTAGGCCAAATGTGGAACCAGATGGATCGTTCATAGATCCGGCATATACGCAGTATATAAAGTCCGGTGGTGTTGTATCTAAGTACGAGTATAGAAACCCATCCGATGTTATCTTTTTTGCAATCCCTGATTTCTCTTCGAACATATGGCTTAGTGAGGCAATTGCTCTAACCGAGTACACGCTGCCGAGTGAGTTGTATTCCGCGAGAGCGTTCCGCGATTTGCATAAGAACAGGAACGCTCCCTATTCTGGATTCTGGTATACCCCATCAGATATAGACGATGACACCTTTGATCGGTTTGTAGATATGATTAGCTCTCGTTACACTGGGGCTTCAGCATATGGCAGGAACCCTGTTATAATGAAGGGCGAAGGTGGGTTCAAGTCAATCAGCGTTCCGAAGGAAGAGGCCCCATATATTGAGGGTCGCGAGATGAACCGGAACGAGATTGCTGCTGGTACTGGTGTCCCTGGGGAGAAGTACGGTGTTGGCTTAAAGGATCTCAGTGGTGATACGCTGAGAGAGCTACGGAGAGAGTTTTACGAAACTACGATCCGCCCCGTCACTTCTGTTCTTGAGGAGATTATCTATCACCGTATTTGTGTTGGGTTATTTGACGCCCCAGAATGGCGCGTGAAATTCTACAGGCCGGACTTCACAACTGCTATTGAGGACGCATCTATAGAGCTACGGAGAATACAGTGGGGCCAGTGGTCGCCAAATGAGGCAAGGGCGTCAAGGGGAGAGTCTCCGCGAGACGGTGGGGATTACTATCTTATCCCAAGCAACATGGTTGCGACCGGGAAGGATGCACCGGGTAGGCCGACGAATGATCCGGTTGACGATGATAGCGGGGATATGGAGCCAATTGAGGAAGATCCGGTTCCTGGCACTGAGCCACCGGAGAGGCCGAATGGCGGGAAGTTGCTATCCCCGATGGCACTCGTTGAGCTAAAGAACTGGAAGAGGTTTGAGCAGCGGGTTGTGTCTGGGACACGCGATAAGAGGGATTTCGTTACAGAGTATATACCTGAAGTTATAGCTGACATGGTTCGCGAGCTACTCGATGCTGCTGTGACACAGGAAGATATCGCCAGTATATTTGACGATGTAATGTCTATAATTTAGCGTCTGTGATGACGTTTGTGCTAGGTGGCGCTATGATAGAGTGGATACGGTGGCCCTTATTCTCCCTTGAGATTATATTGTCTGGGTACCTTGTCTATCTACTTGCCAGGATTGCTGGTAGGAGTTGGGATAAGGGGTGTTACACCATAGCGTTTTTGCCAGTTGCGGCGACTACACTTTTATTTAGCTTATCAGTCCTTACTAGGACTGTATATTTATGGCTATCTTGCCAGTGTATTTTTCCTTACGATCCTGATCCATCGCCAATTGCGGCAGCGGCAGCCAATGGCATCCTCCTTGGTTGGGTATTTACTGCGGTGTGCATTGCGGCTTCAAGGCTGAAAGAATGAATGACTACATCCCAATACTTGTGCAATTGGCCATCGCCCTTATCTCTGGGGGCGCTGGGTGGTTAATAGTTGGGAAGCAGCGGAGAAAGATTGATAGTGAGTCGCGCAAGGTAGACCTTGATGGAGACAGCGTAGCTATTGCTACCGTCCGTGAGGCTAACGAAGAACTCCGAAAGGAGTTCAATAGGATCTGCACCAGGAATGACGAGCTACATAAGGAGCTTGAAGATCTAACTATTCTGATTAAGGCTCTCCAGGTAACGGATAAAGAGAATAGCGTTAGGATATCTACGCTAGAGGGACTGATAGATAGCAAGGACAAGAGAATAGTGGAGCTTGAGAGGGCACATAGGGGAGACACGATGGAGATCGCGAAGCTCAGGGAGCGCGTTGTTGTCTTAGAGAAGCAACTAAGAGACGCTAATATACCGCCAGCAAATGGAGATAGTGGTAAAATTTTATAGTAGTCTCTTGACTAATATTATTGTAATGTGTATAATACTCGGGAGGTATTGTGTTCGACTGGACTGTTACTAGGGTAAGAAAGACTGGCGGCATCGTTGCCGACACTTCACCGCCAATTGATCATGTACTCGAACAAGAGATCGTTGATAAGATTTACAGGGAGTGGAATCCCAAATCTGACGGTGCTCTTGTCGATTATGGTGGTGGCGTGAAGGCGATTACCGTTATGATGCTTGTCGGTGCTGGGGAGGATTTTCTGAAGAGGATAAAGGGTATAGGCCCGCGACGTGCTGGGGAGTTACTTGAGTCCTTGAGGGAAGATCTAGAGATCCCGTATCTATAATGGCTTATATCTTGCATGGTTTATCTTTAAAAGCTAATAAGTTTTGCATTAGGTGTGGCGTGGAAGTTGCTCCTGATGCTCGTCTTTGCAGTGAGTGTGCCATATTGGTTATGCGTAAGAAGCTGCGCAGAGATAGAAACGTATCTCTTTTGCAAAAGTAAGGGTTGGACTATGGATAAGGCAGAGGAATGGGCTGAGGAGCACTCCGGAAAGGAGGCTTCGCTGAATCGGCCCATCAGGGAAAAGATTAATGCCACTGTTCGCTACAAGTCTTATGGCGAATTAACGGTTAAGGACTTTGGTTCTGGTGAAGATGACACGCTATTGGTGCGTGGGTTTTTCACGAGTGATGGCCAGGATGAGACTGGTGACATTATAACCAAAGGTGCTACCGTTAAGGCGATTGAGCGATGGCGTCAGTGGGGGAACATTAGGACGATGCACGACTACCCATCTGGCAGGGTAGAAGCGGTTGGTGAGAGGGACGGGCTCAGATGGAATGAGATCGTAACTGTGCCAGTTGATGAGAATACAAAGAAGCTTATCCGTGGTGGTGTCCTGAAGGCTTATTCTGTTGGCATCATACCAAGGGAGTACGAGATTAACGAAGCTGCAGTCACTGGCGATTCCTGGGTTTACCCATTAATTATCCATGACTACGATATGGTCGAGATCTCGTACGTAGACCATCCAGCAAA
>Ga0209492_1000359_pt1 | contig 14292 bp, 12 predicted proteins | sample PPLLak12cMay2015_FD_187253 | JGI IMG/M metagenome (GOLD analysis project Ga0209492, IMG submission 187253) | Freshwater sediment microbial communities from Prairie Pothole Lake near Jamestown, North Dakota, USA - PPLs Lake P7 Core (1) Depth... | ecosystem: Environmental > Aquatic > Freshwater >... | reverse complement strand
GCTCGTGGCGAGAAGCGTGGTAGCTGAAGTCAAACTCTCCCTGCGTTTCTGGCTGGGCAGCCAGCTCGGCCTTGACCTTTTGCGGGTCCCGACTGGGCTTGCGTCTGGGGGCTGCACCGCGCTGCGCCGGTGGGCGTTCTACGGGCATATTGCGGATGGTCGGGATGGTATCCCAGGTTTCATTCGGGTCGAACTCGTTGTATAAATTATTATCTCGATGGTGATCCATCGGGTTTACCTCGTGTGAATGTGTTGTTCAATGAAATCCAGTTCGATAAGATGCTCCTGTGGCGAGTGAATCAAAAAAGCCACAGGCTGAGAACGCGCCGGTGGCTTTCAACGGTCGGGAAATGGCAGCCTAAAGCTGCGGCCCAGGAGGCGCGTTCAAGAATCTGACGGTAGATTGGGTGATAACTTGCATCAGTTGTACGCCTCCTTTCACATCAAGATAGTCCGAGTTTATCACGGTAGCTGGCGACCGTCAAGGATATTTGTCTCATTTTTCTAATCTTCGTTCTTAACCTTTGTGATAACATTTTTCCCGGAATTAACGAATTGTAATACAAGTAAAAACTATTCCATGATTTTTAAGGAGGTATGATGGACATTTTTGGACTTGCCAGACATGGTCTCAACGACTTCGAACAGTTTGCAGTGTTGGGAGTGATCGTGGTGGCCTTTGCCAGCTTGATCTATGCCTGGTTGCTGCGTAATAAAGTATTAAAGAAAGATAAGGGCACCGAGAAGATGCAGGAGGTGTGGAATGCGATCCGGGTTGGCGCGGACAGCTACCTCAACCGCCAGCTCAAGACCATTCTGCCTGCAATGGCTCTGCTCACCATTGCTCTTTTCTTGAGTGTCTATATTGTGCCGCCGAGCCGGGAAGCGCTGCTAGAATTCCCTGAAAATACCACCATCATCATCGCTTTTGGGCGCGCGCTGGCTTTCGTGGCAGGCGCCTCTTTCTCGCTGATGGTTGGGCAGCTGGGCATGCGCATGGCGATCCAGGCCAATGTGCGCACGGCTTCAGCCTCCCGGCGTGGTTTCAATGAAGCCTTATCCATCGCCTATTATGCGGGCACCGTCACGGGGATGCTCACCGATGGCCTGGGCTTGTTGGGTGGGACAGTCATTTTCATTATTTTCGGCCGGGCAGCGCCAGATGCGCTGCTCGGTTTTGGTTTTGGCGGCACCCTGGTTGCATTGTTCATGCGGGTGGGAGGCGGCATCTACACGAAAGCCGCAGACGTGGGCGCCGACCTGGTGGGTAAGGTCGAAAAAGACATTCCCGAAGATGACCCGCGTAACGCCGCCGTGATCGCTGACCTGGTAGGCGACAACGTGGGAGACTGCGCCGGAATGGCAGCCGATATTTTTGAGAGCTACGAGGTCACCATTGTGTCGGCCCTGATCCTGGGGTTGACGCTGGTGGCACTCGACCCGACTCACAGCCTGAAGTGGATTGTCTACCCGCTGATCATCCGCGCCGTCGGCGTGATCAGCTCGATGATCGGTACTTTTACCGTGCCGATCTGGGAGAAATTCCCCATCCGCTTCCTGCGGGCGCACAACGCCGAAGAAGCCATGTTCCGCTCCTACGAAGTCTCCAGCATCATCACCATCCTGGTGTCCATCGTCGTGGCGATCCTGTACGCCGGTGACTGGCGCATGGCGCTGCTGACCGCGGTAGGCGTAGGTCTGGCGGTGGTTTTCAACCCCTTGACTTCTTATTTCACCTCATTCAAGTCCCCCCCAGTGCGCGAAATTGTGGATGCCACCGACACCGGCCCAGCAACCACGATCCTCTCCGGCCTGTCCCTGGGAATGGAATCGAGCGTTTGGGCGCTGGTGGTGATTGTAATCAGTTTCGTGATTGCCAGGCTTGCTTACGGAGCCGATGGCGCTATTTATGTGCTGTATGCGGTGGCGATCATCGGCATCGGTATGCTCAGTCACACCGGCAACAACGTGGCCATGGATGCCTATGGGCCAATTTCAGATAACGCCAACGGCATTGGGGAGCTGGCCTGGCATGATATGCATGATGAGGAAACGCTGAAGGCGCGGCAGATCATGGCCGACCTGGATGCAGTGGGCAACACGACTAAAGCGATTACCAAGGGCGTGGCCATCGCCTCAGCAGTGATCGCGGCGGTCAGCTTGTTTGCGTCATTCATTACGGATGTCAGCCGGGCGCAGATTGCTCTTGGCCTGCCGGGTCTGGAATCGATCCGGATCTCGGATACCGGCGTGTTCATTGGCCTGCTGCTGGGCGGGGCGTTACCCTGGCTGTTCAGCTCCCTGTCGATCCGGGCGGTCAGCCGGGCTGCCGGGGAGATCGTGCAGGAAGTCCGCCGGCAGTTCCGCATACCGGGCGTGTTTGAAGGCACCAGAACGCCGGATTATGCCCGGGTGGTGAATATCTCGACCGTATCGGCGCAGAAGGAGCTGATCCCACTGGCCACGATCGCCGTCCTGCTCCCGCTTTTGGTGGGGCTGGTGCTGGGTGTCGAAGCGCTGGGCGGCTTCCTGGCGGGCGTGATCTTGAGCGGACAGCTACTGGCAGTCTTTATGGCCAACGGCGGCGGCGCCTGGGATAATGCCAAGAAAGCGATCGAAGATGAGCCGAGCAACCCTGCGATGAACACCGGCAAAGGCTCCGAGCGACATAAAGCCGGTGTGGTCGGCGATACAGTCGGTGACCCGCTGAAAGACACAGCCGGACCAGCCCTGAACCCGATGATCAAGGTCGTCAACCTGGTATCTCTGATCGCCGCGCCGATCCTGGTGCGTTACAGCGACCTGGGTTGGACTGGATGGCTGGTCGTGATTATCATGGCGGCTGGTGTCGTCTGGGGCATTATGCGCAGCAAGAAAGCCGCACCACGTCTGATGGCGCCGGAGGCAGCTGGCGACTGAGACTGATGTAGTTAAAAATAAAAGCGGCATGCAGGTTGTTTGCTGACCTGCATGCCGCTTTTATTAATTTACAATTGCGGCCGCCGCATATGCCAATCCGTGACCTGTTGGTAAGCGTGGGCCGCTTGAATCAGGCGGTCTTCCCTGAAAGAAGCTGCCATCAACTGCATCCCGATGGGTAGCCCTGCACTATCAAAACCTGCCGGGAAAGATATCCCCGGAATGCCTGCCAGGTTGGCCGGCAGGGTGAAAATATCCTCCAGGTACATGGAAAGCGGGTCGTTGACGTGCTGGCCGATGCGAAAAGCGGTGTTGGGTGAAGCAGGTGTAGCTACCAGGTCGACCTGGTTGAAGACCTGCTCGAAGTCTTGTTTGATAAGGGTGCGCACTTTCTGCGCCTGCCCGTAATAGGCATCATAATAACCGGCCGAAAGTGCATAGGTGCCCAGCATGATACGGCGCTTGACCTCCGGGCCAAACAGGTCGCCGCGCGTATGGCGGAATACTTCCCACATCGTGTTGGACGGCTGGCGCGGCCCGTAGCGGATGCCATCATAACGTGCCAGGTTGGCCGAGGCCTCCGCCGGGGCGATCAGGTAATACACCGGCAGGGCATACTGGGTGTGTGGCAGGCTTACCGGCAGGATTTCTGCGCCCAGCTCTCGCAAGACCTCGATTGCTCGGCGCACGGCGCTTTCCACCTCGGTCTGGATGCCGGGGATAAAATATTCTGCGGGCACGCCGATTTTCAGCCCCAGCAGGGGATGATCTTTGGCTGTCCCCGGCTCGAAATGGGGCGCGGGCAGATCAAGTGAGGTGGCATCCAACGGGTCTGCGCCTGCCATGCAAGCGAACACGGGGGTTACATCAGCGGCGCTGCGTCCCAGGACACCCACGCAATCCAGCGATGACCCAAAGGCAACCAGCCCGTAGCGTGAGACGCGCCCGTAGGTAGGCTTGAGCCCGGTTACACCGCACAGAGAGGCAGGCTGGCGCACGCTGCCGCCTGTATCGGTGCCCAGCGCAAGGGGAGCCAGCCTGGCTGCCACTGCCGTCGCGCTCCCGCCTGACGACCCACCCGGCACGCGCTCGCGGTCCCAGGGATTGCGAGTTATGCCGTAGGCCGAGTTTTCAGTCGAGGAGCCCATGGCGAACTCATCGGTGTTGGTTTTGCCCAGGATGACCATCCCAGCCTGTCGCAGGCGGGCAACGCTGGTGGCATCATAGGGTGGGACAAAATTTTCCAGGATGCGCGAGCCGCACGTGCAGCGTACGTCCGCCACGCACAGGATATCCTTGACCGCCAGAGGGATGCCCAGCAAAGGGGAGGGGCTTGCGCCGCCATTTTTTCGCCAGGCGGCAAAAATTTCATCGGCCAACCCGGCTTGCACCAGGGCCAGCTCAGGGGTAAGTGTCAGGAAGGCATGCAGCTGCGGGTCCAGGCGTTGGATGCGTTCGAGGTAGGCTTGCGTCAGCTCGCGGCTGGAAAACTGGACGCTGCGCAGTCCTTGCGCGGCCTGGCTCAGGGAAAGCTCGGTCAGGTCAGGCATGGCTTACTCGAGTACCGCAGGGACGCGGAATTGCCCGGCTTCCGTTTCGGAGGCATTGCGCAGCAAAGTTTCACGTTCCAGGCCGGGGCGCGCCTCATCCGGGCGCAGCACGCTGCGCGGTGGGAGCACGCTGGAAGTAGGGGGGATACCCCCGGTATCCAGCGCTTGCAGCCGGTTGACGTAATCCAGGATGTCCGAGAGCTGCTGGCTCATCAGTTCTTTCTCTTCAGCGCTCAATTCCAGGCGGGCCAGGTTGGCAATCGCTTCAACTTGTTCGGTCGTCAGGCTCATGGCTGGATTATATCACCTGCCCTATGGCAGTTCCTCTCCCCAGGGGCTCGCATACCAGCGCAGGTATTTCTCCACATGCGCCGACCAGTAAGCCTCGTCGTGGTAGCCGGGAAAGAGGTACCACTCGTGCGGAATACCGAATTGGGCTAGCAGGGCTACAAAGCGTTTGGCTGCATCCAGGATTTCCGGACGGTCGTGATCGCCGGCATCCACATAAATGCGCGGCAGCAAGCCGGTTGGGATTTCCTTCAGCCAGGTGCGAAATTGCAGCGCATCGGACCAAAATGTTGCCGGGCTGTGCGCGCCAAAGGCGCTGAACAGCTTCCACTGCGAAAGACCCAGATGTACTGCCCAGCCCGCACCCCGCGATAGCCCTCCCACCGCGCGGTGGCTGCGGTCGGCCAGGGTGCGGTAATGCTCGTCGATGAAGGGGATCAACTCTTCTACCACCGCTCTGCCGAACATATCTTCGTCCGGCTGCGACCAGACGCGATCGCGCGGCATCACCAGTATCAAAGGGGCAATTTCCCCGGCGGTGATCAAGCGGCCGGCGGCTTCATCAGCGCCAAGGCGGTCCCACTGGTCGTCGTTGTAGCTCTGCCCGTGCACCAGATAAAGCACCGGGTAGCGCTCCCCCGTTTGCTCTTCATAGCAGGGAGGCAGGTACACCCGGTAATCGAGCGGTTTGTTCAGTAGGCTGGATTCCAGGCTGGCGATTACCATGTGACCGGCCGGGTGCTCGCAGTCAGCCGGTTCAGTCACTTCGGCATCCTCGGGTGTGGCTTGAACCGGGCGGGTAGCCACTGAGGAAGGGGTGGCAGCCGGCTGTGGCGTAGCACTCGGAATAGGGTTGTTCGCAATTGGGGAGGAAGCTGTGGGCTGTTGGGTTGTGCTCCCTGGTGCAGCTACACCGCTTACTGGCGTCGAGCCTGGGGTAGGCGAGGCCGCACAGGCAGCCAGGATCAGGCCGGTCATCCAGGCCAGCCCAATGTTGCGTAAATTATGTTTCAAGAAGTAGGCCTCAATGTGGTAATCAAAAATCGCCTTTCAGGGTCGCCCTGTACCTGAAGGGCGTATCGACAAATCATTCCTTGGGTAGACGCTACTGGCTTAGCGTGGCTCGATGGTAAATTTGATAGCGGTGCGGACCTTTTCCTCGATCTCTACATCCACAAATTCTGGCATGAAGACGATGTCAAATCCATCTTCTTTCAGGTAGCCCCTTGCAAGAGCCAGCGCTTTGACAGCCTGGTTCACAGCAATTGCACCAATCGCCTGGACTTCAGCATGCTTATGCTCACGAAAAACACCGGCAATGGCACCAGCAACAGCAGAAGTTCGCGATGTGCCCGAGACCTTGATGACGTTCATATTGAACTCCCTCCCTGGCAATGGTCATGATGCAGATAGACGGTGCAATTATTACCCTGCTTAAATTCATTTTACAGGATTTTTCACCGCGAATCAAGCTTTCCGAAGGTGAATTGTAAAATTGGTCTAGAACCCTTTATAAATAATGAGTGTCTTAGGCTTTATGCGCCAGGGGTTTCACTGCGCTTTTTTATATACCTCTTGCCCGCCTGTCCGGTCTGTGGCACAATACGGAGGTATGTTCTGGCGTTGGTTATTTTTCCTGCTTTTCATCGCCCTGGGTGTTGCTGCGGGCTTGATCTATGGCTGGGTGATCAATCCAGCCCAATACACAGACGCCTCCCCTGCTCTGCTCAAGGAAGACTACCGCACGGATTATGTTTTAATGGTAGCCGAAACTTTTAGCTCTGGGCAGGACCTGAGTGTGGCAATCGACCGGTTGGAATACCTGGAAAGCCCTGACCCGGCCCAGGCTGTGTTGGAAGCCGTCGATTTTGCCGAGCGAGTTGGCTACCATCCTGACGATCTTTTGCAGATGCGCAGCCTGCTCTCAGCGCTGCAAGCCGGCAGCCAGGGCGGGGCAGGAGCGAGCCCATGAACGAGCAGCGCGGTCCCTGGTACTTGATTACTGGCCTGGTGCTCGGCCTGCTGCTTGGCCTGGGAGCAGCCTGGCTGCTGCGGCCGCCTGAAGCCATCATCCCGGAAGTCAAGCCGGAGGCCCTGCGGGCGGATTATAAAGACCAATACCGGGCGATGATCGCCCTGGCCTACCAGGCGGATGGCGACCTGGTTCGTGCAAAAGCCCGCCTGGAGCTGCTGGCAGACTCGGACCTCTTCCGTGCGTTGGCCAGCCAGGCGCAGCAGGCGCAAGCAGCCGGCTTGCCAGAAGCGGGTCCGTTGGCCTTACTGGCCGCGGCTGTGGGTAGCCCGCCGCCTACCCCCTTTGCAACGATTGTGTTTACACCAACGCTTAGTTTACCCAACCAGCCTTGATTTGGAGGTAGCCATGAAAATTGTATTGGATCGCCGTTCGTGTGGATGTTACGACCAGGCCTGTGAAACTCATTTTGGCTGGCATTTCCTGCGCGATGAAGTCACTCCGGTGGACTGCACCCTGCAAATTATCGATGATGGGCGCCCGGAGCGGAAATTTGTGATCTTGGACCGTGACGGTGTAGACCGGACCCTACTGGTGGATGAGAACAACTGGGCGGATGCTTATGATTCCTGGCGCCTGGCCTGGGAACAGCAAGCTCAAACACCTGGCGACCATCAGGCCGAATGATCTTTTCCCGCGCTACGCTGAATAATTGTGCCGCGGCGACCGGCACTGTAGTTGTCATCGATGTGCTGCGTGCCTTCAGCACCGCGGCATTCGCCTTTGCGGCTGGAGTGAGCGATATCTTGCTGGTGCGCGAAGTCGAGGAAGCTGAAGCGCTGCGCCTCCAATTTCCAGAAGCGCGCATCACCGGAGAAGTAGGCGGACGTCATGTGCCTGGGTTCGACTTTGGCAATTCTCCCAGCGAGTTGATGGGGGTCGACCTGGCAGGACGCCGGCTGATCCAGCGCACCAGCGCCGGCACCCAGGGGGTCGTGCTGAGCAGTGCTGCAGATCACCTGCTGGCTGCCAGCCTGGTTTGTGCATCGGCAACAGCCGCCTACATCCGCCGCCTGGCGCCGGAGCAGGTCACTTTTGTGATTACCGGCCAGCGCGACCCAAGCGCCTGGGGTGCCGATGAAGATGCGGCCTGCGCCGATTACCTGGAAGCCTTGCTTAAAGGGGAAGATCCTGCCCCGGAGCCATTCCTGGATCGGGTGCGTAACTCGCCGACCGGCTTGCTCTTTGCCGATCCAGAGGCATTCCATTTGCCTCTGCTTGACCTGGAGTACTGCTTGCAGATCAACCGCTTTGATTTTGCCATGCCGGTGCGGAGAGAGAACGGATTGGTTAAGCTTGCCCGGGTACATCCGGGATAGAGTTTCTAGCTCTGCAGGCGCCATTCCAGCGCAGTGTAGCGCTGAGCGATCTTATTGTTTCCCACTGCAATCGCGATCGCCCGCCGGCTGCCCACCAGCACGCACAGCCGCCGGGCCCGGGTTACCGCAGTGTATAACAAATTGCGCTGCAACATCAGGTAATGCTGGGTGACCAGGGGGAGAACGACCACCGGGAACTCCGATCCCTGCGCTTTGTGCACCGTAACCGCATAAGCCAGCATAAGCTGGTCGGCTTCGCTCCATTCATACTCTACCGCCCGCCCTTCGAAATCAACCGTCAGAGTCTGGTCGACCATGTCGATGCCAAACAGGTAACCGATATCCCCGTTATATACTTCTTTATCATAATTATTTTGAGTCTGCATGAGCTTATCGCCGGGGCGAAAGAGCTGGCCAAACAGGATTTTCTCCGGCCGTCCCGGCGAGCCCGGGTTCAGGCTGGCCTGCAGGCGCTCGTTAAGAGCGGTTACCCCGGCCGGGCCGCGGTACATAGGCGCCAGCACCTGGATATCATCCCGCGGGTGAAAGCCGAATTTCTGCGGGATGCGAGTACAGACCAGCTCCTGCACCCAGGAGGCAGCCTCTTCCGGCTGCTCTGCCGGAAACAGGAAGAAATCACCACCTGGAGAGCTTTCTCCAACGCCAGCCGTCGGGAAAATCGGCTGCAGGCCCTGGTTAATGCGGTGGGCGTTGGTGATGATGTGCGAGTTGGCTGCCTGCCGAAAGATGACGCTTAACCGGGTTAGCGGGGCTGCCTGGCTGGCGATGATATCCCGCAGCACATCGCCGGCTCCCACCGAAGGGAGCTGGTCGACATCGCCCACCAGGAGTACGTGCGTGCCGGGCTGCAGCGCTTTGAGCAGGTGGTTGGCCAGCAGCAGGTCAAGCATCGAAACTTCATCCAACACCAGAAAATCTACCGGGAGTGGATTAGCGGCATTAAGTTTAAATCCCTCGGTTGGTGAGAAGCCCAGCAGCCGGTGAATGGTGCTGGCGGGGCGGCCAGTGGCCTGTGACAGACGCTTGGCTGCTCGGCCGGTCGGAGAAGCCAGGGCGTAGCGCTTGCCCGCTGCCTCCAGCGCGGCGATCAGGGCGCGCAATGCGGTCGTCTTACCGGTGCCGGGTCCGCCGGTCAAAACACTTACAGGGTGGCCCAAGGCACTGCGGATGGCGCTTTGCTGCTCCGGAGACAGCTGGTTATCCAGGATGGCGAAGGCCGGTGGCAGATCGCTCAGACGCGTGGGCCAGGTGCTGGCCAGCGCTTTGAGCTTTTCGGCGACACTGACTTCGCTGTAATAAAGCGGTGTCAGGTAGACAGCCTGCTGCTCGTAGGGGGCTCTAGGCTCGGCGGCTGCCTCCCCCGTCTGCTGCGGGGCTATGCTCGCTCGATCACCAGGGAGCGGCACCAGCTCCAGGCGGGCGCGCCCGGAGCCTGCTATCCGTTCCAAAGCCGGTTCCAGCTGCTGGGGTGTGATTGCCAGCAACTCGGCTGCCTTTTCCAGTGCCTCGCTTTTTGGCAGGTAGACGTGACCATCCTCCGCCGCCTGCTGAATCACGTACACAATCCCCGCCTCCAGGCGGGTGGGGTGGTCAGCCGGCAAGCCGAGTGCCTGCGCGATCCGGTCGGCGGTCTTGAAGCCAACCCCATAGATATCCTGGGCCAGCCGGTAAGGGTCGGATTTTACGACGTCCATCGCCTGGTCCCCGTACTGCTTGTAGATTTTGATCGCCAGGTTGGTGCTGACCCCGTGACCGTGCAGGAATAGCATGATTTCCTTGACCTGCTTCTGTTCCTGCCAGGCAGCTGCGATCAGGCCGGTGCGGCGGGGCCCGATATCTGAAACTTCTCTCAGCCGCTCTGGGTGATGCTCGATCACTTCCAGGGTCTGGCTGCCAAAGTGATCGACGATCCGCTCAGCCAGACGCGGGCCGATGCCCTTGACCAGCCCGGACCCCAGGTAGCGCCGGATGCCGGCAGTGGTGGCCGGCAGGGTTTGCTCGCATCTCTCGACTTCGAACTGCAGGCCATGCTTGGGATGGTTGACCCACTTTCCCTGCAGCCTGACGGTTTCGCCGGCAGACAGCTCGGGCAGGTTGCCGGTGACGGTCACCACAGCGAAGTCCCGGCCGGTTTTTGCCGGGGCGAAGTCCCGGCCGGTTTTCATCGAGCTGACGCGTTGGTCGGGCCGTAGACGCAGCACACTGTATCCATTCTCGGGATTGTAGTAAGTGACGCGCTCTATAGATCCGCTGAGGTTGTCCATGCGTCGGCCGGGTAATTCGCTGGTAGCTGATTAAACGTCACGCACCAGGCGGTCCTGTCCAGGATAACAACCTGGCGTTGGGCGCGTGGTGCGTAATTCATACAATGATGTCCTGCGGGTAGGTTAAGGCATCGTGTTATTAACGACCCAATCATCTCCCAGCATGAGTGTGATGTCGACCGGGCTGGTCGGATCATTGACGTGGAAGACGCGCAGCGGGTTGATCTTCATGAGATCGACCAGGTATTTCACTGTATACGGCTTGCCATTGTAAAAGGTAATTTCCGTGGTGTTTTTAAACACGTCGGCATTGCCGGTTTCAGTTACATTTATACCCAACGATTTTAGATAATCCGCAGTGCGGGTGGCCAGCCCCGCTTCGTAGGTGGCGTTGAGCACGCGCACGCGGGCATTTTCAGCTTTTACCAGCTCTTCAATGGTGGCGCTGGCCAACGGGCTGGTTGGGCCGGAATTAGTGAAGATTTCATCGCGCAGCAAGCGGATCTTTTCGGTGAGCGGTTTGAGCACCTGCTGCTCCCCATCGGGTGAGGTGGCAAAGTTGATCTGCTCTGAGCCGATGGCACCCTTCTTTATGCTTTCCTCTGGAATTTGGGAAGCCAACCAGGCCAGCTTGACGGTTTGATCGAGCGACAGATTGGTGTTGACTCCAGCTGCCAGCTCGTTATACAGCACGGGAGCTTTGGAAATCAGCGTTGGCAGCATGTTCAGGCTCAAGATTTTATCCCGGATCGCCAGGACGACCTGCTGCTGGCGCTGGGCCCGATCAAAGTCGCCGCCCTCGGTCTTGCGGGCACGGGCATAGGCCAGGGCCACCGGACCACTTAGCTTCTTCAAGCCGGGCTTGATGCGCTTGGTGTTGTCGTCGCCCAATGGATCGACAACGATCTCTTCGGGGATGTCTACCTGGATGCCGCCAATTTCATCGATAAAGCGCTCGAATGCGCTGAAATCGACCTGCGCGTAATAGTCGATCGGGATACCCAGCAGCTCCTCGACCGTCTCCATGGCCAACCCGGGACCGCCGCCGGGGAGCTTGTAGGCTTCACCAAGCTGGTAGGCGGTATTGATGCGACCGTAATTGTAGCCGCCCGGGATGTTTACCCACAGGTCGCGCGGGATATTCAGCATTCCGGCGGTGCGGTTGATCGGGTCGAGCATGAACAGGATCATCGTATCGGTACGCGGTGGCCCTTCATTGGTCACCCAGTCCCGGTAGTCCAGACCCATGACCAACAATGTGACCGGTTTTACACCATCCCAGGGCTCGGGGTTAGGGCCGGTTGGGGACTGCAGCGGTGTGTTAATGTCTTGCACGCCACCGGGCTCTTCTCCGGCGGCGGCCGGAGGTCCCGACTCCTGAATTGATACGCCCGGAAGGTTGGTGATATCCCATGAGGCAACAAAATCACGCACGGCGACATACGTCAGATAAGCGACCAGGATGGCCGCCACAACAAATCCAGAAAACAGGATCATGCGCAGCACCCGGGTGGTATTTGAGGCCGCGCTTTGTGTTGAATATTGTTCAGAACTTTCCATAAAGATACCCTTATTCCTTGGTCCAAGGACCGACAGCCTCGGATTATATCACGGTATAATGGGCCTGCCTGCCAGGGCGTTTTGTCGTAACTTTGGGAGAGCGCAGCGCTCAAACCTCCGATCTGGCAGTAAAGCGTTTTTAATCATTCAGATTATAGGATAATTCGATGTCCTTGTTGACTGCCAGCGATCTGGCAAAATCATTCGGCCCAGTAGATATTTTCTCCGGCATAAACCTGGCAATCCCACGTGGGGCGCGCATTGCGATTGTCGGCCCAAATGGGATCGGCAAAACCACCTTGCTGCGCATCCTGGTGGATATGGATGAGCCGTCCGCTGGTGTCGTGAGCCGGGCGCGCGAGCTGAGCCTTGGCTACCTGACGCAGGAGGCTGGCCTGTCCGGCACGCATACCCTGTGGGAAGAGTGCCTGGAAGCGTTTGAGTCGCTGCGAGAGATGGAAACCGAGCTGGCTTATATCGAAGCGATGTTGAGTGAGGCCTCCGAAGAGCTCCTGTTGGACCGCTACGGCAGGCTGCAGCACGAATTTGAGCATCTCGGTGGCTACACCTACGAGACCCGTATCCGGCAGACTCTGACCGGGCTGGGATTTGAGCCCTCCGACCTCAACCGGCCCTTGCCGCAGTTGTCTGGCGGGCAACGCACCCGAGCGGTATTGGCAAGGCTGCTGCTCTCCGATCCAGACCTGCTTATCCTGGACGAGCCGACCAACCACCTGGATATCCAGGCGGTGGAATGGCTCGAAGGCTACCTGAGTCAATGGCATGGGGCTACCCTGATTGTCTCCCACGATCGCTACTTTTTGGATAAGGTGGTCGACCATATCTGGGAGATGAGCCGGCGGGGAATGCAGGTCTATCGCGGCAACTACACCGCATACATCCAACAGCGCCAGGCGCGTTGGGAACGCTCTCAGGAAGTCTTCCAATCCGAAAAAGAACGCTTGCTGAAGGAGATGGACTATATCAAGCGCAACATCTCCGGTCAAAACACCCTGCAGGCGAAGGGCAAGCTGCGCCGCTTGAGTCGTGAGGTGGAAGCGATCCAGAGCCTGGGCTTTGATGCCGTGCAGGGCAAAAACTGGTTGGTGATCAGCGCCCAGGCGGATATCTCGACTCACACGCTGAGCCCCGCCGAAGTAGAGCGGCGCATCAAATCTCTTTCACCGCCCAGCCACCGCCCACCACGGCTGCATATCAACTTAAAATCCGGCTATCGCTCGGGCGACCTGGTGCTGCGCACTCGAAACCTGGCAATTGGCTATGAAGATGAAGGCAAGCCCTTGTTCCACGCCCCGGACCTGCTGCTGCGTCGTGGCGAGTGCGCCGCCATTATCGGCCCGAATGGGGCTGGTAAGACCACGTTCCTGAAAACCCTGCTCGAGAGACTGCCGCCCCTGGAAGGCGAGGTGGTCCTGGGGGCCAGCCTCAAGATCGGTTATTTCGCCCAGGCGCACGAGGATCTGAACCCGGCCAACACCCTGGTGGAGGAAATCAACCTGGTGTCGCCCAACATGCTGCTGGGGGAAGTGCGCGATTACCTGGCGCGCTTCCTGTTTACAGGTGAGGATGTCTTCAAGCAGGTCTCTACCCTGTCCGGTGGGGAGCGTGGCCGTCTGGCGCTTGCCAAGCTGGCCCTCTCGGATGCCAACCTGCTGCTGCTGGATGAACCTACCAATCACCTGGATATCCCCTCCCAGGAAATCTTGCAAGAAGTCCTGCAAGACTATGAGGGCACGATCATGCTGGTCTCGCATGATCGCTACCTGATTGATGCATTGGGCTCACAGATATGGGAGATACTACCGGATGAATCGGTATTGCAGGTATTTCTGGGCACGTACAGCGAGTACAAGGCTTATCAGCAGGTCCAGGTCGATGAAGCCGAGGCGCACACCCGGCAGGTTGCTATGGCCGCTAAATACGGCTCTGGTCGGGCTGGAGCAGGGTCTTCCCGGACGGCGGTCGACCCGGAGCTGCGCAAGCGCAAGGCCAGACTGCGGGAGGTCGAAGGGCTGGTGGCGACCCTGGAAGCTACGCTGCACGAGCTGGGTTTGCGCCTGGAAAATCCCCCGGCCGACCCGGTGCGGGTGCAGAAGCTGGGGGAGGAATATGTGCGTGTGCAGCAGGAGCTCGATCGCCTGATGGAGGAGTGGGGGGAGCTTTCTTAACTGGCGGCGGGGTTTTGCTCGGGCGGCTGGGACCCAGCCAGCACCGGCTCGTCGCCGTTGTAGGTGCGCAGCTGCGGCCAGCGACGCATAATCCACATCACGGCTACGATGCAGCCAATCCCACCGCTGATTACAGCAAACACCGCCCCA
>Ga0209492_1000357_pt1 | contig 14320 bp, 8 predicted proteins | sample PPLLak12cMay2015_FD_187253 | JGI IMG/M metagenome (GOLD analysis project Ga0209492, IMG submission 187253) | Freshwater sediment microbial communities from Prairie Pothole Lake near Jamestown, North Dakota, USA - PPLs Lake P7 Core (1) Depth... | ecosystem: Environmental > Aquatic > Freshwater >... | reverse complement strand
AGCGGATCTATTCGTAATGAATACATAATCAGTAAACTGAACAACGCACAGAGGTATATCTACAATACTTTATTTATGCGACAACCAGAAGTGTTCTTTACCACCGCTACCATTAGCGGAGTAAACTCTGTTTATACCTTACCGTGGGACTTTGGGGTGCTGGAAGAGTTCAGGGATGAGAATGGATACAAGGTGAACAAGATGCAGCCTTGGCAAATGAAACTGGTGTCAGTAACCGGTGCGGATTATTTCTATAGAAGACAAGGTAATACTCTGATATTGGATAAGCCTGGTGTTACTACTGCCTATACTCTATCTTATTACACTAAACCTAGAGATATCCATATGGGAACCTGTGCTTCTGGCAGCGCCGGCGTGTTCACTTTGGGTTCCGACGCCAAGAAAATAGACGATTACTACAATGGTATGAACATTGAGAACATCACCCAGGATTACCCAGATACAATAACAGACTATGTTGGCTCTTCTCGTATTGCTACAGTTACTACTACTCCTACGGTAAATGATTACTATGGCATCGTTTCTGAACTCCCCGAACCTTTTCACTTCCTTATCACAATGAAAGCAATCCTAGACATTACCATAGAGTTCCCTAACTCGCAGACAAAGGTTGAGACGCCTGATATTGCGGTGTTCAATGAACAACTATTGGATGTGTTAAGGACTTTCGCCGGGTCAAGTAGAGACGTTGATATAGAAGATATCTTTTGCGATTTTGAACCATTCCAAACCATTGTCAATTCCACAATCTACTATGGAGATTAACTGATGGGGTTAAGAAAAGGCGAAAAGATGTCAGACGAATGGAAAAAGAAACTTTCAGAAGCACATAAAGGTATTCCTTTATCAGATGAGCATAGAAAAAGTCTATCAGTCGCTAGAAAGGGTAAACCTAAATCTGAAGAATGGAAAAGAAAAATATCTGAATCCCATAAGGGTTTGAAACATACAGAAGAATCTAAAAAAAGAATTTCAATTGGACATAAAGGATTATTGTCTGGTGAAAAACATCCTATGTTTGGTAAACATCATACTGAAGAAACTATAAAACTATTGTCAGAAAAGTTAAGTGGTAGTAAACACCCTTGCTGGAAGGGTGGGATTGCTTATGAGCCTTATTGTCAGCTGTGGGGTGATAAGGAATACAAAGAAGATATAAAAGTTAGAGACAACCATCAATGTCAGAATCCAGGTTGTAGTGGTATAAGTAATAGGTTAGTTATACATCATATCGATTACGATAAGAAAAATTGCCATCCCAGCAATTTAATTACGCTGTGTAATTGTTGTAATGCTAAAGCAAATTTCAATAGAGAACAACACACTGTATTATATAAAAACTTGGTATGCGGAGTGCAAAAATGTTAAAGCAGTACACTGACATAAAATGTAAGGATTTGAGAGGCGGGTCACATACGAACACGCAACCAGCCCTCATACCGTTTGGCGGGTTCTCGTATTTGCAAAATGTTAGAGGCGACCATCCAGGATTTTCAAAAAGAATGGGTCAGAGGAAACTAAACACTACTGCGTCCGGCACAAACAAGGTTCTTTCTCTGTATCAGTATAGTAAATCTAATGTATCAGATGATCATTTCTATGCTCAATTTAGTGATGGAAACGTGGCAGAGTATTCTTCTACTCCCCCTACCACTGTAACAGGCACATTTGGTTCTACAGTATTCACTTCATCCAGCCCGTCAGACCAGATATCGGCTTCTTGGAGTGTTCTGAATGACATACTTATCTATTCAAATGGTTACGACCAACACCAGATATATGGCGGAAAAGGTAGTTATGTAGACAAGTTTATCGTAGTAATAAGCGGGGCTAGTTATCCTGTCAATCCTGAAGTGGGAAAAGATTATTCGGACGAAGTTAGAGATGACAGAAGTGCTAACTATGCTGATTGTAGTAATGTAGCATTGTATTATCAACACGGTGCTATCTACATTAAAACAGCCACTCCTGCTAAAAGTTTCACATTTACATTAACAGAACCAAATCTATACAGCACCGCTACCATATCTGTAAGATACTTTACTACTAACGGTTGGTTATTCGGGCAGAATATAGTAGATGGAACCTTTGGAAGTAGTAGGACACTCAACCAAAATGGCACTGTCACATTCGACAAACCCTATGAAGACGAACCAAAGTATATGTTTGCTAGCAATGGATACTGGTATATGCTAGTATTCTTCAATGATGAGTTAGGATCTGCCATTAAGATCAATACGGTGACTTACGAGAGTGCTTGGAAACCATTACTCAATATGTGGGATGGTATTCCCGCCGACGCTGTGGAAGCCCAAGTGTATGATGGCACTGGATATTCTGTATATGGTGGAACCAGTATAGATGTTGGTGGTGCGACCACATCCTACAGATTTTATTTCGCCAGCGCTGATCCTATCAATATGTTCTATATAGATCCTGGTTTGGTTCCCAATACAAACGCTTTATCAATCAATGCTGTTTGGTATTGGAATGGTATGAGTTGGGCAGTTGTAAGTAGTTTGGTTGATAACACAAACGGTATGAAAGAACCAGGTTGGGTCACATTTACCAGACCTGCGGCATTCCCGCAACAGTTCAGAGGATCTCAATACTTTGCTTATTGGTATTTCTTCACAGTGAGTGCTACTGTATCTGACGACACTAACATAGGTATACAGACAGCTCCTTATTTCGATGTTTCTGAAATGGGTTATGGTCAAACAAACTGCGTTTGGAAAGACAGAGCTTGTTATTCCTTCACCAAATGGCCTAGTTATGTATACATCTCACAGACAGATAGTCCATATGTTCTAAATGGTTTTGATTATGGTATACTTCAAGCTGGAGATGGTAGAGCAAATTCTATTGTTGCGATGAGAAAGTTCTACAATGAATTATTGGTATGGCAGGAAGAGAAAGGACCTGAAGGTGGATGTTTGACATTGTTTGAAGGTTATTCACCCGCCACCTTTGGAAAGTTGTTATTGAGTTCCAAGATAGGTGCTATGAACAACAAGTCCGTGGTGGTAGTAGATGGAGTTTTGACCGCGACGGCGACCGACGAAAGAATCAAAACCCTGGCATTCTTCCTATCTCGTTATGGAGTAGGGGTAACAGATGGTAGAACAGTCAGTATGATAAGTGATGACATAGGCAACTACTTTGACACGACAAACACAACCGATTGTATCCGAAGAGGATATGAACAAGAGATGTGGTTGAACTTTGACTCAACTTACAATGTGTTGAGATTAGGACTGGTCACAGGTACAACTGCTACAGGATGTAATACCTTCCCTGTGTATGACCTGGTGGACAAATGTTGGTATTTCGACACTCCTTATCAAGAACTAAACTGTATGTGCGAAGTAGGTGCTACAAGTGGTAACGTGCCGATATTACAATATGGCGGTGGTTTAGACGATGGCACAGTATATCAACTGAACTATGGTAACAATGACTATAACTATCCAATAAATGCTTATGTAGACCAGGAATTCGACGGGAAAGGCGAGGTAATACAGTTGAGAGAACTGGTCACCCGCAATAAGGCAGACACAACCGGCACTATGAGGGTGACTGTGTATAACAATGGTATAGAAGAAGTGAATAAGAACCTTACTCTACAACCTGAAAAGTCAGACGAGGTGATGAGACGCCATAGAGAAAACCTTAATGTAATGTCAAAGCACATAACAATCCGTTATCAAAACGACGAGATATTTAGAACAATGTCTCTATTGGACATGGGAATTCAAGTGCGAGGTTGGCTTAATGAATAACAAGAAAGTGATAGACATAACTAAATCATGGAAAAGAAAGTTCTTCGAGGTGAAGCCGATAGACAATTCCAAAGCAGAACCATTCAGACTTGTGCCAGTAGAGATGAAGCTGGAGATAAAGAAGGTTAAATGACTAGGAAAGATCTAGTAGATAGCGATCCAGAATATGTCGATCAGGACTACAACAGAAAGTTCTATCGTTTAGACGGGGTGGATGACTTTGTAAACGATATGAAAAAGGTAGCGGAGACAGCTATCTACAATCAAACAACATACGCGCAATCTGAAATGAAGAAGCCTTATGTGACCACTGATTACACACAGATGGAAGATATTTATTTAGCGCCCCATCTAAACTTGGCGCATCCAGACTGGGGTTATCCATCTTTTCCCACACCTATTCCTATAGTAACCAGAAGAATAACAAGGTGGGAGGACTTACCAACCAGTCCTGAATGGGCACCTCCAGGAAGTGGGGTGGAAGAACCTGAAGTAACTTGTCCTCCTTGTATAATTACTTGTTATGGCGGTGGGTGCGACAGTGACGGAAATCCTATACCTATAGAGTGCCATCATTCTGTGGCTTGTTTCACTTCAGAAGATCCATATGGTAACTGGCGAGTAGTAACAGTATCACCATTACCTACCACAAAACATGATTTTAGCATAGGTGCTGGTGATATGTCGGATTACATAGAGATAACAGGACCTACTGACCCGGCTCATTTACCGCCAGATGGTAATGTCAGTGTAACCGTTGAATTCACTGATGGTACAGGTAGTTCGTGTAGGACTACAACAACATGGTTTTGTTTAGCTTGTATATGTTCTTCTGAACCTAATGTGAGTTGGCCCGGCATTAACCCAACCACTATATTAGCAGGGGAAACAAAAGTTGTGACAGTAAGTGGTGGTTGTCCTCCGTATAGTTGGGAAATAGTTGTAGAAGAAGCCACGACGCTACAATGTTCTAGTGGATATGGATACACCATAGGTGCTACTACTTGGGAGAAAACAAACGCTGTTGTTGCTAAAAATTGGTTATGCGGAGATACTCCGGATAGATTGTCTCCTAGATGCAAAATAAAGGTCACGGATGATTGTGGTGATATTGCTTATGGCACTTTACTAAACGGTGTAGGTCGTTGGGAATGGTATATACCTGAAGGTTGTTTAGAACCTTGGACTCCTTTGGCTGAAATGACTCTAGATGTAGATTATCATATTTGTTATGATTCAGGGTTATGCCCAGGTGTACAAGATCATAATCCAGTTGATGGTGGTGTGTGGGGTATTTGGATAATTGTAGACGATAAACTATGGCATATGATAACATCCTTAACTTATCATTTAACATTTTATACAACTCCAGCTTGGGATAGTCATGTTACAGGATGCCCTGGAGGATCAGTAGAACCTCCACCTTGTGGAGCCCCTTTGGATTGTTATGGACCTTTGGACGGTCCTTGTGGTAGTAGTCCTCCACCTCCACAGCCAGGCACAGTTCAATGTTACCCATATTATTATGGATTAGCTACTTGGAAATGTGAACCAGAATAAAGGAGATTTTATGCCGGAGAAAACATTAAAACAAACTATAGTTGCTTTCAACTTTGGAGTAATACAAGATTGCGTAACTATGTATAAACTTGTAACTAAAAATGGTTATACAATGGATGATGTGGTTGATTATATAGAGGGGTTGAAAACTGCTTATACGATGCGAGTGGCTGTAAATGATAAAGAATTGCGAAGAGAACTAAAAGCAACAAATCCTGAAGCTTACAAATCGGTGATGGAAGAAAGAAAAAGACGGTGGAAAGAAAGTATCACTGTATCTAAACAACCGAATGGCACTTGGAAACCTTGTTGTAAAGACAAAGGTAAGGTGCTTCCCTACGGTAGTGATATGTCGCCTGTGTTTCCTCCGCCTTTGCCTACTAACATGCGTCCACCACCAAACAAATTAGAAAATCAAGACGAGGTAAAATAACATGGCAGACGAAGAATACACCAGCCAATCTGACTATGGGGACGAATGGGGCAGTGCAGCTGACTATTTAGAAGGGACATGGTCTAGCCCAGAGTATAGATTGAAAAACAATGATGGATCTGTGTATTATCCAAAGGATGATGCCGGTCATACACAGGAAACTTGGTATGGTGGTGCAGACTATTTCAAGGAATGGCCTAGCGGTCCATCAACAGGTGGAACCAGTTATACCGATATGTCTCCTTGGGGTGCCACGGCTGCCGCGTCAAAAGCCTCTGGACTTGCTAATCCAAAATCAACCACCACTAAAGCAGCCTCTTCTTCAAGTAGCGCAAAGGCTGCACCAAAGGCTTCCTATGCTCAACTACAACCTTTGAAGACAGGTGGTTATTCTGTTTCTACCACAGAAACGATTGCTCCTTCAGGACCGTCTCCTACATATGGAGAGATACCAGACTTCCTTACACCTGAATGGAATGAGCGTGAAATCAATAGGATGGCACAACAGAAGGCTGCTCCTGGGGTAAGAAAGTTACGAACCGCTATACAACAAGCGCAATCAAGGACATATGAAAATCCTAACGTAGGCAGAATGACGTTGAGAGATGCCTTGGCTGGTTATGGTCTTGGATTGGAAGGCGTTATGGCAGGCGCTCAAAGTTCCGCTCTTGGTGAGTATGGTAGAAAATACCAGACCCAGTATGAAGGCGCTGCGGCTAAATACTCTGCCGACAGACAAGCTCAAGCTGCTGTGTTCAACGCTGCTTGGCAGAACTACCTTAAACAGTATACTACAAAGACCTCTCAAGAAGAACATTACGATTATGATATTGTTAATGCTACACCCGAAATGGGGTTCACTAAATCAAGTTTAGGTCAGTTGCCTACCCAGAATCCCACTGGTTATACCACAGATGATTTGTTGAGAAGAAATGTCAATACATTTGGAACTGGATACTAAAATAGGAGTATATAACGATGGCACAATATACATATGACGAATCAACTATAGCAGAGCCTACAGAGGAAGAGTTATTTGATCTTGGATACCCAAATCCACTACCTTTGGGGGAAGAGAGTTTACCTCCTCCTACAGAATACTTAAACAAGTACTCTGATGTGGAGCCGGAAGAAATACCACCTCCTCCACCAGACTATAAATTATTACCTTATACTGCTAAAGCTGATCGTTACACTAATTTACCTACAGAAGCAGGAACACCTGGTTATAGGGGAACTACTTATGATCCTGAAACAGGTAAACCTATACCGTCTGAGCCTTATTTAGAAGGTGGGTTAAAAAGAGGGGAAGGATTTGCTTTTGATCCTAGAACAGGAGCTGCCACCGTTATAGGTAAAGATGGAAAACCCTATAGGTTGGATCAACCACAAGAACCTCCAGTTGAGGAAATGTATGATCTATACAGATCCAAAGGTGGTAAAATGGACTCTGAAGAATTTGCTAGATGGTATGCTGAAAAGAAACCGCCCGTATCCAAACCTGAAGATGCCGAAAGAATTAGTAAGTATGGATTACCTCCAAAAGGTTACCCAGCACATCCATTTGACAGGGAAAAATTTGAGCAGGGTTTGTTGAAACAACCTATGTTTAAAGGTCAGAATCCTTTCCAAAGAGATACTACGGCTGAAATGGAAAAGACATACCAAGCTAACCAAGAAGGTTTATTCAACCACCTTTTTAAGGGACATGTAACTTGGGCTGACAGAGATAAGATGTCTAAAGAACAAAAAAATTATTGGGAAGAGATGAGTAAAGTGTATCGTGCTAGAGTTTTTGACGCCTCCAAAGCAGATAAGGCATCACAAATAGAGTATTGGAAATATGCTATGGGTGAATTCGACGCTATGAAGAAAGACTTTGACACTAGGATGGAAAAGACCAAGATCTGGATGAACAAGATAGACCCAGCGGGTAGAGAACAAAAAGTTCTGGTTCCTAGGTCTGATGTGGAAGCATATAAGAGAGAAGGTTGGTCTGAAGGTGCTCCTGTTGGTGCCATTCAAAAAGAACCTATCGTTGAAGTATTCAGTCCATCTTTGAATAGATCAGTAAGATTGCCTAGGAGTGAAGCAGACGCGGTTATAGCAGGTAAGCGTCCTGTAATCGGCGCTGAAAATGTGTCTGATTGGCAAATGGGTAAAGAAGGAAAAGTTTGGGTATTCGATCCAAAAGATCCTGACAGGTCTAAAAAACAGGTAAGCGCAGAGGAATCAAAGCGGTTGGAAGATGAAGGTTGGAAGATAGGTCAACCTACTGCTCCAAAGAATGAGCCTGGTAAGCTTACTGAAAATCAGATAGTCCATGAGTTGAATAATTTCGCATTAGAGAACGGTCAAGACTATAACAAGATGTATAGTAAGTATAGAGAATTCATAGAGATTGATGGATTAGGTAGAGAAGAAGCTTACAGAAAGACATTAGAAGCATATCCAAAAAGATCGACTACTACAAGTAAAATAGTTACCACCACAAAAGAATCAGGAAGCGCAGCCAAACCAACCAAAAAGGGTTTGAGTAGTTTATGGAGATAACCAATGGTAGACGAACTAAACTTTAGTCCTTTTGAAGAAGAAGAAACCTATCCAGAGGAACCTGCGGACAAGACGATCTTTGAGGACAGACCTACTGTACCAAAGTTTTCAGAGATGGACCCTGTTACATACCAGGTATCTGAAGCGTTACCTATGGAGGTTCCTAAACCAGAGAGAGTACCAGAATCTACTGGTCCAATAGAACCTCTAGAAGAAAAGAATGAATATGGTATAACCCCTTGGAAAGTGGTTCGGGAGAAACCAGAGTTTAAAGCTCTTACTGAAAGTACGAAAGCGCGAGCTGCTTTTGAATACTTTGATGATGCTATTGCTCCACATCTAACTGAAACGGACGAACCTGTTGACTATGATACTGCAAAAGCAGAGTTCCTAAAGTATAACAACCAGCTTACCATTGATGAAACAGTGCCTTTATTACTGGGAGATATTGTTAGAACCGCTGGTAAGACAGGAAGTAAGGTTCTTGGTACAACCCTAGGCATGTTTAATAGTCCACTTGCCTTTGTATGGGGATCTCTGAATGCACCAAATATAGATCTTGAACAATTTAATAAACTACCTTGGTATGAACAGGCTCTTGTATCTGCCGGCGCAGGTTTTGACAGCGCATGGAGAAGTGCCACCAAGGAAGGTGATTGGGGTACTTTGTATGGGGATTACTACAAAGGAACTACAGGTAAAACGATAGAAGAATCTCTACCTGATAATGCCAAATGGTTAGCCCCGACTATCGAACTAGTAGCGAATCTTGTGTCTGACCCTCTAATTTTATCTAGCACTGCGGCTAATCTCGCTAGATTTAAAGTTCCTAAAGAATGGATTGGCAAGATACCAGCCGAGGTAGAGAAGAATCTTTACGCTCTTCGTGGTCTGTCCAAAGAAAAACTTTTTGGTGAAATGGACAAGGAGGGCGGGAGAGTTCTGGAAGACATTACCGTTGATGCCTTTGAGAAAAGAAAGGACTACATCAAGTGGTGGGAACAACAGATCTTACCTAAAGTGGAAGAAGGGGTGACACAGCTTACTCCTAAACAACCCGATGAATATGCTAAACTTTATCCACAGAAGGGGACATTTACTTTAGATTTCACTACTGCTGATGAAGCTAGAGAGTTTGGCAAAACAGCTACTCCAGAACAAATAAAAGAATTACAAAGAAACTTAAGAATCTCTGAAGAAACTACTTTAAATCTATTAAATAGAATTCCTGCCGAAGAAAAAACAAAAAATGATGTTATGCAAATCTTTTATCAGGAAAGACGAAGTCAGTTGTATAAATATGCTCTGGATGAAGCGGCATCACAGGAACCTAATGTTGTCAAGTCAAATCCAATAAGTAAGTTTGTTGATATCCTTAAAAAAGATGTAGGTAATCTACTATTCCCAGAAGTGCCTGGCAAGCCAACTGTAACTGCTTCACAGTTAAATAAGGTAATTGAGATGGAGGAAGGTCACAAGGCACTCCAAGATGCTGCTAATTATGATTTACAACAGAATATAGTGGGTAAGACATTTGTAGGTGGAGACGGATACAACACTTTATTAGCTAGATTAAGTAATGTAGCTAGATACGCCGATGATAGAGAAGGTAAATACTATGAAAGTCTTGTAAATACAATAACTAAAGAACTCGTGTCCAATGGTATGAAGAAGGAAACAGCGTCTGTGATTAGTAGGGCTGTGGTCACTGGTCAAGAAAATTCTTCAAAAAGAAGACAGTTCGTTCCTATGGCTATTCCTGCCGGCTTGGAAGGCGATCCATTAGTAACAAAACTGTATGGAGCAATGGGTAAAGAGACAAATCAATTCAAACTAGGTGATACTTTACCTTGGTTGGAAAGAAGATTTATAGATAGATTTTCCCCTATTAAAGATATAACTCCTGAAACATATGAAGAAGCCAGAAAGTTCAATTCATATAAGGATCAAGCTTTTCTGAAATTCCAGGAATTACAGAGGGATTTAAAACCGTTGGCAGGGGATAGGGATATTTTTACCGGGTATGCTGCTGCTCATCGTATGTTAGATAGATCGAAAAGGGGTTTGGTCAATCCTGGTGGAATAAGCAAACAAGAAGCAGAATCGTTGATAAGAGTACTCGAAACAAGATACGCCGCCAAGGGCGGTGATGTTGATGTACTTCGGAAAGCGATGTCTGATTACAAAGACTGGACTGATAAGTATATTCTAAAGGAAGCGTATGATAGTGGAATCATCAGTAAGGCTTCTTATGACGCCATTAAGAAGTCAAACGAATGGTATTCCACTTTTGAAATATTAGAAAAATTGCCTGATGACTTGTCCAAATTACCAAAAATGCCTTCAAAGGAATATTTCAGCGTAGCAAATCAGAAGATCATAAGTGATATGGTAGGTAGTGAGAAGGCGATTGCTGATCCTATAGAGGCTACCATAAAAAAGTTTGCTAACGCTCAAGCAATATTTGCTAGAAACAAAGTTGCTAATACTTTCATTGAGGAAGCAAATAAACACATTCCTATCAGTAGGGTGGTAGACAGTCAAAAAGAGTTCGCTCTTGCCGAGAAAGCGGGAGAAAATCCTGTGCTTCGTGGGACATGGAATGTAAACGAGTTCGACACGGTAAGTAGATTTAAGAATGGTGTTGTAGATACATATCTAGTACCAAAAGAAATAGCAGACACATTGAAACAAATCCAACCTTGGCAAGCACCAAAGGTAATCCAAGCCTATAATGCTGTGTTCAGAGCGGCTGCAACTACATTGAACCTTGGGTTTGCTGTAGGTAATGCCGCAAGAGACGCATTCATGGCTTTTGTTGCTAGTCCTGGATATGGAGCCACCGATTTCTTTGGTAAGTTCCAGAAAGATTGGATCAAGGGAGCTTATGAAGGATTGAGAAAAGAACTTGGTAAGCCAAGTTTGATGGATGATTATGTAAAAGCTGGTGGAACATTCGGATATTCGGGCGCTGAAATGTTCGAGGAAGGCGGAAAGAATTTACTGAAGGTTCCTCTATTCAAAAGAGGTCCTAAAGATATGACAGTAGAAGTACTTAAATCACCTCTTACTTTGATAGAGAAACTAAATTCAGTAATAGAAGCAGCACCAAGGTTAGGTACATTCGATAGATTAATGAAACTCGGATACACTCCTGAAGACGCTGCTATGGCTGCTCGTCAAGTAACCATCGATTTCAATCGTGGTGGTACCTGGACTAAAGTAGTAAATCAGTTTATTCCATTTCTAAATGCTAGGGTTCAGGCAAAGAAAACTCTTTATGATGCAATCAAGTCAGATCCTCAAGGAACACTTGCTAAAACAGCTGTGTCCACTGTACTGCCGGCTTCTGGTTTATACGCTTGGAACAGATTATATTATGATAAAGAATACGATATGATACCTGACCACATTAAAGATGACTACTTTGTATTTATTACAGGCATGACCACTGATAAAAAAACAGGTAAAGAAGTTCCACAATATTTTGTAGTGGCAAAGGGAGATGCGGGTAAGGCTGCTTGGAATCCGATTGAATACGCATTGAATGGCTTTATTGATAAGAATCCGAGAGCTGGAAAGGAATTCTTGGTAGGGTTGTTAAGTGATACCGTAAGCCCAATCGATTTTTCTAACAAAGGTAAATTTGATGTGTATAAAGCACTTGGTGGTCTAACTCCCCAAATCGCTAAACCTATATTGGAGGACTGGGCTAATCTTTCTTTTTATTCTGGCAGAGAAATAGTTCCTCATTATATGGGAGAAAACAAACCGCCTGAATTACAGTACAAGAGGGAGACACCTGAATTGTATAAGCTCATTGGTCAGAAAGTTGGTGTATCCCCGCTACGACTTCAGAACTACGCAGCCAATATTTTAGCCTCTTATGGTAGGGAAGGTTTCAGTCCTGAAGCATGGGTTGAAGGAATAAAGGGGAGAGTAATCAAGACTCAAGGTGACAACATTGAAAATAAAGCATTCGTAGCGGCGAAGAGAATTGAAGATGGTTACAAGACAGCCCGTGCCTTTGCTCAAGAAGCAATGAAGACAGGTGATAGAGAAGCTGCTTTAAGCATTCTTCATAAGTGGAATGATGGATTGAATAACATGTTGGATGAATTTGACGGTACATTTAAGCCTTATGGTATAGAAGCTAGAGCAGGTATGTCTAAATCATATAGATTTGATGCTGATAAAATAAGAAATGTATTGAAATACAAAGATGTTGGTCCCATTACAATAGAAGAAAAATATAATCCTAGACTACGAAAAGCCAAACCTTCTATCAACGCTATACCTGAACCACCTCTGGCTGAACCACCTCCGGTCCAACAGTTTGAAGAAGTGCCAGCGGTTCAACAACCATCCACACCCAAAAAAATAACTTTAGGTGGTTTGCTCAAATTCGGAAGGCTATCGAATTTAGATTTTGATAATGGTTTACCAACTTATGGTGGTGGTATTAGAGGATAACCACCTACAATAAAACAAGGAGGATTAACCAAGATGGGTATAAATACAGCGATGTTTAAAACAGATCGGGAACCAATCGAGCAATACCTGTTTTCGGGAACCGCCAATCTCACTCACGCATTAGCCAGTGGGACAGCGGCAGTAGACAATGGTGATGGCACTGTGACAGTCTCCTCACCGGAAGCACACGGAATTGCGGCAGGCAGCAGAGTTTATTTCACGGGGACTACGAACTATAACGGTACTAGGGATATCATTTCTCTACCCACCGCTTCTGGTTTGAAGTTCAAGGCTGATTATGTAGCAGAGACATTTGATGGGACAGAAACAGTGTCTTATGTCGTAGCGCCGGGGGATGCGTTCATCCTGTTAGGGATAGAAATGCACTTAAGTGCCGCTCCTAATACAGCAGACGTGTTCAGTTGCACGGTAGATTCCAACGCAGGCAGCGCCTGGGATCAGGTGGTTTATTCAACTACCATGGTTAGTGGGACTACTGTTGATGTGTCATATCCAACCTATCCAGTAGACAGGTATTTCTTTGATGGTGACAAGTTAGTGTTTGCTTTCGCAAATACAGATGGTAGAACCATCGGCATTAAAACTACTATAAGGAAGGTGAGATAACCATGACACTGTATATTGAAAATAAAGAAACAGTTATTGAGCACAGCAAGTTATCAGGTCTTACCGCAGGTAACGATCACACACAATATGCTCTTACTACAGCATTGTCTAGTTATGCTACTACAGTACAACTTACTACTACAAGCGGTGACATTATGTCTGGGGTTTCTGCCGGCTACATTTCGAATGCCGAGATGACTACAATCTCTGGCGATATTATAGCCCAGATCGACCCTGGTTATATTTCCAATGCGGAAATGACAGTAATCAGCGGTGACATAATCGCACAGATCCCAACGGATTACATTACAGAAGCACAAATGACCGTAATCTCTGGAGATATTATAGCACAGATAGAACCAGGCTATATTTCTAACGCAGAGATGACGACTATTTCAGGAGACATTATCGCACAGATACCGGTTGACTATGTTTCGACCGCGAGCATGACCACAATCAGTGGTGATATAGTTGGTCAGATTCCTTCACTGGCTGGGTATGCAACTGATGCTGAAGTTTCAACTATATCAGGAGATATTATAGCTCAGGTTCCAGTTGATTATGTTTCTGATTCTGAAATGACTACAATATCTGGGGATATCGTTGGTCAGATTCCGTCGCTTTCAGGTTACGCAACAACTATTCAGCTTACAACAGCTTCTGGAGACATTGTAGCACAAATCCCAGCTGATTATATTTCAACAGCTGCTATGACTACAATCTCCGGCGACTTAATAGCTCAGATTCCTACGGATTACATTTCGGATAGTGAAATGACGACAATCTCTGGGGATATAGTGGCGCAGATTACTGGGTACACAGGAACTATTCCTACTGTATCTGGAAGTATGACAGTATCTGATGGATTGAT
>Ga0209492_1000356_pt1 | contig 14371 bp, 14 predicted proteins | sample PPLLak12cMay2015_FD_187253 | JGI IMG/M metagenome (GOLD analysis project Ga0209492, IMG submission 187253) | Freshwater sediment microbial communities from Prairie Pothole Lake near Jamestown, North Dakota, USA - PPLs Lake P7 Core (1) Depth... | ecosystem: Environmental > Aquatic > Freshwater >... | reverse complement strand
GGCGGCCGGGTCCATACTGGCTGCGGTTGCATCGATGACGCACTCGACGGGCATGTGACGGGCGCGAGCCGCGCCGCGTCCTGTTCGGGCCACGCGCCCGGGCTGGATCGCGTTCGACGCTACGCGCCCCGGGAGACGGGATGTCGAAGGCATCGGGTCGCACGCTCCGGCTGCGCTGGTCGCTGGCCGCCCTGCTGGCCGGCGTGGCGCTGCTGCTCGGAGTGGCCGGAGCGGACACCGCCGAGCCGCGGGTCGGTGGCGTGCTGGTGCTGCAGGTGGACGGCATGATCAGCCCGGCGACCGCGGACTTCGTGCGCCGCGGCCTCGCCAGGGCGCAGTCGGAGAAGGCACAGCTGGTCGTATTGCAGCTCGACACGCCCGGCGGCCTCGACACTTCGATGCGCGCCATCATCAAGGACGTGCTCGCATCCGATGTCGCGGTGGCGACCTTCGTGGCGCCCGAGGGCGCACGCGCGGCCAGTGCCGGCACCTACATCCTCTATGCCAGCCACATCGCCGCGATGGCGCCGGCCACCAACCTCGGCGCCGCCACGCCGGTGGCGCTCGGCGCACCGGGCGGCGCGCCCGGCAAGCCGGCGCCCGCCCGGAAGGATCGCGACGGCTCCGATCCACCCGCAAAGGCCACGGACGACGAAGCCGGCCCCGTCGATGCGATGACGGCCAAGGCCGTGAACGATGCGGCCGCCTATATCCGCAGCCTGGCCCAGCTGCGCGGCCGCAATGCGGAGTTCGCCGAGACCGCGGTGCGCCGGGCCAGCAGCCTGTCTGCCGACGACGCGCTGGCGGGCGGCGTGATCGACGTCATCGCCGTCGACATCCCGCAGTTGCTGAAGAAGATCGACGGGCGCGAAGTCACGCTGCTGCGCGGCAAGGTCAGGCTCGACCTGGCCGGCGCAGCGGTCAGCTCGGTCGAGCCCGACTGGCAGAACAAGGTGCTGACGCTGCTGTCGAACCCCACGGTCGCGCTTCTGCTGCTGACCATCGGCATCTACGGACTGTTCGTCGAGTTCACCAGCCCGGGGTTCGGCGTGCCCGGGGTGGCCGGGGCGATCGCGCTGCTGCTCGGGCTGTATGCGCTGCACCTGCTGCCGGTCAACTGGGTCGGCGTCGGGCTGCTGCTGTTCGGTGCCGCGCTGATGATCGCCGAGGTGTTCATGCCGAGCTTCGGCGTGCTGGGCGTGGGCGGCATCGTCGCGTTCGTGTTCGGCGGGCTGATGCTGATCGACCCGGGCGTGCCGGGCTACGCCACTTCGCGGACGGCCGTAATCGCCATCGCGCTGACCAGCGCCGCCGCCATCATGGGCGTCGGCACGTTCGCGTTGAAGGCGCGACGGCGCCGCGTGGTGAGCGGGGCGGAGGACATGATCGGCGCGACCGGCCGCGTGGAAGCGGTCGACGCAGGCGATGCGTACGTGCGTCTGCACGGCGAAGTGTGGCGCGCCTGCGGCGCCGAGCCGGGGGCCGCGTTCGCGATCGGTGACCGGGTACGGGTGCGCAGCATCGACGGCCTGACGGCCGTCGTCGAACGCATCCCCGATTGAAGTCGGCCCGCCCGCCGGGCGGCAAAGGAGCGCGTCATGTTGTTCGGGTACGAGATCGGTCTGAGTGCGGTGCTGTTCCTCGCGATTGCGCTGGTCGCCTGGGCGTTCCGCATCCTGCGCGAGTACGAGCGCGGCGTGGTGTTCCTGCTGGGACGGTTCTGGAAGGTGAAAGGCCCGGGCCTCGTCATCGTGGTCCCGGGCCTCATGCAGATGGTGAAGGTCGACCTGCGCGTGGTCACCATGGACGTCCCGCCGCAGGACGTCATCTCGCGCGACAACGTGTCGGTCAAGGTCAACGCGGTGGTGTTCTTCCGCGTGCTCGATCCGCAGAAAGCCATCATCCAGGTCGAGAACTACCTGGTGGCGACGAGCCAACTGGCGCAGACCACGCTGCGCGTGGTGCTCGGCAAGCATGAACTCGACGAGATGCTCGCTGAGCGCGAGCGGCTCAACCTCGACGTGCAGCGCATCCTCGACGCGCAGACCGACGGCTGGGGCGTGAAGGTCACCAACGTCGAGATCAAGCATATCGACCTGAACGAGTCGATGGTCCGGGCGATCGCCCGGCAGGCCGAGGCCGAGCGCGAGCGGCGTGCCAAGGTGATCCACGCCGAAGGCGAGAAGCAGGCCTCGGCCTCGTTGCTCGAAGCGGCGCAGATGCTCGCCCAGCAACCCGAGGCGATGCAGTTGCGGTACCTGCAGACCATGACGCAGGTCGCCGGCGACCGCGGATCGACCATCGTGTTCCCGCTGCCGCTCGACATGTTCAAGCACCTGCTCGGGGGCGGCAAGCCGGGTTCGAGCTGAGCGGCCCTGCGCCGGCGGTCGATGCGGCGGAGCGACGCCTCGGCCCGCAGCCGAGCGGCGAGGGCGCCGGCGTTGCGCCGTGCGCGTCGATTCAATCCGTCCTTACCCGCGGTCCGGCGCTGCGCCTGACCGCAGTCAATCACCGGTCCGATAGTGCCCCGGCGCGGCGCGTGGCTGCATAGACTGGTTTCGAAGCAGCGAAAAGCGCATCGCGCCTGCGACTGCGGACGCGAAGCGGCTCGCCGCCTCCCTGCAGCATCGACGCGCGACGATGACGATCCTCCACTCCCCCGACGGCAGCGCCCGCAGCGACGCGGCGCGGCTCTCCGTGCGAGCGCCACGAGCGCGCACGGCCGCTCCGAAGCGCTCATCCCGCGCGCGCAGCGCGTGGGTAGTCCAGTGAACGCCGCCGGCAAACCCCTCGCGGCCTCTGCGTCGCCCGCGTGGCACGCGCTGCCCGCCGACGCCGTGCTGGAGGCGCTCGCCGCCACGTCGCGCGGGCTGACCGCCGAGGAGGCGCGGGAACGGCTGGCGCGTCACGGCCGCAACGAACTGCCGCCGCCGGCGCGGCGCAGCGCCCTGCTGCGCTTCGCCCTGCAGTTCCACAACCTGCTGATCTACGTCCTGCTGGCCGCCGGGGTCGTGACCCTGCTGCTCGGCCACTACGTCGACTCGGCGGTCATCTTCGGCGTGGTGGTTGTCAACGCGATCATCGGCTTCATCCAGGAAGGCAAGGCCGAGCGCGCGCTGGAGGCCGTGTCGGCGATGCTGGCCAGCCACGCGATCGTCCTGCGGGCGGGCGAACGGCACGAGATCGCCGCGGCGGAGCTGGTGCCCGGGGACATCGTGCTGATCGCCTCCGGCGACAAGGTGCCGGCCGACCTGCGGCTGCTGCGGTGCCGCAACCTGCAGATCGACGAGTCGGCCCTGACGGGCGAGTCGGTGCCCGTCGACAAGGACAGCGCGCCGGCCGGCGCCGACGCGGTCATCGCGGAGCGCCACGGCATGGCCTACTCGGGCACCGTGGTCACGTACGGCCAGGCCACCGGGGTGGTGGTCGCCACCGCCACGCAGACCGAGATCGGACGCATCGGCGCCCTCGTGGCCGGGGTGCAGCAGATCGCAACGCCGCTGACGCGCAAGCTCGACCAGTTCGCCCGGCGCATCACCGTCTTCATCATCTTCGGCGGAGTGCTGACGTTCCTGTTCGGCATCCTGGTGCACGACTTTCCCGCGATCGACATGTTCCTCGCCGTGGTCGGCCTCGCGGTTGCCGCGATCCCCGAGGGCCTGCCGGCGATCGTCACGATCACGCTGGCGATCGGCACGACGCGGATGGCCGCGCGCAACGCCGTGGTGCGACGCCTGCCGGCGGTCGAGACGCTGGGGTCGGTGACCGTGATCTGCTCGGACAAGACCGGCACGCTGACGAAGAACGAGATGACCGTGGTGCGGGCGGTGCTGCCGGGCCGCGCGCTCGACGTGGCCGGCGCGGGCTACGCGCCGGACGGCGGCTTCATGAAGGATGGCGCCGACGTCGACGCGGACGCCGAGGACCTCGCCGAATTCGCGCGCTGCGCGCTGCTGTGCAACGACGCCAGCCTGCGCCACGACGACGGCGCATGGACCATGAGCGGCGACCCCACGGAGGGTGCGTTGCTCGCGCTTGCGCTCAAGGCCGGGCTCGACGCGCAGGCCGAGCACGCGGCGCGGCCTCGGGTCGACGCGATTCCGTTCGAGTCCGAGCATCGCTTCATGGCCACGCTGCACCACGACCATGCCGGCCATGCCTGCGTGTACCTCAAGGGGGCGCCCGAGCAGGTCCTGGCGCTGTGCTCGGCCACCGCCGACGGCGCGCCGCTGGATCGCGCGCAGTGGGAGGAGCGCATCGCCTCCGCCGCGCGCGCCGGCCAGCGCGTGCTGGCGCTGGCGCGCTGCGAGTACCCCGCCGGCACGGCCGCGCTGGCGATGAGCGACATCACGCCGCGGTTCGCGCTGCTCGGCCTGGCCGGGATGATCGACCCGCCGCGCCCGGAGGCGATCGAGGCCATCGCCGACTGCCATGCCGCCGGGATCAAGGTGAAGATGGTCACGGGGGACCACGGCGTGACGGCCGCGGCGATCGGGGCGCAGCTCGGCCTGGCGCACGAGCACGCGCTCGACGGCCGCGAGATCGAGACGCTCGACGAGGCGCAACTGGGCGAGCGCGTGCAGCGCACCGACGTCATCGCGCGCGCCAGCCCGGAGCACAAATTGCGGCTCATCGCCGCGCTGCGCGCGCGGGGCAACATCGTCGCGATGACCGGCGACGGCGTGAACGACGCGCCGGCGCTGAAGAGTGCCGACATCGGTGTGGCGATGGGCCGGAAGGGGACCGACGCCGCGCGCGAAGCGGCCGACCTGGTCCTGACCGACGACAACTTCGCGTCGATCGACCATGCCGTGCGCGAGGGCCGGACCATCTTCGACAACATCAAGAAGTCGCTGCTGTTCATCCTGCCGACCAACGGCGGCGAGGCCGGCGTCATCCTGCTCGCGGTGTTCCTCGGGCTCGCCCTGCCGGTCACGGCCGCGCAGATCCTGTGGATCAACATGGTCACCACGATCACGCTGGCGATCGCGCTGGCGTTCGAGCCGCCCGAGCCCGGCGTGATGCAGCGCCCGCCGCGGCCGCCGTCGGAGCCGCTGATTACCCGGCTGCTGCTGGCGCGCATCGTGTACGTCAGCCTGCTGATGATGGGGATGGCCTTCTGGGTCTTCGAGTGGGAACTCGCGCGCGGCCAGTCGCTCGACGCGGCGCGCACGGCTGCGGTCAACATGCTGGTCGTGGGCGAACTGGTCTACCTGTTCAACTCGCGCCACTTCGTCGCGCACTCCATGGCCCGCGACACGCTGACCGCCAACCCGGTGGCGCTGTGGGCGAGCGTCGCGCTGGTCGTCCTTCAGCTCGCGTTCACGTATGCGCCGCCGCTGCAGTTCGTGTTCAGGACCGTGGCGCTCGACGGCACCGCGTGGACACTGATCCTGGTGCTCGGGGCCGTGAAGTTCCTGGCTGTCGAAGCGGAAAAGGCCGTCCTGCGCCACTTCGGGGTGCAGCGGCTGTGAGCGGCGCCGGCCGGGCCGGCGTCGCGGCCGCTGTGTTCGAAGGAGAGCGATCGATGTCCACACCGCCCCGCCGCATCCTCGTCGGCACCGACTTCTCGGCGGCGAGTCAGCATGCCGTCGACCGCGCGGTCGCGCTGGCGAAGCTCTGGTCCGTGCCGCTGGTCCTGCATCACGTGGCGGCGGCCTCGTTCTGGGAGGACGTGGTGAGCCGGGCCGCCGACGCGGCCGGTCTCGATCCGGCGTCGCCCGACGCTGTCGTGGCCATGGCCGCCGACCTGCTGCGGCGGCGCGCTGTCGAGATCGAAGCGGCGAGCGGCCTGCGCTGCGAGGTCGGGGCGAGCGCGGGGCGGGCGGCCGCCGAGCTGGCGCGCGTCGTCGCTGACGTCGATGCCGGGCTGCTGGTCATCGGGTCACGCGGCGATCACCCCGTGCGGCATCTGTTCGTGGGAACCACCGCGCAGAAGCTGCTGCGCGTCAGTCCGTGCCCGGTGCTGGTCGTCAAGCGCGCGCCGCCCTTCGACTATCGAACGGTCCTGGTGCCCACGGACTTCTCCGCTCCTTCGCGCACGGCGCTGCGAGCCTGCGCTGCGTGGCTGCCGCAGGCCACGCTGCACGTGGCGCACGCCTTCGAGCTGCCGTACGACGGGCTGGCGCGCTATGCGGGCGTCGATGCCGCGGTCCTGGCCGGCCAGCGACGCGGCGCGCAGGCGCGGCTGCAGCAGACCCTCGTCGACTTCGTCGACGCGGCCGGTGTGGCTCCGGGGCAGCGCGTGCTGCACGTCCGGCACGGCTACCCCTCGACCTGCATCGAGCGGTGGATCGATGCCCTCGATGCCGACCTGGTCGCGATCGCGGCCCATGGCAAGTCCGAACTGGGCGCCACCTTCCTCGGCAGCGTGAGCCTCCACACCGTCCTGTCCGCGACCTGCGACGTGCTGCTGCTCCGCGGAACCGGGATGACCTGAGGTCCACGCCGATGCTCGAGGGCACGTTCAGCGAGATCGCCGCGCTGCTGGCGCTGGCCGCCGGTGTCGGCGCGGTGGCGCTGCAGTTGCGCCAGCCGCTGATCGTCGCCTTCATCTTCGTCGGCCTGCTGGCCGGGCCGTCCGGGCTGGGCTGGGTGCAGGCCCACGACGAGATCGACCTGCTGGCGCAGCTCGGCGTGGCCGTGCTGCTCTTCGTGGTCGGCCTGAAGCTCGACCTGAAGCTGGTGCGCCACCTCGGGCCCGTCGCGCTGGCGACCGGCCTCGGCCAGCTGCTCTTCACGATCGTGTTCGGCTTCCTGCTGGCGCTCGCGCTGGACATGGACGGCGTCAAGGCGCTGTACGTGGCGGTCGCGCTGACCTTCTCCAGCACGATCATCATCGTCAAGCTGCTGTCCGACAAGCGCGAGCTCGACTCGCTGCACGGGCGCATCGCGGTCGGCTTCCTGATCGTGCAGGACATCGCGGTGGTCATCGCCATGATGGTGGTCGGCAGCTGGAGCACCGGAAGCGCGCCATGGACGACCGCCGCGATCATCGCCGCGAAACTGGCGGCCGCGCTGGCCGTGATCGGCGTCCTGATGCGCTTCGTGCTGCCGCCGCTGACCGCGCGGATCGCGCGCTCGCAGGAACTGCTGCTGCTCTTCGGCATCGCCTGGGGCGTGCTGCTGGCGGCGGCGGGCGAGTGGTTCGGCTTCTCACGCGAAGTGGGCGCGTTCCTCGCGGGCTTCTCGCTGGCGTCGACGCCCTATCGCGATGCGCTGTCGACGCGGCTGGCCACGGTGCGCGACTTCCTGCTGCTGTTCTTCTTCATCGATCTCGGCTCGAAGCTCGACCTCGCGACCCTCGGCGGCGAGATCGGCGCGGCGCTGGCCTTCTCGGCCTTCGTCCTCGTCGGCAACCCGCTGATCGTGATGGTGATCATGGGCGTGATGGGATACCGGAAGCGCACCGGCTTCCTGGCCGGGCTGACGGTGGCGCAGATCAGCGAGTTCTCGATCGTGTTCGTGGCGATGGGCATCGGGCTCGGCCACGTCGACGCCGCGGCGCTCGGACTCGTCACGCTGGTGGGCCTGATCACGATCACCAGCTCGACCTACATGATCCTGTACTCGGAGCCGCTGTACCGGCGGCTCGAGCCGTGGCTGGGCGTGTTCGAGCGGGCCCGACCGACGCGCGAGAGCGACGAGGGCCACGCTTCCGGCGCCGCGGCGCCGGAGGTGGTCATCTTCGGGCTGGGGCGCTACGGCAGCCGCCTGCTCGGCGACCTGCACCAGCGCGGCGTGCGCGTGACCGGGTTCGACTTCGATCCGGAAGTGATCCGCGCGCTGCAGGCGCGCGGCATGGACGCGCGCTTCGGCGATGCCGAGGACCTTCACCTGCTGGAAACGCTGCCGCTGGCCACCGTCCGCTGGATCGTCAGCACGCTGCCGGTGCCCGAGATCAACGCCGCGTTGCTGCAGTCGCTGGCCGCGGCGGGGTTCGACCGCGGCACCGCCGTCACCGTCCACAGCGACGAGGACGCCGCCGCGATGGAGACCGTCGGCGCGACGCTCGTGCTGCATCCGTATCGCGATGCCGCGGACTTCGCCGCGGAACATCTCGCCGACGCCGTGCAGACGGCCCCGGCCGGAGCGGCTGTGCCGGTGCCGGCGAGCGCGCCAGGTGTTCGGACCCTGGAGGAACGCCGATGAACGTCGGGCTTCCGGTTGACGGCGCCCGGCTCGTGCGACAACGGGAGGAAAGATGACAGCCAGCCTGCGCGTGCTCTTCGCAGTCGACGGATCCGAATGCTCCACGGCGATGATCCGCTGCTGGTCGGCGTGGCGCGGCGCCGCCGACAATGCGCTGAAGGCGCTCCTGCTGACCGTCGTGCCGCCGCCGCTGCATGTGTGGCCGAGTTCCGGCTTCGATCCGGGGTTGATCGACGAGGCGCTGCGTGCAGTCGGTCGCGAGCGCCTCGCGGAGGCCGAGCGGCTGATGCAGGCAGGCCTGGTGCCATGGGAGTCCGCCGTTCGCATCGGCGCGCCGGCGGAGACGATCGTGGCGGAAGCGCGGCGGGAGGGAGCCGAGCTGATCGTGATGGGCACCCGCGGACTGAGCGCCCTGCGCGGCCTGCTGGTGGGGTCCGTCGCCTTGAGGGTTGCGCAGTCGAGTCCGATCCCGGTCTGGCTGATGCCGCCGCACGCGCGTTGCCCCCTGGACCTCGGACGGCGCATGAAGCTGCTGGTCGCGGTCGATGGATCGGAGGCGGCGAATCAGGCGGCGGCCTGGGCGGCGCGTGTCGCGCCAGCCTTCGGCAGTTGCTCCATCGAGCTGGCGAGCGTGCGGCCGGAGCTCGGGCCGGTCGGCGCGGCGCTGGGAGTGCCGGGCGAGACGACGAGGAACTGGGACCATCAGCTCGGAACCGCCGCCATCGATGCGGCGCGCGCAGCCATGGGGGATGCGGGTTCGCGCGCGCCAGCCCACATCGGTGACGGCCATGTGGTACCCGCGCTGTGCCGGGTCGCCGTCGAGACGGATGCCGACGCGATTGTCGTCGGACCGCGCGACCTTGGCGCACTGGGCAAGGCCACCCTCGGGTCGGTGTCGAGCGCGTTGCTGCAGACCGCGACCTGCAGCGTGGTCATCGTTCGCGGGGAGGTCGAGTGACTCCAGGCGGCCGGCCGAGACGGGCCGGCCGGACGACCTGCTTCCGCCTCACTTCTTCTTCTTGCGAGCGTCCCTCGGCTGGAGGCCCCGCCTGGCGAGCGATTCGCGCAGCAGGAACTCGATCTCGGCGTTGACCGACCGCAGGTCCGCCGCCGCGAGGCGCTCGAGTTCCTGCCAGACCGCAGGGTCGATCCGCAACAGGAAGGACTTCTTGTCCGGGCTGCTCACCGGCGCGCCCCTTCGCCTGGCCGCCCGTGCGCGCGCTCGATGGCGGACGCGAGTCGGCGCGGCTCGTCGGTGCCGAGCAGCACATGCCTGCCGTCCCGGCGCGTGATGCGCACCGCGTCCAGCCCGGCGATGTTGTAGAGCCAGCCGCCGCGCACGCGGTGGATGCCCCAGCCCTGCCAGAAGGTCGTGCGCGTGACCTCGACCGACTGCACCTCGGCCAGCGGCAGCGAGAAGCGCGGCCAGCCGGGGCCGAAGGACCAGTGCAGCCGGTCGCCGTCGACGCGGATCGTCATCCGGCTCCACAGCAGTCCCATCGCCACCGCGACGGCGGCGCCGCCGAGCAGCACGGCGCGGGGCAGCGGCTGGTCGAGCGGCTGCACCACGGGCATCACGAGGAAGACGAGCGCGGCGAGGCCGAAGGCGATGCGCACCGGCCAGCCGTGCTGCGTGTGCAGGTACGACATCGTCTAGCCCTTGCGCGCGGTCTTCCGCTGCTTCACCCAGAGCAGCACGCCGGCCGACTCGACGGCCACGCCGACGGCGATGATCGCGATGGCGGCACCGAAGCCGACCTGGCCCAGCGCCAGCAGGACGGCACCGACGACGACGAGCAGCGTGCCGGGAATCCAGAGCGCGAGCGCGTTCATCGCCCGCTCACTGGTACAGCGTGCCGGTGTTGATCACCGGCTGCGTGTCGTTCTCCGAGCACAGCACGACGAGCAGGTTGGAGACCATCGCCGCGCGGCGCTCGTCGTCCAGGTGCACGATGTCGCGCTCGGAAAGGCCCTTCAGCGCCATCTCGACCATGCTCACCGCGCCGTGCACGATCTTGCTGCGCGCGGCGATGATCGCCTCGGCCTGCTGGCGGCGCAGCATCACCTGCGCGATCTCGGGCGCGTAGGCGAGGTGCGTCAGCTTGGCGTCCTCGACCGAGATGCCGGCCTGGTCGAGCCGGTCGGCCAGTTCGCGGATCAGCGCCTGCGTCACCTTGTCCTGGCTGGCGCGCAGCGTGGGCTCCGTCGAGTGCTCGTCCTCGCCTTCGTCGTAGTTGTACGAGGAGGCGAGGTGGCGCACCGCGGCCTCGGCCTGGACGCGCACGTATTCGTCGTAGTCCTCGACGTCGAACACCGCCTGCGCGGTGTTGCGCACGCGCCAGACGATCGCGGCGGCGATCTCGATCGGGTTGCCGCGCTTGTCGTTGACCTTCAGCCGCTCGCTCATCAGGTTGTGCGAGCGCAGGCTGATCTTCTGCTTCTTGTAGAACGGGTTGGCCCAGCGCAGGCCTTCGGAGCGGTCGGTGCCGACATACTCGCCGAACAGCAGCAGGATCGCGGCCTCGTTGGGCTGCAGCATGTAGAGGCCGGCCAGCGTGAACGCGCCGAGCACGATCAGCACGATGCCGAGCGCGAGGAAGGGCAGCCCCATGGGGCGGACGACGAGGAAGATGCCGGCGGCGACCAGCGCGATGCCGATGGCGACCCAGAGGTAGCCGCTCGGGCTGGTGCGTTCGACCTCCTGGGTGCGGGGGGACTGTTGCATCGCGGCCTCCTTATCAAAGTGATATCACTTTGATAGGAACGCCGCCTGCTGTCAAGCCCGGACGACGGACGGCGGCCGGGCCAGGTTGATGAAGTTCGACAAGGGCATGGCCCCCTGCCAGAAGTGCCACAAGATGTGACCGGAGGAAGCCAGGACCACCTGCGGCGGCAGGGCCGCGGCGCTCACTTCGCCAGCCGGGCGTCCTCCACCAGCACCTTGTACGAGTAGCCCATGCCGAGGTCGCGATCGGTCCGCACGGTGCCGCTGACGAGCACGACCTCGCCAACGCTCGTCGAGTCGTTCGTGACTACGATGAGGTCGTCGGTGCCGTCGCGGCTGGAGCCTGTCCCGTCGCGCAGGTGCAACCAGTTCTTGCCCATGATCCCGGGGGAGAACTTCACGACCTGACCGCGGACGGTGACCGGCTTGTCCTTGAACTTCGGTGCGCTTGCGACGATCCCCGCGACGGTCTGGGCATTTGCGCCCTTCGCCTTCTCGACCTTCACTTCGGGGACCTTCGGCGCCTGGTTCGCGCCCGCGTGCATCGCGCGCAGGTCGGGCGCAGCCTGGGTTCCGGCGCCGGCGAGGGTGCCGAAGATGATGGTGTCGAAGGTCCGGTTCAGCGCCTTGCTCTGGAACCCGCTCATCGTCTGCGGATTGGCGATGCTCACTTCGGCGCCCGTCTTGACCTGCGCTGCCGGAACCGCGGCCCACACCTCGCCATTCTTCGTGCGCAGGCGCAGGTACGTGTAGCCGCCACCGTCCTTGGCTTCGAGAACAGTGCCGGAGAGCGCGGTGCCCGTCGTTGGTGCGGGCGGCATGGCCGAGGCCGCCAGGGAACAGGCGAAGAAGAGGGCCGGGATCAGGCGAGTGAGTGTCATGGCGCGGGAGGGTTCGTTTGGGAGAAGCGCAATGATCCTCGGTAGCGAGCCGGCGCGGCGTGACTGGCGACAAGAGTCCGCGAGCGGGCGATGGCATCGCCGATCGGCGTGTGCCAGTGCAGTGGCGGTGAACGTGATGTGCGTCCAGGACGTGCCTGTGCGCGCGCTAGCGCGGCGGTTCCTGGTGCCCGTCGAACGCGTGGCGCAGCGCCGAAAGCAGGCGGTTCTGGAAGTCCGTGCCGCCGCGCGAGGCGAAGCGCGCGTAGAGCGCCGCCGTCAGCACCGGGGCCGGCGCGCTCGTGTCGACCGCGGCCTGCACCGTCCAGCGGCCCTCGCCGGAGTCGGCGACGCGGCCGGCGTAGCGGGCGAGGGCGGGATCGCCGGCTCACGCCGCCGTCCTGGGCGCCGGTGCTTTCCCTGCTTGCCCTCGGCGTGCTGGCCGCGGCCAGCATTCGGCTCGCGCCGTCGCTTGTAGTCCTGCTATCCGCTGCGCTCGGGATCGTGCACGGCGCGCTCAACGGCGCCGGTCTCGAGTCGGCAGGGCGGGACGCGACGGCGCTGCTGGGCATCGTCGCAACGGTGTTCGTGGTGCTCGCGCTCGTGTCCGCGCTGGTCGTGTCGCTACGGCAGCCCTGGACCCGCATCGCGGTCCGGGTCGCCGGCAGCTGGGTCGCTGCCGTGGGGCTGCTGATGGCAGGGTGGGGGATCCGCGCTGCGCTCGCATGACGGGCAGCCGCGCAGCGGCGTGAACGATCGGCGCTGCAGCTGCGGCGTTGAGGAGCTCACCGAACTGAGCGTCGGCACGGAGCCAAGGCCGGGCAAAGCCTGATAACTTCCCCACGCCGCTCGTGAATCGTCAGGCTTGCTGACGATCTCGCACGCGCACGGAGTCATTGCCATGGCAGGAAACGCGGAAAACGGCATCGAAAGGCACGGCCGCCGCTGGCGGATCGCGGCCTGGGGCACGGCGGCGCTCCTGCTGCTGCTGCCCCTGGTCGCGATGCAGTTCACCGGCGAAGTGAACTGGAGCGCGGCCGACTTCGCCGTCTTCGGCACCCTGCTGGCTTGCGCCGGCGGCGCGTTCGAACTGGCCGCGCGGATGACGCGCAACACGGCATACCGCGCTGCCGTCGGCGTCGCGCTCGCGGCTGCATTCCTGCTCGTCTGGGCCAACGGCGCCGTGGGCATCATCGGCAGCGAAGGCAACCCCGCGAACCTGATGTTCGCCGGCGTGCTCGCCGTCGGCCTCGTCGGTGCTGCCATCGCGCGTTTGCGGCCCCGTGGAATGGCCCGCGCGCTGGTCGCGACGGCGCTTGCCCAGGCGCTGGTCGCGGTGATCGCCCTGGTTGCCGGAATGGGCCACATCCTCGTCGCGACGGCATTCTTCGGCGCGCTGTGGCTCGCATCGGCCTGGCTGTTTCGACGGGCCACGCTGGAACCCGCAGCCGCGGGCGCGGCGCCATAGATCGAACGGCGACGTCCCACGGCTTTGGGTTCGAACGAGTTGTTCACGCGGTGACTTCGATGACCCCGGAACAGATCCTCCGACACGCCGACAGCGGCGAACTGTGGCCTTCACTCCCGGAGACGGAATTCAGCGACATGCCGTCCGCGTATGCAGCGGCGCTGGCCGTTCGCGCGCTGCGCATCGCGCGCGGCGAGCGTCCCATCGGCTACAAGATCGGGTTCACCAACCGCACGATCTGGACGCGCTACGCAGTGTTCACGCCGATCTGGGGCTCGATGTGGAACAGGACCGTCGCCGAGTGCGCGGGCGCCGGCACGGTCTCGCTGGCGCACTTGTGCCAACCACGAATCGAGCCCGAGGCCGTGTTCGGGTTCAAGGCGGCGCCGCGCGCCGATGCCAGTCTCGACGACCTGTTCGCCTCGCTCGACTGGATCGCGCCGGGTTTCGAGGTGGTCCAGTCGCACCGGCCCGACTGGAAGTTCACCGCGCCGCAGACCGTGGCGGATGGTGGCCTGCATGGACGGCTGCTGGTAGGCGCGAAGCTGCGCGTCGGCGAACTGGCGCGCAACGCCGATGAACTCGATCGCGCACTGGCCGCGGCACGGGTCGGGCTGAGCCGGAACGGCGCGCTGGCTGAGCAGGGCACGGGCGCCAACGTGCTGGACAGTCCGCTGCGCGCGCTGATGCACTTCCTCGTCGAACTGAGGTCCTGCCCGGGCGCCACGGATGTTGCCGCAGGAGACATGGTGACGACCGGCACGTGGACGGATGCATGGCCGGTGCAACCGGGAGAGCACTGGACGGCCCGCTTCGACTCCGTCCTGCCGGCGCTCGAAGTCAGGTTCGAGTGACGCCCGCCGGGGCAACGGCGCGCCCACAGCGGACCGACTTGACCCCACTCATGTCCAGGCAGCAGCATCACCCGACTATCAGCCGCCGAGCCGCCGCGCCGGAGTGAACGGCCCGCAAGGGCCGGGGCAGGGCAGGCGCGCCACCTTCACCATCACAAGGGAGACCGCCATGAACAAGGAAGCCTTCGAGAAGGGCCTGAAGACGCGCCGCGAAGTCCTGGGCGCCGAGTACGTCGACGCTTCGATCAAGAACGCCGACGACTTCAACCGTCCGATGCAGGAACTGGTCACGGAG
>Ga0209492_1000355_pt1 | contig 14389 bp, 7 predicted proteins | sample PPLLak12cMay2015_FD_187253 | JGI IMG/M metagenome (GOLD analysis project Ga0209492, IMG submission 187253) | Freshwater sediment microbial communities from Prairie Pothole Lake near Jamestown, North Dakota, USA - PPLs Lake P7 Core (1) Depth... | ecosystem: Environmental > Aquatic > Freshwater >... | reverse complement strand
TCCTGGCTTTCGCGGGTCGAGATGTTGTCGGTCAGCACATGGGCGCTCAGGGCCCTCATCCCCGAGCCGATCGTCCAGATGTGGATGTCGTGCAGATCCTCCACGCCGGGGATTTGCGCCACCTCCTGCCGCAGATGCGCGATGTCGATGTCGCGGGGCGTTGCCTCCAGCAGGATCTCCCCCGACTCCATGACCAGATCCACGGCCCCGCGCAGCACGATTCCGCCGATGAGCATCCCGATCAGGGAGTCGACAAGATACCAACCGGTGTACCAGATGATGATGCCGCCGAAGATGACACCTACGGAAGACAGGGTGTCGGCCAGGATGTGAAAGAAGGCGCTGCGGACATTGAGGTTCTCGTGACTTTCCCCCTTCAGGATGAAAAGCCCGAAGAGATTGCCTGCCAGGCCGATCGTCGCAATGACCAGGAGGATCCCCGTTTTGATTTCCTGCGGATGGAAGAATCGCAGGACCGCCTCGTAAAAGATGTAGCCGGCAATGGCAGCCAGTGCCACTCCGTTGGCAAGCGCCACGAGGATCTCGGCGCGGTGATAGCCGAAAGTCTTGCGGTGATCGGCGGGCCTGCGGCTCCAGTGGATGGCAAGATAGCTCAGAAAGACGGCAAGGGAGTCCGTCAGCATGTGCCCGGCGTCGCTCAGGAGGGCAAGGCTGTTGCTGACGATCCCGCCCGCGACCTCCAGGATCATCAGGGTCACGTTGAAGGCGAGGATCAGAAGGAGCTTCTTTTCCCGTTCCATGAAGATATATTTTATCTACGGTCAATCGAATAGGAAAGAAAAATTCCCCTCGTTTTGATCTTTGACCGGAAGACGGGATAGACGGGACAGACCGATATCAGCCCGCGATCATCTGCCGAACGGCCAGGACGATCAGGGCGATGCTCAGGCCGATGAGGACGGCAACCGAGAGCCAGGAGATCCAGTTGTTGATGCGGCCGTTCACGTAGGTGCCCATGAGGTCCTTCTTGTTGATGAGCAGCAGGATGAAGACAAGCACGAACGGCAGCAGGACCCCGTTGACGACCTGCGAGACGAGCATGATCTTGATCAGCGGCGCCCCCGGGATGAGGATGAGCCCGCCGCTGAAGAGGATGAGGCCCGTGTATAGCCCCATGAACTGGGGCGCCTCACTGAATTCCTTGTTGACTCCCGATTCCCAGCCCATTCCTTCGCAGATCGTGTAGGTGGTGGAGAGCGGCAGGATCGTCGCCGCAAAGAGCGAGGCGTTTACGAGCCCCACGGCAAAGAGGAGCTTTGCAAACTCGCCGGCCAGCGGCGTCAGCGCCAGGGCGGCGTCTTCGGCGTTGTTGATGATAATGCCGTTGACATGAAGCGTGGCCCCGCAGGCCATGACGATGAAAAAGGCCACCATCGAGGCCATGATGCACCCCAGGATCACATCCCAGCGGACGAACCGGTAGTCCTCGATGCGGACGTTTTTCTCCACGATGGAAGCCTGCTGGTAGAACTGCATCCAAGGGGAGATCGTCGTCCCGACCATGCCGATGAGAAGCCCCACGAAGGCCGTGTCCATGTGGAACGTCGGGATGACCGTGTGGCGCGCCACCTCGGCCCAGTCGGGCTTCGCCATGAACCCCGAGAGGATGTAGGAAAAGTAGATGATGCAGGCGCCGAGAAAAACCCTCTCGACGGTCTTGTAGTTTCCCTTCACGACGAGGACCCAGATCACCCCGCAGGCAAGAGGCACCGAGATGTAGCGGCTGATCCCGAAGATCTCGAGGCTCGCCGCCAGGCCCGCGAACTCGGCCGCGCAGGTCCCCAGGTTGGTGATCAGCAGGGCGAACATCACGAAGACCGTCGTCTTCACGCCGTACTCCTCGCGGATGAGGTCCGAGAGCCCCTTTCCCGTCACGACACCGAGGCGGGCCACCATCTCCTGGACGATGATGAGCAGCGCGAGCATCGGGATGAAGGACCACAGCAGGGCATAGCCGTAGTGGGAGCCCGCCACCGAGTAGGTGGTGATGCCCGCGGCGTCGTTGTCCACGTTGGCCGTGATGAACCCGGGACCGACGATGCTGAGGAAGAACAGCAGGCTCTTCCGGTCGATTGTCCGCAGCCACTTGAGCATGACCTAGCGTTTCTTTCTGAGCGGAGTGGGCAGGAGCATGTCCACCACGTCGTCGACGGTGATGATGCCGAGGATGTGATCCTGCTCATCCACGACGGGGATGGCGTAGAGGTTGTAGCGAGAAACCATCTCGGCAACCTCTTTCTTGTCTTCCGTTGCGAAAACCCTCTTCGGGTTTGTTCTCATGATGCCCCCGAGCAGCGCCTTGGGCGAGGCCAGGATCAGGTCCTTGAGCGAGAGCACGCCCAGCAGGCGCTCCTCCTTGTCGACCACGTAGAGGTAGTAGATCATCTCGATGTCGGGCGCCAGGAGCCGCAGATCCTTCATGACCTCTTCGGTCGTCATGTCGGGCGGGAAGCAGACATAGTCCGTCGTCATGAGACCGCCCGCCGTGTCCTCGTCGTGCTCGAGGAGCTCACGGACCTCCTCGGCCTCTTCCTTGTCCATGCGGCTGAGGAGTTCCACGGCCTTCTTCTCGGGCAGGTCGCCGAGGACGTCGGCCGCCTCGTCGGGGTCCATGTGCTCGAGCACGTCGGCGGCCTTTTCCGGTTCCATCTCGTTGATGATCTTGGCCGCCGTCTCGTCGTCGAGCTCGCCGATGACATCGCCTGCCGTTTCCTCGTCCAGCGAACTGAGCAGGGCCGTCCTTTCCTGCATCGAGACCTGCGACAGGATCTCCGCCATGTCGACAGGGTGCATCTCGGCAAGGCTCTTGCGGGTCATGGTGAGCGTGAGCCGGTCGAGGCCGGGCTCGAGCGTGGTCACGTACTGCCAGGGGATCAGGGTCCCTTTTCGGGCTTTCCCGAAACCGAGCCTCCGGATGAGCCCCCCGAAGCCCACGTCGATGGCAAGCATCCCGAAGTGGTCGTTGACCTGGCCGAGCTGGACGTCATTGACGCGAACGACCTTGACGCCGTTCACATCGACGATCTGCTTGTCCATGATGTGCTTCGCGATGAGGATCTCCTTTTCGCGGGGCTCCGCGTAGACGATGGAGCCTACATCTCCCCGGATCGTGACGACCCTCTTGTTGAGGACGTTGATCTCTTTCATCGAAACGTAGGCCGTGCCCCCGGGGGTCCGGATGTAGAGCCCCTCCACGCAGGGGAAAGGGTCGCCGGGCACCACGTTGAGGTCCCGGATCTTGCCGATGGCATCCCCCTTCTTGTCCAGGATGGGACGCTCCAGCAGTTCACTGAGATAGATGCTGTCCGTGATCATGATAGTCACCCCGCAAGGCATTCTCTATTGAAATGGTCCCTTGCGTCCCCCGGGAGATGATGTCGATGCCGGAGGCATCTCCCCGGAGAGAAGGCATGCAATTTGGGTGCTGGGCGCCGATTCGGCCCAAAGGTAAAGAAAGCTAATAAGCCAGAACAAATGAAAAAGTCAAGCATTCTTGCCTGAACGGCCGGGCCGGGCGTCTCGTTTTCCCTTGACACCCCTCCGGTGGTTTTCTATAAGAACATCAATCGACCCACAGCCCGGGATCCAAGTGGAGGGGAACAGATGCAGGACGAGAAAAGGGTCAGAATACTCATGGCCAAATTCGGCGAGGGGTATGAGAAATCGGTGGTGAAGCTGGCGCTTGCCTTCCGGGAGTCGGGATTCGAGATCATCTACACGGAAACCCAGACGCCGGAGGCCATTGTGACATCGGCCATCCAGGAGGACGTGGACCACATCGGGATCACGACGCTTCCCGGCGCGAAGATCGACGACATCCGCCGGGTCATGCAGCTGCTGGACAAGGCAGGCGCCCGTGACATCGGGGTGACGGCGGGCGGCTTTCTCAGCTATGAAGACATCCCCCGGCTCAAGGAGGTCGGCATCGTCCAGTTCTTCCCCACGGGCACGACCATCCAGGAGCTCATCGAGTGGGCCCGGGCGAACATCAAACAGACTCACTGAAGAAGGGCATCGGGTACAGGGTATCGGGAAAAGGAGACAATACAAAGGGGCCTTGCGAATGCCGCAAGGCCCCTCTTTTTTCCCCTAGACCCGAGACCCTATACCCTAGCCCCCGGTCTTTCACTGTGCCTGCTGGATGGCCGAGAGCTTCCAGGCGTTTTTCCCGACGGGGCGCGTGAAGGTCCAGTACTCCTCGAACTTCACAGGCTCCGTTCTGCTTCCCGACAGGACCTGCTTCGTCGACTCATCGATCGTGTAGTCCAGCAGGTTGGCGAGGAACTTGACGGTGATGTAATCCTGCCCCGATTCCTGCCAGACCTCGGTGATGTCGACGGACCGAACGGCAATGTTGTCCAGGCGGTTGATCTTCTTTTCCGCCTTCAGTGTCCGGGCGTCTTCCGAGAGGATTCCGTACATCTCGTCGGTCAGGATGTTCTTTGCAGTGGACATGTCGCGATTCGCCCAGGCCCCCTGAATCTGGAAAAACACGTCCATGCAGCCATCGGTGAAGACCTTTTCATTGAAACCCGCGTCCATCTGGCGGATGTGCGAAATCCCCTGCTGGAGGTCATCTGCGGCAGCGCTTCCGGCTGACGGGATGTAGGCCGGCTGAGATGAAGGCGTTGCCGTCCCCGCGGCCTGGCCCCCCTGATAGGTTGCCCCCGCCGGTGCCTCCTCGCGTCGGCGTTTCACGAACCGGTAGATGAAGTAGAGGATCGCGCCGATCAGGATGATCTCGAAGAGCCCGATCCCTCCCCCCATACCCCCTTCACCGGGGGCGCCGAATCCGAGGCTCCGGAAGAGCATGCCGCCGATCAGACCGCCCATGACACCGCCCGCGATGCTCCTCCACATGCTGGGCTGCTGCATGGGCTGGGGCGCGGGTGCCGTGGGGGTCGGGGATGTGACCGACCGTGACGGCGATGTCGGAGAGGGGGACGTCGGGCTGGCGGGTGCCGAGTACGTCCTTGAACCCCGGCTCCCCGATGAGGAGCGGCCGCCTCCCGCCCGGGAAAATGCGTCATCGGGGATCAGGAAACAGAGAAAGAAAAACAGCGTGAAGAGCATAAGCCCTTTCAATACCCAACGATTTGTCGACATAACACCTCCCGAAATCTCGTTCGTTTCGTTCATTTCGTCTTTTTCGTTTGTTTCGTCATGCAATGTAAACACCGCCGGCGCTTTTCGCAACGACCGGGGAGCCTTTTTATCTGATCGGCAAATTCTATCCGAAGTTGACCCCATCCTTTCAGTTTATTTCGTTGTAGAGCTCCGGTGCCCGGCCGCAGTTCGGACACTTTTCGGGCCGCGCCATGGTTTCGACCCACCCGCAGTAGGAGCAGACGAAGTACTGCGTCTCCTTGTCGCTTGCCATGTCGGCAAGGGCCAGCTTGTAGAGATGGGCGTGGCGCTCCTCGGCGTTGCGGGCCTTCGTGAAGTACCAGATGGAAAGCTTGTCCTCGTCGGCCCATGCCTGCTTCAGAAAGGCCGGGTAGGCGACTTCGTTGACGAAGGTCTCCTTTTCGAAGGACAGCTTCAGGTTTTCCTCCGTCGAGCGGACCTTTTCCAGCAGTTCGAAATGGCTCTTTGCATGGACGGCCTCGGCTGCGGCGACGGAGCGGAAGAGCCGTGCGACCTGGGGATACCCCTCCTCCTGAGCCTTCTCGGCAAAGGCCAGCAGCCGGAAGTAGGCCTTGGCCTCCCCCACGAAGGCAGCCTCCACATTCCTTCGTGTCACTTCTGTCATGGGCATCTCCTTTCTGCGGATGTCGTGCCGTCCTGACCGGAGGAAACCGGCATCGGCCATTCATTTAACCTGAATTGCTCTTTCCCGGCAACCCGTAAATTCCGGCGGGTCCCATTGGGATGCAACGCGTGGCTCAAAAACTGTTGAAGTTTTTGGCCCGGCTATTTATCATGGTCCAGGTGAAGGAGGTTTTTTTATGGCACGCACCCGTAGGAGCAAAAGCGGCGCGTCGGCACCCAACGTTGGAAAAAAACGGGTCAACTTTACCGTTCACGCACCCCACGCCCGTGAGGTAGCCGTGGCCGGCACGTTTAACGACTGGGACCCCTCCGCGCGGCCCCTGAAACGAGCGGAGGACGGCAGCTGGACAGTCACCTTCTTCCTCGCACCCGGGAAATACGAGTACCGATTCGTCGTCGACGGCATCTGGACTGATGACCCGTGCTGCACAACCCGCTGCTGGAACCGGTACGGGGGAGAGAACTGTATCCTCGAGGTGGAATAGCCTGCCTGTTAGCTCCTGCTGAAAGGCTTTTTTTGATTTCCCCCCTTCTCCCGTGACCTGAAAAAAAACACCCGCATGCGCCAATGGCGGATTGCGCCCTGCTACCGGTCCGGACTATGGCCCGGTGCACTCGATATCGGAGATCAGCCGCTCGAGATCAAGACGGTCGAAACGGTAGACCGCCCGGCAGAATTCGCAGCCCACCTCGGCCTCGCCGTGCTCTTCGAGCAGGTGCTTCAGTTCCTTGCACCCGAGAGAGACGAGCACGTCCTCGATCCTGTCGCGATTGCATGTGCATCCGAAGGAAAGCCCCTTTTTCTCGAGGGTCTTATAGGGAATCCCCTCGAAGAGCAACCCGAGGATATCCTCGGGCGCCTTGCCTTCCCGCAACACTTCGGTCACCGAACGAATCTTGCCGATGTTTTCGATAAGCTTGCCGATTGTCGCCTCCTCCGAGGGGGGCATGGACTGGATGAGAAAACCTCCCGCCGATGAAACCCGTCCGTCCGTCTCGACGAAGACTCCCAATCCCACGGCCGAAGGGATCTGCTCGGATTCGACGAAGTAGTAGGCGATGTCCTCGGCGATTTCGCCCGTGCGCAGCTTCACAATTCCCTGGTAAGGCTCGTCGAGCCCCACGTCCTTGAACACGGTAAGAAAGCCCTCCCTCCCAAGGGCCCCCGAGACGTGCAGCTTTCCGTCTTCCTTGACCATCACGTCGATGTCCGGGACCCCCACGAAGCCGCGCACGGTTCCCTCGCTGTCGGCCTCGACGAGGATCTTTTTCATCGGGCCGTTGCCCTCGAACTTGAGTCCCACCCGCAGGCCCGGTTTAGCCAGGGCCCCCATCAGGAGACCCCCCGTGAGTGCCCGGCCCAGGGCCGCCGAGGCCGTGGGCGTCGTCCCGTGAAGCCGGCAGGCCAGGTTAACCAGGTCCGTCGTCCGGCAGGCCAGGCCGATGACGTTTGCCTTGTCGCTGAGTACGCGGATGAGATAATCGGACATCATCAACAGAAATTGGGCAATTGGTTATTGGCGTAGAGGGAACTCGTCCAACTCCAAATGGCTTCCCTTCATACCACGGTGGTCGAGGAAAATAAAGATGGGGGTGGCATGCGCTTTGGCCGGAAAGAGACCTCACGCATGTTGCATTGGTTGCATTAGTTGATGAGCTACGATTTTCTTCTTACTTATCGATGACTTTACTGCTTTTTTTTGTTGACAATTGTCGTTATTTTATCTAGTTTTCATGCGTATCAAGTTCAGGTCCATTCTTCTATCCGGACATTCACGGCCGGAATGTGCAATGGTGCAGCGCAGGGCCGATTTCACACGACAGCGGTAAGAGGAGGAAGGCTGGACAACCCTTGCTGACGGCGGCAGGGGTGCTCCAACCTGAGAACCCGTTCACATTTTCCCTAACGAAAAACCTATATAGAAAAGAATGAACGGCAGGGTGTGATTCGTTTATCAGCCCTGCAGCCGCGCGCGGCGCGGCTGTTTCCGTTTTTACACGTTTTCTCCCTGAAGCAGACAAACCGGTCCGTAACGCCCGCATGATCCCGAACCCGCAACCGCGCCGAGGAGGTGGTCGCCATGTGTCTCAGGAAAATCTCTACTTCAGTCATCACCCTTCTCATCCTGGTCTTCCTGATCCCCGCCATTATTGATGCCGGTGCTCTTGCCGATCCGGGCAGGCCGGTGCACAAGAAAGCGATCACCGTGCAGCCGGGCGATGAGGTCATCGTCACGGACATCGCGTCCGGTCCATCGCCTCAGGAGGCGGAGGCCACAGGGCTCGATGCGGCAGGGGGAAAGGACACGGTCCGCAATGACGGTACCGTCCGGGCGGAGGCTGCCGCCGGCACCACGGCCTCACTCAAAGGGGCAGTCGCCGGGGCCCAGTCCGTCGGGATCAACGGCAGCGGCGGTAAGGACAGTATCCTCAACAACGGGACTCTCTCCTCGAAAGCAACTTCAACGGTTACGTCACTATCCCTGTCCGTCAATATCGACGGCTTCACCCTTGCCTTCATGAGGAAATTCCCCCCTGTCACCGGGGGATCCCTGGCGGAATCCTTCGCCGCGGGGATCCTGGGCGGCAACGGGAATGACATCCTCGAACACTCCGGTGTCATGACGGTGGAAGCGACGTCTACGGCGGCAGCCGGAAGCATCAACGTCAACCTGACCGGCAAAAATGAAAAGGTCCTGTCCAAGGCCATCCCGGCCATCTGGGCCGTGAAGCCTCCCGTCATGAAGACCGACGCGCCGGGCAAGGCGATGTCCGAGGCCGTCGGCATCGACGGCGGCCGGGGTGATGACCGCGTCGTCAGCACGGGGGCGATGACGGTGAAGGCCTCTGCAATCTCGGGAGCCGGTTCCTTGAACCTGAATCTCGGAAACGACGCCAAGGTGAACCTCTCGGCCGAAGCGACCGCCACGGCCTCAGGAATCCGGGCCGTCGAGGGGAAAGACGAGGTCGTCAACCAGGGCGCCCTTACGGTCGAGGCCTCGGCCACGGCAGGTGCAGGCGCCGTTTCGGTGAGCTACCCTACCGACAGGGGAATCTACGGCATGCCGGAGAAACCCCCGGCAAAAAGCAGGGTGCAGATCCCCATTTTCGGGACGCAGGGGGACCTCTCGGGCAAGGCGACGGCTTCTGCAACAGGCATCGAAAGCGGCGCGGCGGATATGACGATCGTCAATTCGGGCCCCATCGTGTCGAAGGCCTCCGCCACGGCGGCAGCGGGATCCATCGCCGTGGGCGTCGGGGACAGTGTCGAGGGGAGCGTGGCGGCCCTTTCAGGAGCCGAGTCACGGGGCATCCGCAGCGGCGACGGCAGCGATGTCGTGTTGAACTCCGGGGAACAGACGGTCGAGGCGAAGGCGATTGCCGGGGCCGGCAGCCTCTCCGTGGGTGTGCGCAACCCTGAACAAACAGCCGATCCCTCAAATGCGAAGGCCGATGCCTCGGGTACGGCCGAGTCTCTCGCCGTCGGAATCGAAACCGGCAGCGGGGATGACGTCATTGCTAATGTGGCACCGCTGGCAGTGAAGGCTTCATCAACGGTGGGAGCCGGATCCATCGCCGTGGGCGTCGGTGGAGGCGCCGAAGGCAACGTTTCGGCGCAGGCCGATGCGATCGCCGCGGGAATCCTCGGCGGCGAAGGAAACGACACGATCCGGAATAGCGGGGCCATCAGCACGGATGCGACCTCCGTTGCCGCGGCAGGCAGTATTGCCGTCGGCGTGCAGTACGAGGGGACCGGGGAGAGTCCGGCGGTGAAGGCCGATGCCTCGGCAAAAGCGGATGCCAGCGCCGCCGGGATCGAGGGCGGGGCCGGCTCCGACTGGATTTTCAACACGGCCCCAATGACGGTGAAATCCTCGGCCACGTCGGCTGCGGGGTCTATCGCCGTTAACGTAGGCGATGCTGCCGAGGCAAAGGTGTCCGCCGAGGCAACTGCCGGGGCGGCAGGAATCCGCGGCGGCGAGGGAAACGACACGATCCGCAACGAGGGGACCCTCACGGTTGAGGCAACCTCGATTGCCGGTGCAGGCAGCATTGCCGTGGGCGTCAAACAGGAAGACAGCGAAGAGCAGCAAAACCTGGCGGAGACACAGACCGCCCCAACGGCAGCCGAGACATCGCCGGTGAAGGCAGACGCCTCGGCAACGGCAACCTCGACAGCTCTCGGTATCAGCGGCGCAGAGGGCCATGACGCCATCGTCAACATCGCCCCAGCGAGTGTGAAGGCGACCTCCACGGTGGGCGCAGGCTCCATCTCCGTGGGCGTCGGCATGGGCGCCGAGGCAAACGTGTCGGCCGAGTCGATTACCCGGGCAGCAGGAATCCGCGGCGGCAAGGGGAACGATACAATCCGGAACGAAGGGACCCTGACGGTTGAGGCAAGCGCGATTGCCGGGGCCGGCAGCATCGCCGTGGGCGTCGCGGGCAGCGACGACCAGGAAAACCCGACGGAGAACCCGTCCGCATCTACGGCATCGGAGGCCTCAGAGGCGTCACCGGTGAAGGCCGATGCCAAGGCGGATGCCTCGGGGAAGGTGAAGGCCGCGGCCGTAGGAATCTCGGGCGGCAGAGGTGATGACGTCATTGTCAATGTGGCGCCGCTGATCGTGAGGGCCTCATCAACGGTAGGCGCCGGATCCGTCGCAGTCAGCACTGGCGGCGATGTCGAGGGGAACGTATCGGCTGAGGCCGTTGCCCGGGCCGCCGGCATCCGTGGCGGCAGCGGCGACGACGAGATCGTCAATCAGGGGACGCTGGCCGTCAAGGCCAAGTCGGTTGCCGTAGCCGGAAGCATTGCCGTGGGCGTCAAAGGCGAAGACAGCGATGACCAGGAAAAACCGCCCGCCCCTCCGAAACTGGAGACGTCATCGGTGAAGGCCGACGCCTCGGCCACCTCGAAGGCAATGGCTGCCGGGATCGACGGGGGAGAGGGCAACAACCGGATCACCAATACCGCGCCGATGGCGGTGACATCTACCACCACAACGGTGGCGGGCAGCATTGCCGTGAATGTTTCCGGCTTCGGGGGCAGCGAAGGGGAGAAGACATCCGGGGGAGAACAGGAAAAACCGGAGATGCCGGAGCTTGCGCTTTCCTCGGCGAAGACCGATGCCTCGGCAAAAGCGCAAGCCCGGGCTACGGGAATCCTTTCCGGCGCAGGCTTCGACACGATCGCAAGCGGCGGGGACATCGCCGTTGATGCAACCTCGCATGCCGTTGCGGCAGGCGTTTCCGTCAACGTCGCCAAGATGGACAAGGGGCTCAGCGGATCGGCGGCGCTCGCCGAGGCCGGGGCGGAGGCTCTCGCCACCGCCACGGGGATCGACGGGGGAGACGGGGACAACGGAATCACCAACTCGGCCGCGATCGGCACGAAGGCGACGTCGACGGCCGTCGGGGTGGGCGTCAGCGTGGACGTAGGGATCGCCGATAAGGGCGCCGCGCTCGGGGCCGCAATTGCCGACAGCAGCACAACGGCCGAAGCCCTCGCGTCCGGCATCCGCAGCGGGGCGGGGCAGGACCGTGTCGTCAACACGGGCGTGATCAACTCTGATGCCGAGGCCAATGCAACGGCCGTGAGCGTGGGACTGACCGTGACCAACGCCGACAAGGGACTGGCCGCATCGGCCGCGCTTGCCGACGCAACTGCCACAGCGACGGCCACGGCCCGGGGGATCGAGACCGGGGCGGGCGACGACGTCATCCGGAACGACGGCGCCATCGCGCCGAAAGCCAAGGCGGGCACCACGGCCGTAGGCGTGACCGTCGGGGTCGGCGTCACCAAAGAAGGCGTCTCACTGGGCGCCGCGCTCGCCGAAAGCAAAACCAACTCGGCGGCCAACGCTGTCGGGATCGACAGCGGCAGCGGCAATGACCGGGTGTCCAACACCGGACAGATCGCACTCGATGCCCGGTCAAGCGGCACGGCGGTGAGTGTCGGCCTTGCCGTCACCTACGCCAAGCAGGGTGTGGGTGCATCGGCGGCCATCGTCGAGGCCCAATCTGAAGCCGAAGCGACGGCCCGGGGGATCGAGGCCGGGGACGGCGACGACAGGATCACCAACGCGGGAACGATCCAGGGTAAGGCCCAGGCCGACACGACGTCCGTGGGCGTTTCCGGGAGCGTTGGGATCGCAAAGCAGGGCGTCGCGGCGGGAGTCGGGCTCTCCGACGCTTCGACCAGCGCCAGGGCGTCCTCGGTCGGCATCGACGGCGGCCGGGGGGAAGATCGGATTGTCAACGAGGGCGAAATCAAGCTGGGCCTGGATTCCGGGTTCGGTTCCGTCGCCGACGCCGATGCCGTCAGCGTGACCGTGACGGTGGCCGGCGCCTCGCAGGGCCTGGCGGGCGCGGCTGCGCTGTCCAAATCCAGCGCAACCGGTGTGGCTCAGACAACGGGCATCTACGGCGGCGAAGGGAGTGACGAAATCCGCAACGCCGGGAAGATCGACGTGGGGGCGAAGGCGGATGTGGATTCAACGAACGTGGCCGTGGGGGTAACGGTTGCGAAGGAAGGACTTGCCGGCGGCGCGGCGCTCTCCGACGCCTCGGCCCTCGCAACAGCCACGGCCAAGGGCATCGACGGTGCGGAGGGGGACGATCTCATCGTGAATACAGGCGAGGTCAAGGCCCGGTCCGAGTCCCGTGCCGACACCGTCAGTGTAACGGCCACCATTGCAGGGGCAAAGACGGGCCTTGCCGGCGGCGCAGCGCTCTCCGACGCCTCGGCCCTCGCGACAGCCGCGGCCCGGGGGATTGAAGGCGCCGCGGGCGCAGACCGGATCTTCAACGAGAGCCTGGTCGACACGAAAGCGGAAGCCTATGCAGACACGACGAATGTTACGGTGACGATCGCCGGCGCCTCGACGGGCGTTGCCGGCGGGGCGGCGCTGTCTGATACCACGTCGGCCTCCGCAGCGGACGCAGCGGGCCTTTCGGGAGGGGAAGGAAACGACGGGATCTCCAATAAAGGAAAAATCGTTTCCGGCGCACTGGCCGATGCAGACGCAACGGGAGTAGCTGCGACGTTGACGGTCGCCAAAGAGGGTCTCGCGGCGGGTGCGGCCCTCTCCGACACCTCTTCGTCGGCAGTCTCCTCCTCCCGGGGCATCGACGGCGGCAACGGCGATGACTGGATCTACAACGGGGCGAAGATTGAGAGCAAGGCGGAGGCCTACGCCGACACCGTCAGCGTAACCGCCACGATCAGCGGGACGAAGACGGGTGTTGCCGGTGGGGCATCCCTCTCCGACTCCTCCGCGCAGACGATTGCAGCGGCCCGCGGGATCGAAGGGGGCGCGGGTCATGACCGGATCCGGAACGACGGGGAGATCGACGCAAAGGCGATTTCCGGGGCGGATACGACAAGTGTGACCGTCACCGTCAACGGGAGCCTGACCGGCGTGGCCGGCGGGGCGGCTCTCTCAGACGCCTCGGCGGCATCTCTTTCCGATGCCTCGGGGATCTCGGGCGGGGACGGCGGCGACGAGATCGCGAATACCGCCAAAATCTCGGCGCAGGCGACCTCCGATGTCGATGCGACCGCCGTTACCGTGAAGTTGAGTGTGACGAAGGAAGGCGTTGCGGGCGGCGCGGCGCTCTCCGATACCTCATCGTCTGCATGGTCCGCAGCCAGGGGAATCGACGGCGGCGCCGGCAACGACCGGATCTGGAATGAAGGGGTGACCGAGGCGACATCGAATGCCTTCGCCGATACCACCAGCGTGGTCGTGCAGGTAGCCGGCTCGCTTTACGGGGCCGCAGGCGGGGTTTCCATGTCCGATTCCTCCGCTGCCTCGCTTGCCCAATCCACGGGCATCCTGGGCGGAGCGGGCGATGACGTCATCGTCAACTCGTCCAATGTCACGGCCCGGTCGACGGCAGATGTACACGCCACAAGCGTTTCCGTGACGGTTTCCGGTTCCATCGGCCTGGCGGCTGGCGCCGCGTTCTCCGATGCCTCTGTCGATTCGCGGGCAGAGTCCCGGGGCCTGGACGGCGGCGACGGGAGCGACGTCGTCGTCAACGCGGGGGAGGTCGTGTCCGTAGCCGGGGCGACCGGAAAATCGACGAGCGTCTCCGTCAACGTGGCCATTGGTGCAGGGGGAGGTGCGACGTTCTCCGATTCCTCCGCCCTGGTGAGCGCCGATGCGTCGGGCATCGACGGCGGCGCCGGGCACGACTGGATCGTCAACACCGGCCCTGTCACGGCGAATGCGTCGAGCGATGCGGATGTCTCGAGCGTGTCCGTCACGGTCGGGGCGGCCGTCTCGGCAGGGGCTTCCTTCGGGGACGCCTCCGTCGTGTCGAATACGGCGGCAAGGGGAATCGCCGGGGGAGAAGGCAACGACGAGATTTACAACGAAGGGAAGATCACCTCCGGGGCCATGTCCCGGGTCGATGCGGATTCCGTCTCCGTGAACGTCGGCATGGGGTGGGCCGAAGCGACGACCGCCGTCACGTCGGTGACGACGGCCACGGGCATCGAGGGCGGCGCAGGCGACGACCGGATCGTCAACAAAGGGGAAATCCGTGTCGGGCCGTCCCCTGGCCTGGACCCCTGGATGTCCAGGGTAGC
>Ga0209492_1000354_pt1 | contig 14406 bp, 30 predicted proteins | sample PPLLak12cMay2015_FD_187253 | JGI IMG/M metagenome (GOLD analysis project Ga0209492, IMG submission 187253) | Freshwater sediment microbial communities from Prairie Pothole Lake near Jamestown, North Dakota, USA - PPLs Lake P7 Core (1) Depth... | ecosystem: Environmental > Aquatic > Freshwater >... | reverse complement strand
CCTTAGAGCCACCATAAACAATATCAATGGTAGTTTTATCAGTCCAAGCCTTTATGGCTTCTAATTGCTTTAAATTACCTCTAACATTTAATGATAGGCTTTTATTCTGCAACTTCTTCTTCCTCTTGGTTAATAATCTGCATCCCTATAATCGGAACTACTTTCAATTTATCACCTCCTGAAGTAATATCGAGCTTCTCGCTGTACTTTTTAGGGTTCATCCTTCCCAATACCCATTTACGAGTATCAAGTTGCAACCTTGACCTATTTACAGCTACCATACTCTGTTGTCTGTTTCCATTAACATCATAGTAGTAGTCCTTAGTACCATCATCAGAAATCTCTAACATATCATCAAAGATACCATCAGCTCGTATTTCAGTAGCTTTCTTGTATAATTCTATTCTATCGGGATTTTCATTTAACCAACTGTAAAAAGTAGTACGAGATACAGGACAAGCATCATCATCTAATATGTTTTTTACAGAACGACCCAACTCTATCTGTTGAATAATATCCAAAAATACTTTATCTCTTTCCATAATTATATTTAATAATAATTGCTACAAAGTTACAAAATTAATTAATACTATTATATATTATATATATTTTTTTTAATAATAATAATATTTTATAAAATAAAGGAAATACACCCCCCCCCCTATTTCTTGATACACTTTTTAGGGGGGGGGTATAAAAGTGCGTTTTTTTTTACGTTTTTTCAAAAAGTGCCGTTTTTCATACTTTTTTCCTACAAAACAAGGCATATTGATTTTTACGCTGGAACTGTAATCCTGAATAATTTGCATTTCTAACTCAAAAGTGGATTAAACGACAACAAACGGCTTTTATTTTATTTTTACAACTTGTAAGACTTTTCTGTGTTTCAAAAAGTATATAGAATAGGAAAAAAATTTTTGTAGGATACTTGATTTAATATATGTAGGAATTATCTTAATATTAAAAGTTATATTGTGTGGAAAAAATTTGTGGAGGGGGTCAAATGCGCCTTTTCAATCTGTCTTTAGGGGGGGTGGGGGTGCGTTTTATTGCCTTGTTGGGCTTTTCGGGGGGTGACTTGTGGTAATTTTGCACCTGTAAGAGTGTGAGCCTGTAAGAGTGTGAGCCTGTAAGAGTGTGAGCCTGTAAGAGTGTGAGCCTGTAAGAGTGTGAGCCTGTAAGAGTGTGAGCCTGTAAGAGTGTGAGCCTGTAAGAGTGTGAGAGTGTGAGAGTGTAAGAGTGTAAGAGTGTGCAATTATAAGGCACAAAAAAAACGCCCCAATTTAGAGGCGTCTAAAAATATTTTTAGTTTTACGTTTGTGCGAGAATTGAAAAGGTTTTGCGTGTGTTTTTTTGTTTATTCCTTTAATAAGTCAACGGTTAAATTATAAAAATCTTTGTAAAAGTCGATAGGCAATTTTAAATTATATTCATCCGCTTGGTTTATTAGGTCGTTTTTTATTAGATTAAAATCATTTTCGCAATTGTTATTTTTGCAATATGTATTGATGTTTTCAATACCGGCATCTCTTAATTTTATGGCTGTATTATTCATAGTTTCTTAGTTGTTTATATTAATTATCATTCCTATCAATGTTATTATTCCGTACATTGAACCGATTACGCAAAAGGCTAAAAATAGCGCTAAAGGTTGATTATTATCGTTATTCATTTTCTGTTAATTGATTAAAATTTGAAGCCTGTAACATTATATAATCATAATTACCATTATATAAATTATCTGTTAAATCAAAACCCTCATTTTCACAAATGAAATTTAAAATACTATGTATCTCGTTGTGGTCTAATTGTTTAAAATTCTCCATTCTATCAAGCCAATAATCCAAATCATATTCATAAAATGAATTAAAACCGTCACGGCTTTTGTGGTTCTCAATCAAATGTTTTTCAAACTCCTGTAAATTATTATTAATATATTTTCGTATATTTTTAGGGTTTACATCGATTTTGCACTCTATTAAATCATTTGTAAAATTGTAATATTTCGGACTATGTAAGGCAATAAATTCAATAGATTTAATAAAACCTAATTCAATTAAAAAATCCTCGACACAATTACAAAGTTGCATATTTAACTCACTGTAATACGTTTTGTAGTCCCATTCTATTAAATCATCGTTTTCTAATTCAGGTAGTCCGTTTTCGGTTCTAATTTCATTAATATAGTCAAATTCGCTTGACGTGTCTACATCGTCAAAAATAGAACCGTAATAACCATAAAAAGCGGGTAAATTTGTGTTGAGTGTCATAATTATATATTTTTAAAAAGTTCATTAATTTCGTTTTCGTAGTTGTTAAATTGTTCCCTTGAATTTTGAGAAGCCAAAAGAGAAGCCAAAAGTTCACTATTAATATTTTTAAGTTCATAACCATAATCAATGGCAATTTCTATTGATTCGCATAAACCATTATCGTTACGGGTTAGATATTCCATAGCGTTTGAATAGTATATAATTTCAATATCGAAACCGTTATTTTCGTCAATTGCTTCGTTTATACTGTCAAAAGCATTTTCGAAGTCTATATCCTGTAAATTGATATAAGATAAAATTTCTATTTTCGTGTCGTTTTCAATTTCGATTAAAAAATCTACTATTTCTTGGGTCTGTGTTTCGTTTAAAGTTTGCATAATTTTAGTTTATTAAATTGATTATTAAATTAGTTAGGATGTAAATTGCAAATATTTTAGCGGTTAAAATTTGGGGTTTTTGTTTCGATAAGTAGTTTTTCATTATTTATATAAATTAGGGGTTAAAATGTGAACTGTAATGATAGCGATAAAAATAATGCTAAAAAATAATGCGGTTTTAAAGTTTTGTGTTTTCATTTTATTAGGGTTTTAATAGTTGTTTAATATTTCAAAAATGTCTTTTTTGTATAAGTTTTTTAACGGTTTATATTCATTGTCAAATACGTCAAAAATGTTTGTTATATGGTAAAAAGTATAGCCCCCGTCACAATCTGGCTCGTATCCGTATTCTAAAAATTTATAACTATTGTTTATCTTTATTAAAAAATATTCGTTTCCGCTTGAATTTGACTGAAAACCTATATTAGTAAATTGTATTTTTTTATTTTCAAGGTAAACGGGTAAAAATACGTTTTCGATATCTGCGATATTCATATAAATATTATGTATTATTTCTTTTGATTTCATTTTGTTTATGTTTTTAAATTGTTGTTTTTATAATTGCTTTGTATAATTTTGCTTTGTTTATTCCTTTTATTATTTCAAAATTATAATCAAAAACAAACTCTTTGGCTTTCTCAATTGAAAAAGTTTTTAAAAGTATATTGTCACCTTCTTTTACTAAATATATTATTTTTTGCATGTTGTTTATGTTTTAAATTGTGTTAATAAAAAAGCACGTAAACAAATTAAACTATTTATAGTCTATTGTTTACGTGCTGTGATGCTTTCGTATATTTTTGCCCTGTGATGTCTTCAATACCTCGCAAATTAGCTGTTAACGGTACGATTGGCAGGCGAGTAGCTTTTATGCTCCCAACGGTTTTATGAAGTTACCCCGTCAAACTCATTCAATAATTATAGTACAAATATAAGGATGTTATTTGATTAATAAACTACTTTTATCAATTATTTTGTAACTTTTATAGCTTTTTTTGTTACATTTATAACAATTTATATTTTTGGATTATTTTTTCGATACCTTTTTTAGTCAATTTAAGGCAATAAAAAACTTTTTTGATGTATTGATACATTTTGATTAAAATAATGCTTTAAACAAGCTAAAAATGATTTTGATGTTTTTTGTAACATTTTGTTATATTTGTAACATTTTGTAATTTTTCACTTTTTGACCCACCGACCAAACGGAACTAAACCCACCGACCAAACGGAACTAAACCCACCGACCAAACGGAACTAAACCCACCGACCAAACGGAACTAAACCCACCGACATAAAAGAAATTAGGATATATAAATATTATTTTGTATCTTTGTTTTAGTATTGTCGCTGATACAAATAAAAATTTAATAAAATTCCTGCATTGATATAGACAGCGACCTATTGATATGTGGGTTTTTTGTATTATGGAAGAAGTATATAAAGATGTTGTTGGGTACGAAGGAATTTATCAAGTTTCTAATTTTGGTAATGTTAAATCCTGTAAAACTAATTTAATTAGGAGTCCTTATTTAGAGAAAAGCGGATATTATTCACTTAGACTATATATTAATAGCATTGGAAATACAAGAACTATTCATCAATTAGTTGCAGAATCATTTTTAAATCATAAAAGATGCGGATATAAATTAGTAGTAAATCATATTGATTTTAATAAAACTAATAATAAAGTGGACAATTTAGAAGTAATTACAAATAGAGAAAATTCTAATAGAAAACATATTGAATCATCTTCTAAATATGTAGGTGTCCAATGGAATAGAGAAAAAAGAAAATGGAAATCAACTATAAGAATAAATGGAAATAGAAATCATTTAGGATATTTTAATAATGAATTAGAAGCGTCAGAAGCGTATCAAGAAGCGTTGTTAAACTTTTGTTAATGCATAGTTCGTAATCCAAATAGTCGCCATATATTTGCAGAGAAGTTAAGGAAGCAAAATTGTGGCAAACTTTAATACTTATAAAGATGAGAATAGCGATACAACTTTTTAGTTCAGAATCAAAAAAATATGATTATACAGCTACAATGGAATGCAATACAAAATATCAAGGATTATTAAAATTTGCAAGAATGATAAAAAAAGAAAATGCTCCTATTCATAGTATTGGATATATAGTATTATTAAATAAATAAATATGAAAACATATTTTGCATATTCAAAGAAAGAAAAACATCAGTTTAAAGCATTAAACATATCAGATGCAAGGAACTGGATTATAAACCACTTGGACACTTCGCAGGAGTGGACACTTGGAGAAGTATTAAACCCAACAAGGCAAGTGGACACTGTCCAATACAATAATGCTCACGAGTGAGCAATACAATATAAAACCTAATTAGTAGAAAAGGAATCCTTGTAAAAGATACAATGTAGGTCGTGTAAATGCTTGAGTCAAAGTAAGGTATTAATTAGGTATAATATTCATAAACCTTACAAATTTGCATATTCTTTGACAGTTCGGAAAGACGAACATAACCCTTATAGCATTAATTTGTTGTAAGGGTTTTTTAATACCCACCGTAGAAATATACCCACCGTAGAAATATTATGTTTATATTTGCACTATGACAGATGAAAAACTTATAGAAATAGCTAAAAATAATCAAACCATACTGGACAGTAAGGAAATTGATATTGATTTTGTAAACCTGACAAGGCAACTTATGCACTCAACCGCTGTTGACTACTTCAATTGGAAGAAGCGGACAGTTCTACTTAAAAGAATAAGCTGGAAAACCAATACAACTGATGAGGTTATGAATATAGTCGAAAGAGGTTTGGCTCAAATGAAGTACGACACCAAATCTGAAGTGGACATTAACCTATTGAAGTTCTTTAGATAGCCACCGAGTAAAAGGAATTATCTACATTGACAATTTGTTCCATCAGTAGTTGTTGACATTGTTCCAGTCCAAGTATCTGAATACAATCTTAATTCTTCATCAGATTTCATTATATCAATTATAGTTTCCTTTTGTGTATCTTTTATTACACGTTCTAAATATAATAATCCATCCATCAGTTCTTCTCGGAAGTGAATCATCCATTCTAAGGTACTTAAATCTTTTCTATCCATCGTAGTACCATATTTAGTAATTCCTACCTCAGAACGCTCTTTAAATTGCTTAATAACGCTTTCTACAATTGTATCTTTTACTACTTCAGTTTCTTTATAAGGTTTTGCTTCAGTTCCAAAGTAAACCATTCCAGTGTGACTTATACTCATATTTCTTCTAATATTATATATTCTCCATTTTTAGCTTGACCACTTATTTTTCCTTCGGTAATATTAACAGGATTAGATTTAACAAACATTTCTTTGGACATACTTAAAAAAGTATATTTCTTATGCTTAGACTTTAATAATAATAAATCCAAATAGAAGTTAATGTCCACTGTAATTACAGAATCAGTTTCGTATTCTATATAATTATCATAGTGTAATACATAGCCATTTATATAAACTAAGTTGTTTTCTTGTTTAAATGGTTTTGTTTTTAAATAAAAGTATACAATCATATTGCTACAAAGATACTAAATTAATTAATACTATTTATATATATTTATTATTATTATTATTTGTAGGAAATATATATATATAAATGGCTATTATTAAAAAAACTAAAAAATAACGGAAAATAGACCCCCCCCTATTTCTTGATACACTTTTTAGGGGGGGGGTATAAAAACGCACTTTTTTTTATAAAAATTGAAATATGGCACTTTTCAATACTTTTTTCCTACAAAATGTTATTTGCGAAGCGAAAAACAGCACTTTTGTGTTAAAGTTCTCTAAATTATTTTGTGGATTAATATAACTTATATAGATTTGTACTCGAAGTCAAGGAAACAAATTTGTGGCAGACTTTAATAAATTAATTATGGAAGAATTAGGAACTGCATTAGAAAATCTTATTGATTATGCAGAAACAGAGTACAACGATGATATTTTAAATTCGTTGATTGAAGAAATTAATGGTATTGCTGGAACAATTGATAGAATTAATAAAAGAATCAATGAGATAGAGCAAGAAAGAAGTATTTTTGGAAATCTTCACGAAGGATTTGAAGTAGAATTAACTAAATTAAAAAGAAAATTAACCTTAGAAATATCAAGACTATAATGGAAGAAGTAATCCTACAACAGATAGAATCATTAGAATTAATAATGAAGCACCAACAAAGAAGATTAGACATTGCTACAAATCATTTAAAAGAATTAGCTAAAATTGAAGCAAATTTTATTACCTTTGGCTCGTTATCATCAGAAGAACAATTAGATAAACAAATAATCCTATCACAATACTTATAATGAAAGAGATAAAAAGATTTGACAAATGGATGAGAAAAACAGTACAATCCATTCACTACCACGACAACGAACAAATGTGCAACGCTTACGAAAGAATAAACAAATGAAAGAAGGATATAAGGTTAATCAAACAATAGGAAATGGTTCATTTATAGAAGTATATAATTGGAGTAACTTAAACGAAGTAGGTCACTTTAGATTTTATATAATGCCTAAAAAACATAGTAGTAATTTAGTAGGGATTTGGAAAATAAAAAACAAATGAGCAATAGACATCAAGCATTGCAGTATAGCGAACAATACACAATGAACCACACCAACGAGGCATCCAAAGCCAACGAGGCAACCCAGCGTAGCAACGAATGGTTCAAAGATAGATATGGTAAGTTTACTGCATCAGAAATTCATAAACTTTTAGGAGTTCGTGGATTAGGAGAAACTGGAAAGACTTATGCGATTGAAAAAGCAATCGAGCAATTGTACGGTCAAGTCGAAGATAGTTATCGTGGTGCTGATATGCAACGTGGAGTTGAATTAGAACCATTAGCATTTGCTAAATTCCAAGAGATGCACCCTGAAGCAACTGAATCATTTATGTTTCCTTATGGACAACACGCTGGAGCATCACCCGATGGCGTTGTAGGAAAAGATGCGATACTGGAGATTAAGTGTCCACGAGCAACTAAGTTCTTTAAGATTGTGGCTGATGAGAATATCGATAAGGAATACTATGCTCAGATGCAGATGCAAATGTTATGTAGTAATTCTGACAAGGCGTATTTCTTTAATTACTGCATCATTGATGGCGAGGAATTTCATCACACCATAGAAGTAAAAAGAGATGAGGAAATGATTGCTCTTATTAAAGAAAGACTTGAGGAAGCAATAGCTATTAAAGAGGATTACATCGAGAAAATCAATAGTAAATTACAAGTATAATGACAGCAGAAGATAAGGCAAGGGAATTATTACTTAAATTTTATCCGAATGTTCAATGGAAATTAGGACAAGAAGATTGTGTTAAAAGAGCTAAAAGTTCTGCATTAATAGCAGTTGATGAAATTATAAAAGGTGTTGAAAGAGCATTTGACGAATACGAAAAAGCCACTGGGGTTTATGTAAAAAATAGAATATTTTATTGGGATTTTTATTCAGATGTTAAATCAGAAATATATAAATTGTAAGTATGATAACTATAAAAGAAATTAGTAAAAAGCGTGACATTCCTATTGAGATTTTATATAAAAGATTAAAAAGATATAATATAGAATCAAAAAAAAAGGTTGGTAATACACATTATTATAACAATAAAATTGAAGTATTAATAGGACACAAGCCTACAAGATTTTTTCCTACTGAAATAAAAAAGTTAAAAATAATAGATTATCATTTAATGTTTCCCAATCAGACTAAAAAAACAACTGCTGATGAATTAGGAATTAGTTACGAATATTTTATTAATGTATTAAAAGACTGGAAAGACAACGATAATTGTATAACAATAAAAAGTAGATTATAATGAAACAACAAATTTTTATAGACGACATACACGAGTATGATTACGAAGAACTGACTCAAGGAGATGTGATATATCACAATCTTTATTTCAGTAACGCAGAGCAATGGAACGACCATATAAAAAACAAGATTGCAATGGTAATTAAAGATACTGGAAATGGATTAGAAGGAGATGAATCAGGTAAAATTGATTACCACGAAGCCGAGCAATTATTTATACTTCTGAAACTAATCAACCCTATACAAAAATACGAAATAGGAACTAAAAAATTATTGTGATATGGATATAACGAAATGCAAAGGCACTAATTGTGACAAGCGAGAGTTCTGTTACCGATACACCGCAATGGAAAGTAAGTATTATCAATCTTGGTTTGTTGATGTACCGATAAAAAAAGATGGAACTTGTGATGAGTACTGGGAAATAAAATGCCCATATTGTGGTCAATACGCTGGTATTCACAAATTAAGTTGTTCAACTGGTAAAATTACAATTAAATTATAACTATATTTGTAAGATGACAAGGCAAGACTACATCAGATTAAAGCAGACTAACCCCACCGAACTAATATATATATATTACAAAGAGAAATTCGATGGGTACAAACATAAACCTGAGTTGAGTAGAAACGAACTTATGATGTACGTTCAGATGTACAACGATGTAAATTCAATACTTAATTACGTTGTACAGGAATATGATAGGAAATTTGATATAGTCTTGCTTATGAATACTAATGGACAATACATAAAATCATTATGAGAAACCACGAGATAAGTAAAGTCTTGCGAGACGCTGGAATAAAGGAGCATCGGTTATGGGACAAGCCAAGACCAAAATGGGATGATTATGATTTCATAGTCTTAGAATGTATCAAACGTGGATTACCAATTCCAAATAAGAAAAGTGAAAGTGAAGTTTCTATTATTAGAAAAATTAAAAGATTAAAAGATGGCAAAGTATATGAATCTGTAAAATTAGCTTCTGAAGATAATGGAATAGGATTAAATTTAATATACGATAATTGCAACGGAATAAAAGAACAACAAAAATTTATATATATATATGAAAAGAAAGTACAGTCCTTATCAGAGAGTTTTAAGAATTATGGAATTTTATAGAAAACGTGGAATTTGTAAGGAATCAGTCGTAGATGTTTATAGAAAAATATTAAAAGAAAAATTAACTTAATAAGATTAGAAAAATGATAACAATATTAGCTGCAATAATAGGAGTTGCTTGGTTCTTAATGGAATTAATTTACCATTATCAAGGAGAAATAACAATAGTTCCAATCAAGGGTGTAATGCTCGGAGCGTTATATAATAGTGAGGAAATCGAAGAAGAAGATACTGAACATATTATCCAAATACTTTTTTTTGTATTTTCTTTCAATTTTATTTGGATAACTGAGAATTAAGTATTACATTTGTTAAGATAAAAATTATAAGATATGGATGCAACATTTATTTTCAAAGAAAGCGTACACGATATATATGATGAAGCTATCTCATTATTTCCTAATGATGAACAAAAGCAACACGAATATATGGTTAGCAAAATAGTTAAAATAGAATATACAGAAACCGCTGATGAAGGGTGCGGAATTAAATCCCTTTAATTAATATTTATATACGATGAGTAATCGAACACAAGTTTTCGCTGGAGGAAGTAAAAATCCAGCAACAAAGTTTCTCGACTGGAAATCCGACCAAAAAGGATTTTCTTATTACGACAAAGGATTAGGCAAAAATGTTGAAGTACCGCTTCCGTTTAAGTTTGTATTCCTTGATGAATTGTCAACCGTAAAAGGTTGGAATGATGCAAGTTCTTCAGGTATTTTCTCGAATGAGGTTAAGTATCTTTCTAAAGAGCCAATGACCGTTAAGGCATTTAAAGGCGGAGAGATTGCAAAAGGATTGTATAATGAGATTAAAGAACGTGTTAAAAATGCAGGTGGACACTACTCAAAGTCTATCTACATTATGTTAGAAGATGGAGCATTAGCTAACATCCAGTTGAAAGGTTCTGCTACTCAACAATGGGGAGAGTTTGTAAAAGCAAACAGACAAAGCATTACACGTACTTGGGTAAATGTAGCTACCGCTACCGAGAGTAAAAAAGGTAAGGTTGTATTCTCCGTACCAAACTTCACAATCGGTGCTGATATTGAGGATTTAGATGCGAGAGATGCTGATGCAAAGTTTGATGAGTTAGAAGCATATCTTAAAACATATCTTGCTAAGGTTGATATTACAGAGATTGATGTTGAAGCAGAGATTGAAGCAATCGTTCCGTTTTAATGTACTATTTGTGCTTCCCATAAGAACAGCTATTTAGTCTTTTTTGATTACCCTCTTTTCGGAGAGGGTTTTTCATCCAATAAGACTTTAGTCTTATATTAATGCCAATGTGTTCATTTTTTTCAGCTGTTCATTGTTAATGAACATTACCTTTCGCTGAACAATAGACCCTAAAAAATGGGGTTTATCTAACAATAGCATATCATCCACAATGCTTTAAGAAATTAGGTGTAAAAACCGTAAAAGCCTTGATAAATTAGAGTGGATGCTAATGAGTCAAGGCTTTTTAAATTATAATTATGAAAATATCAGTATTTAAAGACTTGTTAAAGTCAAAAGAAGTTCCATTTATTGTTCCAATCGAAAAGGTTGTTGCGAGAATAAAAGAAGGTAAAAGTAAAGACCTAATCGAACGCATCCGTAATGGAGAGGATTTAAAAAAACAACTTCCTTGTATCTTATTTGCTGGAGAGTTTAGCGAAAGAAATTCAAACGGATTGATTACTCATTCGGGACTAATGGTTGTAGATTACGACAAATACCCCAATAATGACGTAATTAACGAACATTTTGAATTATTGAAGCAAAATCCACACTTCGTATTATTATTCATTTCTCCATCAGGGAATGGTATAAAAGGAGTTGTAAAAATACCAGTTGCTACTAAAGAAACACATCCAAAGTACTTCAAAGAATTTCAGAAGAAATTTGATTTTGATTATTTTGACATTGCCAATTCAAACGTGGATAGAGTTTGTTTTGAGTCTTACGACCCGAATATATATGTTAATTATGATGCAGAAATGTTTGATGCAAAGTTAGTTGATGAGGGTTTTACTATTTCAGAACGTGTGCCATTAGTTCCAATTACAGATGAGGATAAGATTATTGATAGGATAATGAAATTCAATTGGGGTAAAGGATTTAATGAAGGAGAACGTAATGCGTTTGTGTTTGATTTAGCTGGAGCATTTTGTGAGTATGGAGTTAGCCAATATACTGCTGAAGGATATATAATTAACAATGTAATCATTGGAGAGTTTTCAGAGCAAGAAGCAAAGAATACAATTAAGTCTGCATACCGTAAAAGGCAATTCGATTCTAAATACTTTGAGGATTATCAGAAGATTGATAGGATTAAACTTGACTTACATAGAGGTAAAGCAGAGGTAATGAAAATCCACAACATCGATGAAGATACATTTGATGATTTAAAAGAAGTAAGTGAGAACGATAACTTTTGGTACTTAGATAAAAAGGACAATGTAAAAATTGACTCTTTAAAGTATAAGGTTTTTTTGGAGGAAAAAGGATTTGCAAAGCACTACCCAAATGGTTCAGATAAACCAATGTTTGTATTCATAAAAGAGAACAAGGTAAAAGAATCATCAATATCAAGGATTAAGGATTTTGTACTTACCTACCTACTTCAAGGAAAGCATATAGATGTATTTAATTACTGCTCAACTTATCATAACTTGTTTACCGAGCAATATTTGATAATGTTAGAAACGATTGACTTAATGATGCTAAAGGATTTAAAAGATGTAAGTTATATTCCATTCTCAAACGGTATTTTAGAAATCACTCAAACCAAGACAGAATTGAAGGAATACTTTGAGATGGATGGGTATATTTGGGAAAGTCAGATATTGGATAGGGACTGGGTAAAAACAAAATCAAGTGACAATGACTATCAGAAATTCATCGAAAACATATCACACAACGATTCTGATGCAATGAAATGTACGATAGGTTACTTACTATTAAATTATAAAAATCGTTCTCAAAACAAGGCTGTAATCCTTAATGACGAAATCATATCAGAATCCCCTGAAGGTGGAACTGGAAAAGGGTTATTCGTACAAGGGATTGGTCAGATTAGAAGAACGGACATTATAGATGGGAAGCAGTACGATAGTAAAAAACAATTCTCGTACCAAACCATATCGTTAGAAACTAAAGTACTTGTGTTTGATGATGTTAAGAAAGGATTTGACTTTGAGAATAACTTTAGTTTGATTACAGAAGGAATTACATTAGAGAAGAAAAATAAGGATGCTATCAAGCTAAATGTACACGAATCTCCTAAAGTAATAATCTCTACTAACTATGCAATTAAAGGAGATGGACACTCACAAGACCGTAGACGACACGAGTTGGAGATAGCACAATATTATGGTAAGTCATTGACTCCTGAGCAAGATTTCGGCAGACAACTATTTGATGATTGGGATATGGATGATTTCCACAGATTTGACAACTATATGGTGGAGTGCTTACAGACTTATTTTACTTATGGTTTGATTGCTCAAAATAGTAAGAACACTAAATTGCGTAAGTTTATTGCGAGTACCTCTCCTGAGTTTAACGAATGGTCGATGGATAGCGAAAATCTACCGATAGGAATACGATTAGATAAGCAGATTTATTTAGATAATTTCAAACGTGATTATCCCGATTTTGCTCAATTCAAATTAACACACAAACGATTCCAAATATTCATACAGAAGTATTGCCAGTTTAGAGATATTAAATACGATGATGGTAATAGCAATGGAATGAAATGGTTTATGGTTGGAGAAGAAGGAACTGAAGAAGAAATAATGTTTTAAATACGGCAGACCGAAAATACAAATTTATGTTAAATAATTTTCACACAATAGATTAAAGTATTACATTTACAAAAACAAATAGATATGACACCAAAAGAAAAAGCAATACAGTTAGTAAGCTCATTTGATGAGTTGGGTAGAGATTTCACAAGAGGAGTTTCTATGAAGGAATTTTCAAAGCAATGTGCGTTATTAGCGGTTGATGAATTAATAAAAGAAACTGGAAGTAAATATTGGTATAATGTAAAATTAGAAATAGAGAAGTTATGATAGAGAAATTCAAAACAAAAGTGTCTATAAACACACAAGGAGAAGCAATTAGATTTGCTAAAGAATGTTATGAAGTAGCTGAAGAATATGCTATTGATTTTGCTTGTTGGTGTGAATCGCGTAATGATAAGGTATTTAAAACATACGAAGAACTATTAGAAATCTATAAAAAAACATTATGAAATATATATTAGTGTTAATCGCATACGAGTTTATAAGGTCGAAGTTGATTTGGCTATGGTATTATTTAATTAAAAAAGGAACAGAATGAAAGCAACATTAGAATTTAATTTACCCGAAGAACAGATGGAGTTTAATAGAGTAAACCAGTCATTAGATATGGCTTGTGCTTTATTTGATATACTACAATTGCGTAAGACTTTAGAACGTAGATTTGAAAGTATAGACAATACTAATAACGATGTATTTGATGGCATAGATGCAATGGCAAAAGGTATATCAGATGCACTTTATGCTCACAATATTGACATTGATAAATTAATAGAGTAATGAGTAGATTTAACATAGATTTCTTTGAGTTTAGTTTTTTAGTTGAAGCGTGTATTCCTCCAAGACCTATTGCAAGAGCAATGTTTTGGGATGATGTAATTGATAAGCATTATAATACATTAACTGATAACGAAAGAGGTAGATTGTTCGAATGGATTAATAGAAATCCTTGTATGCAAGATGGTATAGAAGAAGGGAAT